>Ga0315542_1002248_pt1 | contig 11798 bp, 6 predicted proteins | sample SalMarSW160120MG_FD_202541 | JGI IMG/M metagenome (GOLD analysis project Ga0315542, IMG submission 202541) | Salt marsh sediment microbial communities from the Plum Island Ecosystem LTER, Massachusetts, United States - Salt Marsh Sediment SW1601-20 ... | reverse complement strand
ACCCAGCCCTGGATCGCCTTCCCGGGCGTGGGAAGCACCGGCACCGGCGATCCGAGCCTGGTGGCCGGGGTGCTCTACTGGAACGGCGCTGGCATCGTGCCCACCGATATCTACCCGGTGGCCGACGTGCCCTCGAAGCTGCTGGCGGCCCTCGTGCCGACGCCCTACAACAACCTGGGGGTGCCCGGCGCGGCCCTGGTCGACGTGCTGCACGCCACCGATGCCGCCACCAGCATTCTCGGCAACAACAGCTACTTCGACTTCATCCTGCGGAACCCGAACTTCGGCGACACCACCCAGCTGCAGCAGTGCGTGGGCGGCAAGCCGACCATGGTCACGCTCTGGATCGGCAACAACGACGTGCTGGGCGGGGCCACCTCCGGCAGCCCACAGGTGGGGATCGACCCGCTGGCCGGCGACAACATCACGCCGCCGGCCGCCTTCGCCGCGCTCTTCGAAGACGTGGTCGACGGCATCCTGACCGGCGTGCAGGGGGCGACGGGGTTCGCGCCCCTGCTGGTCGCGGCCAACATCCCCAGCATCACCACCATCCCGTACTTCATCCCCGAGGCGGTCTTCACCTCGCTCTACCCCTTCGGGTACGTGGAAGCCGACGTCAGCCTGGTGCGGTTCCCCGCCCTGAGCTGGATCGCCATCCCGGGCAACCAGGGCCAGCCGCTTCCGGCCGACTACACCCTGAGCACCGCCGAGGTGACGACGGTCGAGAACACCGTCGACGCCTACAACACGTCCATCGCGACGATCTGCGCCGATCACGGTGTGCCGGTGGTGGACATGCGCGCCCTGCTCACGAGCCTGACCCAGCCGGAGCGCACGCACTTCGTCTTCCTGGTGCAGGGGGGCATGGACGTGGCCACGGCCGCGGCCACCACGTTCTTCTCGCTGGACGGGATCCATCCCAACAATCGGGGCTACGGCGTGGTCGCGAACGCCTTCATCGGCGCCATCAACGCCGCGGCCGGCACCAGCGTGCCCTACGTGAACACGGCGAGCCTGGTCTGGGACCCCACGTACGGCCAGAAGCCGCTCCTCGCCGCCCACGCGGGCCCGCCGGGTCTCTCGCCGGAGGCGGCGGCCGTCCTGGACGCCGTTTTCCAGCGGCCGTAGACCGCAACGTCCTCCGCCCGCCGGCCAGAGCGGCGGCGGTTCCGCAGAGGGGGAGCCCGCGGGCTCCCCCTCCTGCGTCGCGGTTTTTCGGGATGTTGTCGCGGCGGATATGTTGTAACTTTTGTCCAGAATCCTTTGTCAAAGTCCCGTCAGGAGGAGACACCGGTGCAGGCCTGGCGCCGCCCATCCACCGGAGCCTTCGGGTTCCCGGGCCAGCAAACCTCCTCGGTGAAGGCGTTGCTCATCGCCAACATCACCGTTTTCATCCTCATGTGGCTGAGCCCGCAGGTGAGCAACATCTTCGTGCGCCTCTTCGGTCTGGTGCCCGAGCTGGCCATTCCCCGCCTCGAGGTCTGGCAGTTCTTCACCTACATGTTCCTGCACGGGGGCTTCTGGCACCTGGCCCTCAACATGTTCGCCCTCTGGATGTTCGGGCCCGAGATCGAGGCCTACTGGGGACGGCGGATCTTCCTGGTGTACTACTTCTTCTGCGGGCTGGGCGGCGGTCTGACCTACGTGGCCACGTCCTGGGGCTCCCCCATTCCCCTGGTGGGCGCCTCGGGCGCCATCTTCGGCATCCTGCTGGCCTACGGCATGATGTTCCCCGACCGGCGCATCCTCCTCTACTTCCTGTTCCCCATCAAGGCCAAGTACTTCGTGATGATCATCGGGGCCTTCGAGCTGCTCGCCTCGCAGCAGAGCCGGCAGGACGGCATCGGCCACTTCGCGCACCTCGGCGGCATGCTCTTCGGCTACGTCTTCCTGCTCTACGCCAGACGCGGCGGGCGGCGCCTGAGCTGGGCCGGACTGGCCTCCTTGTGGCGCCGGCCGCGGCGCTCCGGCTTCCGGGTGGTCGGGCGCGATTCCCGACGCGATCGCGGCACGAGCGCGGGGGGCAACGGGGGGGACGTCCCGGATCGAGAACGCGTGGACAGGATCCTGGAGAAGATCTCGCGTGAGGGGCTGAACAGCCTGACCCCGGAGGAGCAGGACATTCTCCGGCGGGCCAGTCGGAAGCACTAGCGGCGCGGCGGTCGTCCGGCGCGGCCGCGGGCGGGGACCGGTCTTGGTACTCGACCTTTCCATCATCATCGTCAGCTGGAACACGCGGGATGCGCTTCGCGACTGCCTGGCCTCGCTGCCGCGCGCCGTGGGGAACCTCGCCAGCGAGGTCCTCGTCGTGGACAACGCCTCGCGGGACGGCACGCCGGAGATGGTGCGCGGCGAGTTCCCGGCCTGCCACCTGCTGGAGAGCGGCGGCAACCTGGGCTTCGCGCGCGCCAACAACCTGGCCCTCGCCGTGGCGCAGGGGCGGCTCCTGCTGCTGCTAAATCCCGACACGGTCTGCCCGCCCGGCTCGCTGGCCGGGCTGGCCGCCTGCCTGGACGGCTTGCCGCCGGACGTCGCGGCCGCCGGCCCCACTCTGGTGGACGGCCGCGGAAGCCCGGTGGCCTCCTACGGCGACTTCCCCGCGCTCCGCGTGCACTGGCTCGGCCTGCTGGATCCCCGGCGCTGCTGGCTGCCACGGCGCCTGCGAACCGGCTTCGGGCGCGTGCCCGAGCCCGGGCGTCCCGGCGGCCCCGTGGATTACCTCAAGGGGGCGTGCCTGCTCCTGCGCCGCGGCGCCCTGGAGGCGGTGGGGCCCCTGGACGAGCGGTACTTCCTCTACTTCGAGGAGACGGACTGGTGCTGGCGGGCGCGGCGGGCCGGCCTGCGCGTCTTCCACTGCGCCGACGTGCAGGTGATCCACCTGGAGGGCGGGGCGGCGGAGCAGGCCAGCGCGTTCTGCCTGGCCCAGTTCCAGCGCAGCTACCGGCTGTTCGTGGCCGAGCACTACGGCCGCCGGCGGGTGCTCGCCTTCCGGCTGGCGCAGCTCTGCGAGTACGCCTGGAAGGGGATCCTGCGCGGGCTGCTGCCGGGCGAGGGCAACCGCGCGCGGGCCCGGACGCACTTCGCCGTGGCCCGCCTGCAGCTGCGCGGCGACCTCGCCGCGCCACCGCCCGGCTAGGAGGACGCGAGGAAGCCTCTCCGCCGTTCAGCGGGTCGCCGGCTGCCGGCGCCGGCCGGTCTTCTTCTCGAACTCGGCCAGCAGGTCCCGCTCGGTGGCGAGCGAGATGATGCGGAACTCCTCGACGTGCAGGGTCGGGTCGTCCAGCACGTTGATCTCGAGGTCGAAGGTGCGGCACAGCTCCCGGAACTGCTCGGCCCGCTCCTCGAGCAGGTAGAGAGCCAGGGTGGGATTGGCCTGGATCTGGAAGCGACGCTCCTTGGTGGCCGAGGCGATCCGCTGGGAGAGGCGCTCGATGCGGCTGCCCATGGTCTCCAGGCTGAGCACCTTGCCGGTGCCGATGCAGTAAGGGCAGGGATCGCTGAGCTGGGAGAGCAGCGAGGGCCGCACCCGCTGGCGGCTCATCTCGACCAGCCCCAGGCCGCTGACCGCGAAGACCTTCGTGCGGGCGCGGTCACGCTTGAGGTGGCTGCGCAGCTCGTTCAGGACCCGCTTCTTGTTGGCCTCGTTGTCCATGTCGATGAAATCGATGACGATGATGCCGCCGAAGTCCCGCAGGCGCAGCTGCCGGGCCACCTCGCGGGCGGCCAGCATGTTGGTCTGGAAGATGGTCTCCTCCTGGTTGCGCTTGCCGGTGAACCGCCCGGTGTTGACGTCGATCGAGACCAGGGCCTCGGTCTGCTCGATGACCAGGTAGCCCCCCTTCTTCATCCAGACCCGGCGGTCCAGGCTCTTCTTGATCTCCGGCTCGATCTCGTAGTAGTCGAAGATGGGCAGGGTTCCCTTGTAGGGCTTCAGGCGGCTGCGGAGCTGCGGCGCGAAGGTCTGCAGGTAGTTGCTGAGACGGTTGTAATCGTCCTTGTCGTCGATGGTGAGCTGGTCCACGTCCTCCTTGAAGATGTCCCGGATCAGGCCCACCACCATGCCCACGTCCTCGTGGACCAGCGCGGGAGCCGGCCCCTCCCCGGCCTTCTTGCGGATCCCCTGCCAGAGATCGTCCAGGAAGCGGACGTCCTGGGTCAGGGCGTCTTCCCGCACGTTGGAGGCCGCCGTGCGGATGATGAACGCCCCCACGTCGGGCCGGATCTTCTGCAACACCTGCTTCAGGCGCACGCGCTCCCGCCGGTCCTCGATCTTGCGGGAGACCCCGACGTGCCGGCCCTTGGGCATGTAGACCAGGTAGCGCCCCGGCAGGCTGAGATCGGCGGTCAGGCGCGGGCCCTTGGTGCCAATCGATTCCTTGGCCACCTGGACCAGGATCTCGTCTCCCACCTTGAGGCTCTTGCCGATGTCCGGGATCTTGGCGGCTCGGGAGGGGCCGCGCCGGCCTCGCCCTTCCGGAATCTCCTCTTCCTCGTCGGGCTCGGTCCCGGAGTGTACCAGGTCGGAAGCGTGCAGGAAGCCGGCCTTCTCCAGGCCGAGGTCGATGAAGGCCGCCTGAAGTCCCGGCTTCACCGAGCTGACGATTCCCTTGTAGATGTTGCCGACGATGCGCCGCGAGTCCGCCTGCTCGATGAGCAGCTCCACCAGGTCCCCGTCCTCGAGGATGGCGATCCGGATCTCGTGGGGCGCGCTGTTGATGACGATTTCTTTGCGCATGGTGTTCGGGTACTCAGGCCGACAGCCGCTTGCGCAGCCAGAAGGACCTGTTGCTCTCACCTACTTCCTCGAATGGTGTTCTCCAGTTTCCGCCGGGCCCGCGTCCGTGGCAGCCCGTCCTCTCGATCACGCTCAGCCGCGGCTCCGGCAGCGCCTCCCCCAGCAGGGCCGCCAGGAACTCGAGCACCGGCAGCCCGGGCTTCTCGCCGTCGTGCGCCAGCTGGACGACCAGTTCCACTCCCGCAGCCGTCCGGTCGACCGCGCTATCCTGCTCCCGGACCGCCAGTCCGCCCGGCAGCACCAGCGGCCGCGCATCCACCTCGATGTCCCCCTTGGGGCGGCGCCGCAGCGCCGGCCAGCGCGCGCTCTCCAGGAAGGCAGCCACCCGTTCGCGCACGAGGGGCAGCGCGGGCCCCCCCTCGCCGGCGGGCGGCAGCATGACCCGGTAATCCAGGCGCTGGACGGCCTGGTCGATGGACCGGGGCACGCTGGTTCCGCTGACGACGCTCCGCAGGATCCGCAGTCCGGCGGGCAGGCAATCGTTCAGCGTCCTCTCCCATCCGGCCACCTGCCCGGTGAAGGCGATGTCGCAGAACTCGTGAGCGCCCGCCACCCCCACGGGCAGCGGGGGCCCGAACCTGAGCAGCGGATGGGGATGATAGCCCCGACTGTAGGCCAGCGGCAACCCCGAGCGCCGCAGCGCCAGCTGCAGCTGACGCTGGAAATCGAGATGCCCCAGGAAGCGCAGGTCCCCATCCCGCGCGTACTCGGCCCGGTACCAGCACTTCTCGGCAGCCTGGCGGCGCCAGGCCTGCCAGCAGTCGCGCTCGCGCGAAGCCTCCCCGCGGACGGCGTTGCGCGGATCGAACGTGAGCCGCGCCGCCGCCGGCGCGACGTCCTGGTCGGCAGCGTCCTCGGCAGCCGGCGCTTCCTGCGCGCGGGCCGAGCGGTGCTCCGGCGGCGCAGCGCAGGCGGAGCAAGCATAGCACTCGCCGCCCAGGCGGCAATCGGAGAGTGTCTCGCCCCGCTGGGCCCGCTCCCAGTCCGCCCGCAGGAAGTCCCGGTCCACGGCCGCCAGCAGCCCGTCCCAGGGCAGCGGCGCGGCCGGATCCCGTGGGGCCAGGTAGGCCGCCGGATCGACCCCCGCGGCGGCGGCCGCCCGTTGCCAGTGGGAGTGGTCGAAGCACTCCGTCCAGCCGTCGAAGCGAGCCCCCAGAGCCCAGGCCCGCTGCACCACCTCGGCCACCCGCCCGTCCCCCACGCCCAGGAGCGCTTCCAGGGCCGACACCGCGGGATCGCGCAGGCCGACCTTGACCCGCAGGCCGCGGAGCCGCGATTCGACGCGGCGGTTGCGGCGCGCGATCTCCCCGGCGGGCACCTGCCCGCACCACTGGAACGGCGTGTGAGGCTTGGGCGCGAAAGGGGAGAGCGAGACCGTCACCTGGCCGCCCCCGCGCGGCGCCGCGTCCACCACCCTGCCCACCAGGTCGGCGATGGCGTCCAGGTCCGCGTCCGTCTCCGTCGGCAGGCCGATCATGAAGTAGAGCTTCAGGTTCCTGGCCCCGGCCCCGAAGGCCCGCCGCGCGCTCCGCAGCACATCCTCCTCCGTGACCTGCTTGTTGATGACGTCCCGCAGGCGCTGGCTGCCGGCCTCCGGGGCGAAGGTGTACGAGCCGGGCGCCTCCTGCGAGAGGAATTCGTAGAGCCGCGCGTCCAGCGAGTCCACGCGCAGGCTCGGCAGCACCAGGTTGGTGCGCCGCCCGGCCAGGCGCTTCCGGATCCCCAGCACCGCTTCCGTCAGGCCCGAGTAGTCCGAGGTCGAGAGCGAGAGCAGGGAGATCTCGTCCCAGCCCGTCCGGCGGATCCCCCGCTCCGCCGCCTCCACCAGCGGCGCCACGTCCCGCTCCCGCACCGGGCGGTGGATCATGCCGGCCTGGCAGAAGCGACAACCGCGGGCGCAGCCGCGCATGACCTCGAGGCTCAGCCTGTCGTGCACGGGCTCGATGAGCGGCACCAGCTCGTCCGGCGGCGGGCAGGCGTTCAGGTCGGGCAGCAGGCGGGCCCTCACCGGACCGGCGCCGGGCCGCCAGGCCCCCGGAATACCGGCCAGGCGGTTGCAGAGCTCGGCCCGCGACTCACCGGACCGGCGGGCCGCCAGCACGGCATCGGCCAGATCGGTGACCGTCTCCTCGCCGTCCCCGAGAAAGACCAGGTCCACAAACGGCGCCACGACGGCCGGGTTGAGCACGCAGGTTCCGCCGGCCACGACCACCGGATCGGCGAGCCCGCGCTCGGCGGCCCGCAGCGGCAGGCCGGCCAGATCGAGCATGGTCAGCATGTTGGTGAAGGAGAGCTCGTAGCCGAGGGAGAAACCGAGCAGATCGAACTGCCCGGCGGAGCGCCGCGTCTGCAGGCCGAAGAGGGGCAGGCCCAGCTCGCGCTGCCGCTGCTCCATGTCGGGCCAGGGGGCGAAGGCCAGATCGGCGAAGGTCTCCGGGTGCGCGTTGAGCCGGTGGTAGAGGATCCGCAGCCCGGTGTGGGACATCCCGATCTCGTAGGCATCGGGGAAGGCCAGCAGGATGTTGGCGCGCTCGCGGCGCCAGGCGGGACACGCCGCTCCCAGCTCGCCGCCCACGTAGCGGGCCGGATGGCTCACCAGGGGCAGGACACGCCGCATGAGGGCGTCGCTCAGCCGCTCCGGATCATCGTAAATCCCGTGCGGGCGGAAACCGCCCGCCTCTGCAAGATCCACCACGGGCTCTCTGTTCCGTTCACGACCGCTCGCCGCCCGGGGCCGGTGCCGGCACCTCCCGCGTCTCGGTCTGCAGGTCGAAGACGTTCTTCTCCACGTGCTCCGCGAAGTCGATCGGATAGGCCCCGGTGAAGCAGGCCGTGCAGTACTGCTCCGCCTCGCCGGTGGCCTCGAGCAGGCCCTCCAGCGAGAGGTAGCGGAGGGAATCCACCCGCAGGTAGGTGGCGATCTCGTCCACGGAGTGGCTGGAGGCGATCAGCTCCTTGCGCACCGGCGTGTCGATGCCGTAGTAGCAGGGATTGGTGATGGGCGGCGAGGCGATGCGCAGATGCACCTCGGCGGCGCCGGCCGCGCGAAACAGCTTGACCAGCTTGCGCATGGTCGTTCCGCGCACGATGGAGTCGTCGACCACCACGACGCGCTGGCCCGCCAGCACCTCGGCGACCGGATTGAACTTGATGCGCACGGACATGTCCCGCACCTTCTGCGCCGGCGAGATGAAGGTGCGGCCCACGTAGTGGTTGCGGATCAGGGCCAGCTCGAAGGGCAGCCCGGCGGCCCGCGCGTAGCCGAGGGCCGCCGTGTTGCTCGAATCGGGCACGGCACAGACCAGGTCGGCCGCGGCCGGGGCCTCGCGACCCAGGATCTCGCCGCAGCGGCGCCGGATCTTCTCCACGTTGCGACCGAAGACCATGCTGTCCGGCCGCGAGAAGTAGATGTGCTCGAAGACGCAGCGCCGCTCCCGCCCGCGCGGCGCGAGGCGGCGGCTGGCCAGCTCTCCCTCCCCCAGGATCACCATCTCCCCCGGCTCGATGTCCCGCTGGTACCGGCCACCCATGATGTCGAGCGCGCAGCTCTCCGAGCAGACCACGTAGCTGTCCTGGAACCGCCCCAGGCAGAGGGGGCGGAAGCCGAGGGGATCCCGGGCGGCGACCAGCTTGTCCTTGGTCAGCACGACCAGGCTGTAGGCTCCCTGCACCTGGGCCAGCGCCTCCGCCAGCGCATCCTCCACCCTCTCCGCGCGGCTGCGCGCCATCAGGTGCAGGATGATCTCGGAATCGCTGGTCGTGCTGAAGATGCTGCCCTCCTGCTCCATGAGCCGCCGCAGGACGTGAGCGTTGATCAGGTTGCCGTTGTGGGCGAGCGCCAGCGACCCGCGGTGCGATGTGACCTGGATGGGCTGGGCGTTGCGCAGGTTCGAGGTGCCGGTCGTGGAGTAGCGCACGTGCCCGATGGCGCTGGTGCCTCCCAGAACCTTGACCGTGCTCTCGTCGAAGACGTCCGCCACCAGGCCCATGCGCTTGTGCGTAGCGAGCGTGTGGCCGTCGGCCACGGTGATGCCCGCGCTCTCCTGCCCGCGGTGCTGCAGGGCGTGCAGGGCGAGGCTGGTCAGCTCCGCCGCTCCCGCACAGCCGGCGATGCCGACGACGCCGCATTCCTCCCGCCAGTGTCGAGCCCGGCCCATGAGGCCTCCAATCTTCGCGTCAAGCGGGCTGTCCCGCGGGAATCGCTCCCCGGACCGCCACCAGCCAGCCGTGCATGTGCGGGTTCACGAGCAGCCCGTCCCGCCGGCCGCGGGTGACGATCAACCGGTCGGCGAGGGCGGCCGCCTCGGCCGCTTCCGCCCGCAGCAACAGCCGCCAGAGCACGCCGCCGAGCAGCGGCCCGCCCTCGCCGAGCGGGAACGTGCAAACGTCCACGGCCAGGAGAGGTTCCGGAGGCGCGCTCCCCAGCAAGCGGCCGAAGAGGTCGCGATCGACGGCCAGATCGCTGTCGCGGGCCTCGCCGGGCCAGCCCCGGGGCAGGTCCGCGCCCCGGCAATCCTGCTCGATCGCGAACCACGGCGAGCTTGCCCCGGAGAGCGTGAAGGTGCCGTAGTGATGCTTGTTCGGGTTGTAATAGCGTCCCGCCGCCAGAAGTTCCTGCCGGCGGCTTCCCGCCGGATCCGCGTCCCAGAACGTGTAATACTCACCGCGCCGCAGCGCCAGCAGCCGGTCACCGCCATGCAGCCGTTCCTGCATCACGCGCCCGGCCGTGGCCGCGTGGAGATCCACACCCTTGTGGCAGCACAGCAGGGTCGTCTGCGTCGCCATCACCTTCTCCTCGATCCGCGACCTAGCAGAGCTCCACGAGACGTCGCAGCAGCAGGCGACCGGGGCCGGGACCCGCCAGGGCCGCGGCGTTCCCCGCCGCCTCGCGCCGCCGGCGGCCCCAGGAATCCGAACGGCCCTCGGGGACCTGGTAGAGCCAGGCCGCGCGCTCGGGATGGGGCATCAGGGCCAGCACGTTGCCGCGGCCGTTGGTCAGGGCCGCCGTCGCCAGCAGGGAACCGTTGGGATTGCCCTCGGCGGTCCCCGCCGGCCCGGCGTACTGCAGGGCAATATAGCCCTCGCGAGCCAGCCGCGAGAAGAACTCCGGATCCTCGTGCGCAAAGCGGCCCTCCGCGTGAGCGATGGGCAGCGGAAGGCTCTCCGGCCAGCCTTCGCAGAAGGAGGTGCGGGCGGCGGGCACGGCCCGCACCACCACCCAGCGCGAGTAGTAGCCCCGGCGCCCGGGAAAACGGTTGGCGGCCAGGGCCACCTCGATCGTCCCCGGCTCCAGACCCGGCACCAGACCTGCCTCCACCAGCACCTGGCACCCGTTGCAGATGCCCAGGATCGGCTTGCCGGTTGCGGCGGCCGCCTGCAGCACGTCCAGCAAAGGGTCCTTGGCCGCCACGGCCCCGGCCCGCACGCGGTCCTGGTAGGAGAAGCCGCCGGGTATCAGGAAGCCGTCGTAGCGTTCCAGCTCGCCGGCCGGGCGCGTCCAGCGAAAGATCTCGGGCGCGGCGCCCGCGGCCGCCAGGGCCCGGGCGCTCTCGTCCTCGCAGTTGACCCCGGGCAGTTGCAGCACCGCCACGCGCGGGCGTCCCGCGGCCCCGGCGGAGCGTGATTCCGCAGGGTGCTCGGGCCGCTCGCCCGGGGGCACCGGCCGGCCCTCCGCTGCGGAACCGGCAGCCGGCACCGCCCCCGCCGCCTCCTCGCCGCCCAGCAGGCGGGGCAGCCCGGTTTGCCAGGCCCGGGCCAGATCCGAGACCGCCAGCTCGATCGACTCCGCCCTCGCCGCATGATGCACCGCGAGCCGGTCCTCCCCGGTCACGCTGCCCAGCCGCCACCAGGCGGCATCCGAGGCCGCCAGCAGCGCCTCGGCCGCGTCGGTCCGCTGCGCGGGGACCTCCACCACGAACCCCCCCCGCTCGCTGAAGAGGACCTCGCGCAGGCTCAGATGGGCGAGCGCGGCCGGCAGCTCCACCCGGGCGCCCAGATGCGGCTGGCCTTCCAGACCCAGGGCCATTTCGGCCAGGGTCACGGCCAGGCCGCCGTCGCTCAGGTCGTGGGCGGCGGCGACGCAACCGGCCTCGACCAGGCCCACCATGGCTGCCAGCTCGGCCCGCGCCGCCGCGAAGTCGGGCTGCGGCACCGCCGGCCGGCCGGCCTGGAAGCCGGCCGCCAGGTAGACCGACCCGGCCAGGTCGGCGGTGGGCTTGCCGATCAGGTAGAGCGGGGCGCCGTCCGTCTTGAAGCGCTGGGAGCGGCAGAGGGCCCCGTTCTGGACCAGCCCCACGCAGGCCACCACCGGCGACGGGGCCACGGAGCGGCCGCTGCTGCTCTGGTTGTAGAAGCTGACGTTGCCCGAGATCACCGGCAACGGCTCGTCCGGAGCCTCGAGGCGTCCCAGGCCGCGACAGGCGGCGGCGATTCCGCGCACCGCCTCGCGGAATCCCCAGAAGACCTCCGGGTCCTCCGGGTTGCCGAAGTTGAGGCAGTCGGTGATCGCCGCGGGGACACCGCCCACGCAGGCCACGTTGCGGCAGGCCTCGAGGACCGCCGCCGCCCCGGCCGCGAAGGGATCGACCAGGCCGAGCAGCGGATTGCCGTCCGCGGACAGGGCCACGGCCCGCAGGCTGCCCGGCACCGGCGCGACCACGCCGGCGTCGGCCTCGCCCGGCCGCAGCAGCGTGTTCCCCTGCACCTCCGGATCGTAGTGGCGGTAGACATACTCGCGCGAGGCGATGTTGGGATGAGCCATGATCGCCAGCCACTCGGCCGCCAGGCGGGCGGGCACGTCCTCGGCGAGACGGAGATCGGCCGGCACGGTCTGGCGAGCGGGCGCCCGGTGGGGCCGGTCGTAGCGGATACCGCCGGTGATGGTGCTGACGGGTGCCTGGCAGAGGATGCGCTCGCCATGGCGCAACACGTACTGCCCGTCGCCGGTGACCCGGCCGACGCGGCGTGCCGCTGCGCCGGCGTAGAGGGTCGGCAGGGCGAAGTC
>Ga0315542_1002247_pt1 | contig 11799 bp, 12 predicted proteins | sample SalMarSW160120MG_FD_202541 | JGI IMG/M metagenome (GOLD analysis project Ga0315542, IMG submission 202541) | Salt marsh sediment microbial communities from the Plum Island Ecosystem LTER, Massachusetts, United States - Salt Marsh Sediment SW1601-20 ... | reverse complement strand
GAGTTGTTTGCTATATGGCCGTGTTGGCCAAACCGAAACTGGGCTATGACGACTCCCTGGACGTGGTGGGGGTGCACTGTATCGGTGGGATTGTGGGCGCCTTATGCACCGGTCTGTTTGCCTCCACGCTGGTAAACCCGGCGGGAGCCAACGGTTTGTTCTTTGGCAATCCCGGCCAGTTTGTCATCCAGGTAATCGCGGTGGCGGTGACCCTGGTATATTCCTTTGTAATCAGCTACATTCTCTTTAAAATCCTTGACGCTACCATGGGGCTCAGGGTATCAACAGAAAACGAGGTACGCGGTTTGGATATCAGCGAACATACAGAAATCGGGTACAGTCTGTAATTCGGGAGGCAAGGCATGAAAAAGATCGAAGCGATTATCCAGCCCTTCAAGCTGGAGCCGGTTAAGGAAGCCCTCCAGGCCCTGGACGTCAAGGGCATGACGGTTACCGAAGTCAAGGGGTTCGGGCGGCAAAAGGGGATCCGGGAGGTCTACCGGGGGATGGAGTACCAGGTGGACTTTCTGCCCAAGGTAAAGCTCGAGGTCGTAGTCCCCGATGACAAGGCGCAGATTATCATCGACACCATTGTCGACAAAGCCCGCACCGGCAGGATCGGTGACGGCAAGATCTTTGTGTCGCCGGTGGGCGAAGTGCTGCGCATTCGCACCGGAGAAAGTGGCGAGAACGCCATTTAAAGTAAGCGTTTGAGGCGGAGGGGGCGCGCGTTGCGCCCCCGGTTTTTTGTGAGCGGCAAGTCTGGTGTCGCTTGGCGGTTGCCCCCCAAATTCCTGCCGAGGGTCATTTTTTTCATCCCTTCACGTCATCCTGAGAGGTGCAAAAATCCCTGCCGGTCAATTTCCCGGTCAAGCGAGAACTTGAGAGCTTGTGAGGGGTGCCCGGCTGCCCCAGGGATCAATTTGCCACGGGCCCCTGGTGGCCAGGCTGGGTTGGTAGAACCAATAAAATTACATTATTGAAAAACAATATAAGAAGAAGTTACATTATCGTAGTATAGCTAAAATAGTCAATTGTTTAAGCTGTTGAAATTATGTGTAAATATCTTGGCATAACATTTGCTTAACATTCCGTGAGCGCTCTCCAAAACCTTTAAAGAAAATTTAGGAGACCTGGTTATGTTAAGACGCATTCCTGCTGCATTCTTCCTGGCAATATTCTTATTAGCTATCACTAGCGTGGTGGCCTGGGCCGGCGACCCCACCGGGGCCGCGACCTTAAAAGCCGACCCCGGCAAAGCGGTGGATTATGTCTGGGTCTTGATCTGTGGCTTTTTGGTGATGTTCATGCAGGCCGGGTTCGCCTGTGTGGAATCGGGGTTCTGCCGGGCCAAAAATGTCACCAATCTGATGACTAAAAATCTGCTGGATTTTGTGGTGGGCTCGCTGGCCTTCTGGGCCGTGGGTTTCGGCATCATCATGGGCACCGACTGGAACGGCCTGATCGGCACCACCAAGTTCTTCCTGGCCGGGGGCAGCTATGATGTGGACACCTATTTGAGCTATTTCTGGCAGCTGGTCTTTGCGGCCACCGCGGCCACCATCGTGTCCGGGGCCGTGGCCGAACGCCTGAAGTTCAAGGCGTATCTGTTCTATTCTTTTATTATCTCCCTGTTCATTTATCCGATGTACGCCCATTGGGTCTGGGGCGGCGGCTGGCTGGCCAAACTGCCGTTCGGTCTGGGGCATCTGGACTTTGCCGGTTCCGGCGTGGTGCATGCGGTGGGCGGTTTCGTGGGGCTGGCCGGAGCCATCGTTTTGGGGCCCCGTTACGGCAAGTTCGACAAGAATGGCAAGCCCCGGGCCATTCCGGGCCACAGCATTTCGTTGGCGGCCCTGGGCACCTTTATCCTGTGGTTCGGGTGGTTCGGTTTTAATCCGGGTTCCACTTTTTCGGCGCATCAATTGAGAATTTCGGTGATTGCCGTCAACACCACCATGTGCGCATCCGCGGCCTCTGTGACCGCGATGCTCCTGGTGCTGGGCAAAACCGGCAAATATGACCTGGGCATGGCCTTGAACGGCGCCCTGGCGGGTCTGGTGGCCATCACCGCGCCCTGCGCCTGGGTCGCCTGCTGGGAGGCGGTGGTCATCGGTATCGTGGCCGGCTTCATCGTGGTGGGCGGCGTTTACCTCCTGGATGCCTTGAAGATCGACGATCCGGTGGGCGCGGTGCCGGTGCACGGCTTCAACGGGGTCTGGGGACTGCTGGCCGTGGGCATATTTGCGGACGGCACCTACGGCAACTATGCCACCACCAAGCCTTTTGTCACGGGCCTGCTGTATGGCGGCGCCGGTCTGGGCCAGTTTGCCTCGCAGCTTATCGGCGCGGTGGCGGTGATGGTCTGGGCCTTTGGCTGCGGCTACATCCTGTTCAAGGTGCTGGATAAGGTGCTGGGCGTCAGGGTCGATCCCCATGAAGAGTTGCAGGGGCTGGATATCATCGAGCACGGCACTCCCGGGTATCCCGAGTTTTACATTCCCCGGATTTAATGAAGCATATACGGCCTGGGCAGTCGTCCTGCCCAGGCTCACGAGGAGAATATGATGAAAGAGATTCGGGCCATAATCCGAGTAGAGAAGTTGCGGGAGGTCCTGGATGCCCTGGAGGATGCGGGACATCCGGGAGTATCGGTGGAAAGGATCGAGGGCCACGGCCGGCAAACCGGTCTGGTGGAACAGTTCCGAGGCCGGGAGTTCAAAGTGGACCTGTTGCCCAAGGCGCGGTTGGACATCGTCTGCGCCGATGATCAGGTGGAACAGTTGGTGCAAACCATCGCGGCCAACGCCAAAACCGGCGGGATCGGCGATGGCAAGATCTTCGTCTATCCGGTGGTGGAAGCCCTGCGCATCCGGACCGGGGAAACGGGCGACGGCGCCATTTGAGGACCAGGGGGAGGGAGGAGGAGAGCTCTCTCCCCGGCTTTGACCTGCTAAGGCGATGGGCTGCCGTCGCCTTCTGACTGAGTCGACTATTATCTTAAGAAAGGAGAACGGGTATGGAGATTTCAGGGGTAAGGAACAAAAGGTTTATTGTCTGGGGATTGGTTTTTTGTCTGGTGGCCTGGTGGGCCACGGCCGCGTGGGCTGATGAGGCCAAGGAGCCGGAAAGGCCGCAGTGGAATATTTCGACGGATCTTTTAAGCCAATACGTCTGGCGCGGCATTGGTTTAAGCCGGGGCGGCATTGTTCTTCAGCCAGCCGTTACCGTGACTTACAAGGGATTTTCCCTCAATGTCTGGAACAACTTTGATATGAACGAGAAGAACCCTTATGGGGTGCACACTCGCCGCGGCGCCACCTGGAACGAGACGGACATCACGCCGTCCTTTAGCTATGAGGTTTATCCCAACTTAACGCTGACCGCTGGTCTGGTCTACTATATTTTAGACGGCAACAACTCCCAGTTTTGCTCCTTTGAAGTGTGGGGCGGCGCGGATTACACGTTGCCCTGGTTCAACTTCGGCGTGCAGGTCTACCGGGAAGTGGCCCATTATCCCGGCACGTATCTGACGTGGTACATTCACCGCGCCATTGATATCCCTTACCTGATCAAGGGCATGAATCTGGATCTGTTGGCCAGTTGGAGCGCGGAATTTTCCAATGATAAGGCCGCGTATCCCACCCCGGATAATTCGTATTTTCAGGGTTTCGATAACGGCTGCCTGGCTGTAGCGCTCAACATTCCCATTAACAAATATGTGACCATCGCCCCGAAGATTCAGTACTGGTACGCCCTGGGGGGGCAATCCACCGCGGTCTTAAGCGGCCTGTCCTGGGACGGCAAGCATAACCATGTCCTGGGCGGCGTCAACCTGACGGTCAATTTTTAAGCGCTGGGGATGGGACAATGGGATCATGGAGCCGAACTTAAGGCGCTAAATCGAGGCAGGAGGTATGAAAGGCGTAAGTAAGGACTATCATATATCATACCTCCTCTTTTCCCTGGGCAATTTAACTTCCGGGTTTGCTTTCAAGGAGGAATTACGTCTTGCAACTCGCCAAAGGAAGCTGTTTTCAGGGGTGCGAACGTTTCGCCCTCGTGGATGAGCTGGCGCCGGTACGTTTCTTGAGCCGGGAAGAGTTTGAAGTGCTGAAGCAGCTCAACCCCAGGCTCATCGAAATGCGGGCTGGAGATATCCACTATCTGACCGAGCCCCCGATCAAAAGCTAGGCGCTTGGGCCCCGCGGTCCGGGGGGTGTGGAGACGCCGGCCTGAGGAGAAATAAGATGTTGTGGAGCTTGTTGTCGTTCGGCATTATCCTGATATTGGTGGCCGGGATGATGGCAGCCGCCAAACTGGCGGATAAGTCCGGCGGCCACTCCTGGGAGATTCTGGGAAATTGCCGCCGCGGGGCCATCAGGTTGCCCGCCAGGATAAATTTAGGACCCGGCGTGGGGTTAACTCCCAAAGGGCCCAGATGAATAATCGGCGTTAACGCGCCGGACCCTGGTTTTTGAGTTAAAAGTCTATCTCGGGGCGGGTTTTCAACCCGCCCCGACCATTTTCAGCGGCCTGGCCGCGTCCCTTTCCGGTCCATTTCACATAATTTTTCTCCCACCGGGCGAATTTTCCCTTTAGGTTAGGGGCAACGAGACCGATATAGCCCAATATGCTAAGAGGCCAAGGAGACGGCTGCCAAGACGCCTGGCCGGAAGTCGCTTGACAGCCTGTATTTTTGGCCTATAGTATTTCATATATATGGCCCCTTCAGGGGGTTTGCCTCTCCGACGATTCAGGTGACATCTCATTTTTGTCCTGATCCTGGGCCTGGCTCAGGATTACACTTAACCCAAAGCCGACCCCATAGGGAGACCCAATACCAATGGCAGCATCATCTGTACAGGTTGGCGCCAAGGTGCGGCTGGAGGCCTCGGGTTTCCAGCACCTGCTGGACGCCTTGGCCGGCCGGGGCTATGAGCTCGTGGGCCCCACCGTCCAAGACGGCCACCTCATTTATGGGCCCATCAGCCAGGTGGGGGATTTACCCATCGGGGTGACCGCCGTCCAGGAGGCCGGGACCTATCGCCTGGAAAAACGGGGTGATCAGGCCTTTTTCGGCTTCGCGGTGGGCCAGCAGTCGTGGAAGCAGTTTCTCTTTCCGCCGCACCAGACCCTGTGGCAGATTCAAAGGCAGGGGAGCGGGTTTAAGGTCAACCCCCCGGCGGGAGATGTGCCGAAATACGCCTTTATCGGGGCTCGCGCCTGTGAGTTGGCGGCCATGGAGGTCCAGGACCGGGTCTTTATCAAGGGCGCGCACGTTGATCCCGTATATCAGGCCCGCCGGGAGCAGGCCTGCATCGTGGCGGTGAACTGCGCCCATCAGGATAAAGGCACCTGTTTCTGCGTCTCCATGGGGACCGGGCCCCAGGTCACCGCGGGATTTGATCTATCCCTGACGGAGGTGCTGGAGGCCGAGGCGCATTTCTTTGTGGCCGAGGCCGGCACCAGGCTGGGAGCGGAGATTCTCCAGAGCGTGCCCCAGCGGCCGGCGAATCAGGCCGAAGTTGAGGCCGCGGCTAAGGTGGTGGCGGCCATGGCCGGCAATATGGGCCGGAAGCTCAAGACCACCGGCCTCAAAGACCTGCTCTACGGCAATTACGAGCATCCCCGCTGGGATGACGTGGCCACCCGCTGCCTCAATTGCGGCAACTGCACCATGGTCTGTCCCACCTGTTTTTGCCACACCCTGACCGATGACCTGGAGCTTTCGGGGCAGACGGCCCAAAGGCGGCGGCAGATGGACGTCTGCTATACCGTGGATTTTTCCCATCTGTTCGGCGGTAGTATCCGGACCTCGCCCAAGTCCCGCTATCGCCAATGGCTGACCCACAAGCTGGCCACCTGGATCGACCAGTTCGGCTGCTTTGGCTGTGTGGGCTGCGGGCGCTGTATCACCTGGTGCCCCGTGGGTATCGACATCACCGCGGAAGCCCGGGCTATCCGGGAAACCGCCGGCGCCACTGCGAAGGAGTAGCACATGGACACGATTAGCCCCATTCTGGCGGCTCACCCGTTTTTCAAAGGCCTGGATTCCCGTTTCCTCAAGCTCGTGTTGGAATGCGCCGACCGCAAGACCTTCAAGCCGGGGGAGCTTCTCTGCCGGGCTGACGAAGAGGCCACCAAGTTTTATGTGATTCACCAGGGCCGGGTGTCGGTGGAAATTTTCCGGGACCGCCGGGGGCCGGTCAGCATTCAATCCCTGGGAGAAACCGACGTGCTGGGCTGGCTGTGGTTTGAAAAGCCTTACCACTGGCACCTGGACGCCAAAGCGAAAGAGCTGACCCGGGTTATCAGCCTGGATGTCGGGTGCCTGCGCGACAAGTGCGAGCAGGACCATGACTTCGGTTACGAGCTCATGCGGCGCTACGCCCATCACCTGGCGGTGCAGTTCCGGGTAAGTAAACTCCAACTGGCTGATATGTATGGGTAAGGCTAATGAAAACCAATCTGCCTGAGCCAATGATGCCGGACCCATTTGTGGTCCAAAAGGTGAAGCGGGAAACCTACGACACCTATACCCTCACCATGACCCGCCCCGATGGGGCCACAAATTTCGGGTTTGCCCCGGGGCAGTTCAACATGCTGTATGCCTTCGGCGCGGGAGAGGTGCCCATCTCCATCAGCGGCGACCCGGCCCGCCCGGAGACGCTCATCCATACCGTCCGGGACGTGGGCAACGTCACCCACTCCATCTGCCGCCTGAAAAAAGGCGACGCGCTGGGGGTGCGCGGGCCTTTCGGCGCGCCCTGGCCGGTGGCCCAGGTGGCGGGCAGCGACGTGCTGATCATCGCCGGCGGCCTGGGCCTGGCGCCCTTGCGCCCGGCTTTGTATGAGATCCTCAATCACCGGGGCGAATACGGCAACGTCGAGTTGATTTACGGCGCCCGCACTCCCAAGGACCTGCTCTATTTTCAGGAGCTGGAGCGCTGGCGCGGCCGCTTCGACTTGCGGGTCCACATCACCGTGGATAAAGCCGAAGGCGAATGGCATACCAACGTGGGGGTGGTGACCAAACTCATCGACCATGCCCGGTTCGACCCGCCCAACACCGTGGCCCTGATCTGCGGCCCCGGCGTGATGATGCGCTTTACGGTAATGGAACTCATGAACCAGGGGCTGACGCCCGAGCAAATCTACGTGTCCATGGAACGCAATATGAAATGCGGCGTCGGCCTGTGCGGCCACTGCCAGTGGGGGCCGTTTTTTGTCTGTAAAGACGGGCCGGTGTTCCGCTTTGACCGCGTCAAAGACTGGTTCGAGCGTCGGGAGGTGTGATATGACCGTAAAACGCAAGCCCAAGCTGTCCGTGTGGAAATTCGCCTCGTGCGACGGCTGCCAGTTATCCCTCCTGGACTGTGAAGATGAACTGCTGGCCGTGGCCGGGGAACTGGAGATCGCCTATTTTGTCGAGGCCTCCCGGGCCATGGTCAAAGGACCCTATGATTTGACCCTGGTGGACGGCTCCATTACCACCGCCCATGACGCGGCCTTGATCAAGCACGTACGCAAAGCCTCCAAGTATCTGGTGGCCATCGGCACCTGCGCCAATTCCGGAGGCATCCAGGCCCTGCGCAATTTTACGGACGTGAACGACTACGTCAAAGCCGTGTATTCCAAGCCGGAGGTCATCGAGACCCTGAAGGAATCCACTCCCATTGCGGCGCACGTCAAGGTGGATTTCGGCCTCAACGGCTGCCCCATCAACAAAGTGCAACTGCTGGACGTGGTGAGTCACTTTCTCCAGGGGCGGCCCCCGGTGATCCGGGAGCACAGCGTCTGTATCGACTGCAAGAACCGGGGCAATATCTGCGTGCTGGTGATGGGCACCCCGTGCCTGGGACCGGTGACCCATGCCGGCTGCGGGGCTTTGTGTCCTACTTACCACCGGGGGTGTTACGGGTGCTACGGTCCCAAGGAAACTCCCAACACCGCGGCCCTGGCCGCCTGGTTTTCCCAGAGGTTGGGGATGAGCGAAGCCAATATCGTGCGGGCCTTTCGGGCCTTTTACGCCAATGCCCCGGCCTTTCGCCAGGAGAGCGAAGCCCATGACAAGTAAAAATATCAAGGTCAAGTATCTGGCCCGGGTGGAAGGCGAAGGCGCCCTGAATATCCAGATCAAAGACGACACCGTGACCCGGGTGCAGTTGCAGATCTTCGAGCCGCCCCGGTTTTTCGAGGCCTTCTTGCGGGGCCGCAACTTCACGGAAGCCCCGGACATCACCTGCCGTATCTGCGGCATCTGTCCGGTGGCCTACCAGATGAGTTCGGTGCATGCCATGGAGCGCGCCCTGGGGGTAACGGTCTCCGGCCCCCTCCGAGCCCTGCGGCGCCTGTTGTACTGCGGCGAATGGATCGAGTCCCACGGCCTGCACGTCTTTATGCTGCATGCCCCGGACTTTTTGGGGTATCAGGACGCCATACAGATGGCCCAGGATCACCCCGACACGGTGAAAATGGGCCTGAAATTGAAAAAAATCGGTAACGACATCGTCTCCACCCTGGGCGGCCGGGAGATTCACCCTATCAACGTCAGGGTGGGCGGCTTTTATAAGGCCCCCCACAAGCAGGACCTGGCCCCCCTGGCCGAAAAACTCAAGTGGGCGCGGGACGCGGCCGTAAAGACGGTGCGTTGGGTAGGCGGCTTTTCCTTCCCGGAGTTTGAGCAGGACTACGAATTTGTCTCCCTGCGCCACGAGGCGGAATATCCATTTAACGAGGGCCGGGTGGTATCCAGCAAGGGTTTGGACCTCGACGTTGCCGACTACGAGCAGCATTTTGTGGAAGAGCACGTGCCCTACACCCATGCCCTGCATTCCACCATTAAAGAGCGGGGTCCTTATTTTGCCGGCCCTCTGGCCCGCTATAACCTGAATTTTGACCGGCTTACCCCGCTGGCCCGGGAGACGGCCAAAGAGGCCGGGCTGGGGCCGGTCTGTAAAAATCCGTTTAAGAGCATCGTCGTCCGGGCGGTGGAAACGCTTTACGCGGTGGAGGAGGCCCTGGCGATTATCGAGGCTTACGAGCGCCCGGATGAGTCCGCGGTCAAGGTGGAACGCCGGGCGGCATCAGGCTGCGCCGCCACCGAGGCTCCTCGGGGCTTGCTCTATCACCGTTACCGCATCGACGATAGCGGCGTCATCCAGGAGGCCAAGATCGTGCCGCCCACCTCCCAGAATCAGGGTATCATCGAAGCCGATCTCTACCATTTCGTGTCGGAGCACCTGGATCTGCCCGAGGATAAGCTTACCTGGCAGTGCGAACAGATGGTGCGCAACTATGACCCCTGCATCTCTTGCGCTACCCATTTCTTGAAGCTCAAATTCGAGCGCCTCTAACATTGGCGAAAAAAAACTTGAGTGCCGGGAAGATTCTCCGTATCCTTAATGACGCGAAGATTTCCCGGCGTTCAGGTTGATTATTGGCCATGGCTGCTTCCCCCAAAACCCCCATTAAAATTATCGGCGTCGGCAATACTTTTCGCGGCGACGATGCCGCGGGTTTGATGGTGGTGCGCGGCCTCCCCAAGGAAGATTTTCCCCAGGTGGAGATAATCGAGAGCCCGGGCACCGGCAGCGCCCTGGCCGACGCCTGGCAAAACGCCGCCCGGGTCATCATCATTGACGCGGTGGTGGCCGGCGGTCCACCGGGGACCATTTATCGTTTTGACGCCCATGACCTGGGGGCGGCTTTGCCCGTGTCCCATTCGCCTACCACCCATGGCTGGGGACTGTCCGAAGCCCTGGCCCTAGGCAAGGTTTTCCAGAACCTGCCGCCGGTTCTCATTATTTATGGGATTGAAGGAAAAAATTTCGGCCTGGGCGAGGCGTTGTCCCCGGAAGTGGCCGCCGCCATCCCTGAAGTGATCCGCCGCGTCACCGAGGAAATCCAGGCCTGGCTTGCAGACGAACTTCCTGATGCCGTCAAAACCTGAGGCCTTCTCTTTAAATACTCCATTTTCATATTCCAATTTTCTCACCCCTGCTTTATCATCGTGGTAGCTTAATTCGGGATTATTAATCAGGGCATAAAGAAGTACCGGCCCATTTCCCCTGCCCCCTGACGGGGGAAAGGGGGTGTGGGTGGACAACTTCCCCAGGAGGCCACATGGATATTCTTGCCAGCCTGACTCCTATTTTTAAGCCCCAAAGCGTCGCAGTCATCGGCGCGTCCACCGCTCCGGGCAAGCTGGGCCATGACATCCTGGCCAACCTGAAAAACGGCGGCTTCCCTGGCCCGCTTTACCCCATCAACCCCAAGGCCGACGAAATCCTGGGCCTTAAGGCCTATAAGGCCATCGGCGAGACGCCAATTGCACCAGAGCTCGCGGTGGTAGTGATCCCGGCCAAGATTGTGGCCCCAACCCTGGAACAATGCGCTGAAAAAGGGGTGAAGGCCGCCATTGTCATCACCGGCGGCTTTGCCGAAGCCGGCCCCGACGGCGAGCGCCTCCAGGACGAGCTGGCCCAAGTGGTCCGTACCACTGGCCTTAGGGTGATCGGCCCCAACTGCCAGGGGGTCAATATGCCGTATGAGCATATGTGCGCCTCCTGGCCGCTTATCACCACGAAGGGGCGCATTGCCTTTGCCTCCCAGTCGGGCACCGTGGGCGCCGCCTTTCTGGATATGGCCGCGGCCGAGCACCTGGGGGTGAGCGGCTTCGTGTCCCTGGGCAACCGGGTGGATGTGGACGAGGCCGAAGTGCTCATGTACTTCAACCAGGACCCTAATACCCAGGTCATCGCGCTGTATTTGGAAGGGGTTAAGCGGGCCTCATATTTTCTGGACGCCTTGCGGGAGGCGGAAAAACCGGTGGTTATCCTCAAGGCGGGGCGCACCACCCAGGGCAGCCGGGCTGCGGAGTCCCACACCAAGTCCATGGCCGGCACCGACGCCATCTACGAGGCCTTGTTCCGCAAATACCGGGTGCACCGGGCCGATACCCTGGAGGAACTCTTTGATTTCGCCAAGGCCCTGGCCTATCTCCCCAAACCCAAGGGCCGCAAGCTCATGATTACCACCTCTTCCGGTGGCGCGGCGATTCTGGCCATTGATGAGGCCGAGAAAAACGGTCTGACGGTCCCGGCGCCCGGTCCCATCCTGCAAGAGCGGCTGCGGGAGATGCTCCCGGCCCACTGTGCCGTGGGCAACCCGGTGGACCTGACCGGCGACGCCATGAGCGCCCCTGATCTTTATAAACAGGTCATGGACAAGACCCGGGACGACTACGACACCCAGGTGGCGATCTTCGGAGACCCCATCCCCGGGGCTTCCCGGCAGGTCACCCCAGGCGCCGGCGAGCTGGTGGTCTATTTGGGTGGGGCCGACGTGGAGCGGGAAGAACGGCAAAAATTTTATGAGGCCGGCATTCCCGTCTTCCCCACCCCGGAGCGGGGGATCAAGGCCCTGGCCCAGTTCTTCCGGTTCGAGCCGCAACCGGCCCCGGCTCCCAGCCGCCCCAAGCTGGCGGTTCCTGAAGGGCTGCGCCTGCTGCCGCCCCCGGAGGCCGTCAGCCTGTTGGCCAAAGCCGGCATCCCCGCCGCGGCTGCACCCCTGGCCATCGATGCCGACCAGGCCGTGCAACTGGCCCGGCAGTTCGGCTACCCGGTGGCCATGAAAATCGCCTCCCCCATGATCGCCCATAAAACCGACATGGGCGGGGTTTACCTGGGCCTGGAAAATGACGACGAAGTGCACCAGGCCTATCAGGAAATCATGGCGGCCAGCCAACTCTATAAGAACCTGGTCACCATCGATGGCGTCAGCATCTCACCCATG
>Ga0315542_1002246_pt1 | contig 11799 bp, 19 predicted proteins | sample SalMarSW160120MG_FD_202541 | JGI IMG/M metagenome (GOLD analysis project Ga0315542, IMG submission 202541) | Salt marsh sediment microbial communities from the Plum Island Ecosystem LTER, Massachusetts, United States - Salt Marsh Sediment SW1601-20 ... | reverse complement strand
TCTGATTTTTCAATTAATAAAAAATATTTTGTTTCATTAAGATTCTTAAAATATTCTTTATAATCAAAATATTTTAAGAATTCTTCTTTTTTACTTTTTTTAATGTCCCAAATTTCTTGAGTTGCATTATACATCCCTTTTGTTAATTTTGTCATCGCTGACCTCCTTTTATATTTTAACGGAGTTTATAATTTTTTGAATTTCTTCAAATTCTCCGCTATGCACATTATTTTTTAAAATTGTTAAATTAATATTTTCTTTTTTTTCATTCATTAATCTAACAAGAAATCTAATATCATATTCTTTTGCATCTGCCTTTTTAAAATTAAAATTTTGACAATGTTGAATAAAAGCATAACAACAAGTTAACAATAAGCCATTTATTGTTATTTCATTTTCTATTATTTCATTAAACCATATTTCAGAATAGAAATTATTATTAGCAGTATTTATTATATCCATGTCTTTTTTTTGGATAAATAATTCTTTATTATTTTTATCATAAATCATAAAATCAATATCATCTGTATGTCTGTCTGATCCAAGTTGTTGTAATTTTTTTCCACCAATCAAAATCATTTTTATCTCCTATCTATTATTAATTATAGTACTTTTAATTAAAAAGTCAAGTCTTTTTAATAATTATTTTTAATATTTTACATTTAATTTACAATTATAAATAATACTAAAAATAACTAAAAAACGTTAAAATAAGCTAAAATTAAACGAATTTATAAATATTTTGCCATACATCTTTTACTTGATTTGAATTTAAATTATCAGGCGGGATATCATTATCTATTATATAAACTTCTTTTCCTATACTATCTAATATACTATGTAACTTTTCTGCCCCATCTTTACCTGCTTCATCAGGATCAAAATAAATAAATATTTTTTGATATTTAGATAATAATTTAATTTGCATATTAGTAAAATTCTTACCAAAAGTAGCACAACTATTATCTTCTAATTTCATAACCTTAAAAACTCCCTCAGTAACAATTATATAATCTTCTTTGCAGTTATCTATATTATAAAGAGTATTCTTAATAGGAATTATTTCATTTTCAGGTAAGCAATTAATATATTTTGTATCTTTTGCAATACCTCTTGTCTGATAAGTAACTAATTTATTATTAAAATATATAGGAATAATAATACTATAAGGGAATTTAGAATCATATAGAGTGCCTTGTAATTTATATTTTTCTTCTATATAATCAGAATTGAATTCCCTTTTTTGTAAATATAATTTATGACATTTTTCTAATTTGCTTCCAGGTAATTTAATTTCAGTATTGTTATAGTTTAATTTTTTTTCTATTTTATCGTGAATTATAAAATTAGTATCATATTCTTTTAATATTTGTTTAGGATTTTCAAAAGGTAAAAGTTTTTGTATAGTATCATATAAAGAATGTTTTCCACACTTCCAACATTTTACTGCAGGTAAAGTAGTTGAAATTCCTAAATGGTCGGAATGATCCTCACAAAAAACACACTTAATATTTATAAACCCTTTACTCGCATTTTTAGAATTTGGATCAAAAGGAATATTAAAATCTTTTAAGAATTGGGTAGTGTTAAACACAATAAAAATCTTTATTATTTATTTGAAGAATTAAATCATTTTTATAATAAAAATTTTCAATATTTGTACCTTGAAAAATTTCATGTTTTCCATATTTTTTAAAATTTCTTTTTGATATTCTATTTTTTTGGCAATAGTTTTTTAAACTTTCTTCTATATAAAAATTTTTTTTATTTATTAAAAAATTAGTATATTTTTTATCAGTTTGTAACATTCTTAACTCCTTATATATTATAATATTTTTTTATATATAATTTATCTTATTAAATCCTTTATCTGAATAATCCTTAATTCTTTGTTTTGAATGCCTTAAAGTAATTCTATTAAAACTATCCATAAAATCAAATACTTGAAATTGATCTTTTAATTTTACTCTTGTACCTCTATAAAGACTTTGTAAACTATCAAAATAAGATTGTCCACCACCGGCCAAAATTAAATTAAAAATAGAATTAATACTTATACCTTCCTTTAATATATTACTACCGATCAAAACAAAATTATTATCTTTTTCAAACTTTTCTAATACTTCCTGTCTTTCTTGTTTTGTACTTTTACCATGAATATAAATACAATTAATATTATTTTCTTTTAATAACTTTTCTAATATTTTGCCGTGATTAACTTTTTTTACTAGAATTAAAATTCCTTTATTACTTTTGCATATTTCTAATATTTTATTATTTCTATTTCTATTTTCTATAATACCTAATTTCTCTATAAGATACCAATCATTAATATCTAATTCAGGATTACTAATTTCTATAATATTTATTATAGGTTCTGCAATAAATTTATTATCTATTAATTTTTGATTATCCGCTTTAAAAATAATGTCTCCGATAAAAGATTTAATGAAAGCAGTTTTTAATTTGTCCGAATTAAAAGGAGTAGCAGATAAACCAAACCTATATAAAATATTTTCATTTTCTAATACAGGAATATATGATTGACTGCAATTATGAACTTCGTCAACTATAACCATTTCATAATCATTTTGTAATTTATGAGAACTTTGAATAGTGCAAACTGTAATATTTTTTTCTTCTATATTATTACCTTGTACAATACCAAAATCTAAATTAGCATTTATACCACGTTTCATAGTTTGTTTTGCAAGATCGATACTTTCTGTAATAAATAAAGTTTTTACTTTCATAAGTTTAATTAAAGCCAACGCTATTTCTGTTTTTCCAAGTCCACCAACTAGATCAATAATACCATTAGTATTTTCAAAACAGCTTTTAATCGCATCTATTTGTATATCTCTTAATTCTAAATAACCTAAACAATTTTTAATTTCTTCATCAGTAAATTTAAATTTTCTTTTTAATCTTTTATCTTCTATATTATATTCAGAAAATTCATTTTTAAATCCAATAGGTATTTTAATATAATCATTTTCTAATTTCCAAAAATAAACTTTTTTAATTTTAGTAGCATCAAACCTTCCATACTGATAACAATTAGAAATATCTGTATATGTATATTTTTTCATAAGAGAATACTTCATTATATTATTACAATGAATTAATAAGTAATTATTTTTTGTTATAATAGAAGAAATAGAATGTAATAAAGATTTTTGATATTTTACATATCCATATTTAATAAGTTGATTCTTGTTTTCTGCAGAATTTTTCATTATAAAAGTATTGGTATTATAATAATATAAACTACCTTGTAAGGATTTTAAAAAAGGAAATTCTTTTTTATTAGGAAAGTTAATTATTATTTTTTCTTGATTAGTTTTTTTATCAAAGGCGAATTCATATAATTTCATACTATATTATAATATTTTTTTATTTAATTTTATATTATTATTTTAATTAAATTGTAAATTAAATGTAAAATATTAAAAATAATTATTAAAAATACTTGACTTTTAATGTAAAATGTATTATAATTAATATAGAAAGTTAAGATGATCTTTGACATAACTATTTACTGACTAGCACGCCTCTACGGAGTACGGTTAGTCTATTGTAATGCAGCCAATGAACGTTGCAAGCCGTTATGAAAAATGCAGAGCAAGAAAATTTTAAGGAGGTCAGAAATGACAAAAATAAGAAGGAAATTAGCAAATGAAGTGATCGACTGGATTAGACATTCTAATGCAGTAAGAAAAGATAATGAATTTTTTATGGAACTTGTAGAAAAAGCGTATGAAATAAGAGAAGAGTTTCAAACAGTAAAAGAATGGAAAGACGCTTTATATTATAGTTATAAATAACTCGCTCTGATGAGAACTGGATAGCAACCAGTCGAAACCTGCTTAATTGCAGGTCAGCGAAAGCTAAGGAGGTCAGCGATGACAAAACAAGAAAGAGTAAAATTAATTGAAAGAGAACTACAAACCGCATTTGTAGACATCTTTGATTATCGTAATATTGATTGTGGTGTTTGGAGTATACTACAATCAATTATTAGTTGTAATAAAAAGGTTAACAAGGTGAATGTTTATAAAGAACTGAATATTTTTGTAACAATGACTAATAAATTAAAAAGGAGAATGTTTAAAAAAGTAATAGCTTTTTTAAATGATTCAGGAATGCTTGATTATTTGCATCATTATAAATATCAAACATTATAATTCTCGGGGCGAGTTTGAAACATAGCTCGCCTATTCTTAATGCAGAGCAAGAAAATTTTAAGGAGGTCAGCGATGGAAAATATTTATGTTGATATTTTTGCTCTAGAGCAAGATAGAAAAAAGTTATTTGCTAGATATAATAATAATATAAAAAATTTAGCAAATGAAATAAATAATACCATAGGAGGAAAATTATGGAAAAAACAAAAGTAAGAATAACAATAAATACTGAATTAGAAACGATACTCTATAATGGCAGTATACATCATTTTAAAGACATTGGAATAGCAGAATTAAAAGACCGGACTAAAATTCAAGAAGCAATATTACCACATATTGTAAACGATTGGGATGAAGATGTAGAATACATCTTTTCATTTTTTCCTATTGATATGAAAAAATAATTTTAAAATAGTTGCTATGTGGTGGAATAGGTAGACGCATAGAAGCACAATATCTGTGCTGTGCATGCATTGTTAAATCTTGTAAAACAAGGTAGAAATATACAAAGAGGAACAAATAATTTATTTTATATATATCGAGGAAAAAGAATATTTATTTCTGATAAAGTTTTTTATTCAGAAATAGTAAAATTAATTTAAAATTTTATTATATTATTTAAGTAAAAAATATTATAATATAATATATCTGAGAGGGAAAATAATAATACCTTACATAAGGTATTCAAAGCGGAGTACATTTATGTATATCCGCTTTTTTTATTTCAAAAGGAGTATAATATGCGAATGTGGGGAATTCCACCGATATTTCTTTGTAGAAAACATTTATTAGGAAGTCATTCTGAAATTCATAAACATAGACATATTTTTCTCAAACATCATAATATAGATGGACGGTTAAACCCCATAATTCAAATTGAGCCGCAAAATATGAAGAAAAGCCATGATGAACTTGTAATTGAAATGTTAAAACGTGGTTATAAACACCAATCCCCGTATCAGCAACCCGATCTTAGTTATTTACCAAAAGAACATTTGAATGCTAAAATAGATATAGAATATAATATTAAGGATTTATCTGATAGATGTCCAGAATGTAGAAAACTTTTGAAAAATTATAGTTTACTTTTATATAAGGATAAGTTATAATACTTTAAATACTACTGCAAAGGTATATATTATGGACTAATTGTCTGGAGGCGATTTGCAGACACCGAAAGGTGTGCCTCCTGATGATTAGTCCTTTTTTATTTTATGGAGGTTAAAAATGGAAGATAATTTTAAATCACAAATGTTAGAAATTTTAGAAAAATCAAAACAATTAGACAAACAAAAAGATGAACTAATTCAACAATTAACTAAAGAAATTTCTCAAAAAACGATTCTTATAAAAGAACAAAAAACAGAAATACAAGAACAAAAAGAAATGATAGATAGAATTTATCAATCTGGAGAATTGTTAAATATGAAACAAGTTGCTAAAATTTTAAATTATAAACATAATGGAAAAATTTTAGGGAGAAATAAAATATTTGAAATATTAAGAGAATTAGAAATTTTAATGGAAGGCACTTATGGAGATCACAATCAACCATATCAACATTATGTAAATATGGAATATTTTGAATTAAGATTAAAACCAAGAGAATATAATGATAATATTGATACTGTTACATTAGTTACTGCAAAAGGGTTTGAATTTATTATAAAAACTTTAGATGAATATTTTAAAGAAGAAGGAAAAAATAATAATGAATGAAATAATAAACTTTAATCCTGAACAATCAGCAAATAAAGTAAAAACTTTATGGAATCAAAGAAATAAAATTGATGTAGAAATTGTTTCAGAATTATACAAAGCAAAAGAATTTTATTCTAATCAGGGATTTAGATCAGATTTACAACTTAGTAAAAGTACTTTTACTAAGTTAAATACTTTTCAAGATTTTTTAGAATATTCGGGATTATATAAGCAAAAAGTGTATCAATGGTTTGACCGATATATACCAGAGGAAAATAAATTATTATCTTGGAAAGAATATGAACAACAAAAACAAATAGAACAAGAAGAATTAAAACAAGAAAGATTAAAAAAAGAAAAAATAATAAATGAATATATTACTACTGAAAATAAACCAATTGATTTTAAATATTCTTATCAAGAAGAATACGAAACAAAATTAAAAGAAAAAAAAGATAGAGAAAAAAGAATTGAACTTGAAAAAGAAAGATTAAAAATATTAAAAGAACAATTAAAGGAAAAAGAAAATAATAATAAGAAAATATATGAAGATATTGAAAAAGAAGCAGAGAAAGAAAATGAACGTATAAATAATATGGTAAATGATTTTCTAAATGCAGATAAAGAAAAATTAGAATTTAGAGAAAAATATCTTTCTCAAATAACTAATATAAATTCATTTTTTGATGTTATTGATGATTATATTGAATCATTACAAAATGATAATAATAAATTGGAAGCATTAAACACAATTATAAAATATTGTAGAGATAAAGCTAATAAATTACATAGAATAAAGGAGTAAAAATATGGAAGAAAAATTATTAAAAGAAATTATATCTAAATTAGATACTTTAATTGAATTATATAAAATAGATATGAGTATAAAATATAAAATTGAAGAAAGAATAAATAAAATAAATGATAAAAAAATACAGACAAATAAAGATATACAAAAAAATAAAATATTACAAAAATTAGTAGATAGAACTATTTAAGGAATTAAAATATGAGTATAATAAAAAAATTATTAGGTTCAGGAAATTATATTACAGTAAATAAAATAGTAATTAAAAAACTTGGTTTATTAGAAGCTGTTTTATTAGGTAATTTTATTAATAAATATAACTATTTTGAAGAAAGAAATATGCTAACAGAACAAGGGGAATTTTTTAATATAGTAGAAAATATTAAAAATGATACTGGAATAACAGAACATCAACAAAGACAAACTATTCAAACATTATCTGATTATAATCTTTTAAGTGTAAATAAAAAAGGATTACCTGCTAAAAACTATTATAAATTAAATTTTGATAAAATAGAAAATTTATTTAATGATGCTAGCACTAGTCCTTTAAAAATTAAAGCACAAGAGGTATCAAATTTTAATATTAATAATAATACTAAATATAATAATACTAAAAAAGAATTATCTAAAGATAATAAAGAAGATAAATCTTCTTTTAATTTTAATTCTAATTTTTCTCCTATTAAAGATGAAATAATAAAATATTTTGATTTATATAAAAAATTACACCCTATGGCTAATAAAGATAAATACTATACTATTAAAAAAATAAATAAAATAAATCGTCTATATAAATTTATATTAAATGGATTTCCTAAAAATAAATTTAATATATTAAGAGAGTTTATTAAATTAAAAAATATTCCCTATAATCCAGATATTGGTTTTAATGGAGATATAAATAAATTTAAAGAATTATTAAATAATGCTTTATTATCTTTAGATGTAAAATATGAGCCTTCTAATAAACCAAATATAAATTCAGATTTTTTAGAATTTTTAATAAATGAATTTACTGAATTTAGTTATTTTTTTGAATATGGATTTAATCCGCCTAAATTAATACAGGAAAAAGCAAAAGAAATTGTTACTGTTAAATTAAAAAATAAATATCCCTTATATGTTAGGGATTATGCTAACATTTTAGGAATAGATGAAACAGACGAGCTTATAAGTTTTGTTAATAGATTAGCAAGTTTTAATATGGAAATTAGAAATAAAAAAATAAATGGGTATACGAGAGATCAATTAACTCCAATTTCCGAACAAGATACAAATTGTTTATATACTATTTATAATGATTATATTAGAGATATTTATGGATTTTTAAATCAGTTTGAAGTATGGCTAGATGAAAAAACAGATTATGAAGATTTTAAATGGAATGAAAAATTCTTTAATAATTATATGAAAGAATTTAATAAATGGTTTTATAATAGATATGACGGTACTGTTTTTTTTATTAGTAATGAAACTATGCAAGATAAATTAGATGAATATTTAAAAAGGAATAAAAAATGCTAACATATAGGCAATTAAAAAGAAAAAAAGAATTCTATTGTATTAAAGCAATAGGTGAAAGATTAGATGAAAGAGATTTTAAAGAAAATAATCCAGATTATAAACCTATTTATCATTATGATTGTTTTGGTAATTTAGTAAGTGTAGAAACTGAATGGGTAAATAAAACTTATTGGTTCGATATTTGGTATTTATTTGATCTTTTGAATTGGATAAGAATGAAAAAATATACATTATAAAAATAATTATATAAAAAAATATTATAATATATTGAGGAGATAAATAATGGATAATGATAAACCAACTTATAAACAAATAAAATTGTTAATGGCTATTGAAAAGGAATTAGATGTAAGATGTGAAGGAACTACTAAAAAAGAAGTTAGTGAATTTATATCAAAATACATCGATGAGTTTAATCATAGTAAAGCAGGACATAAAGAAGAATTTGATTATTGGAATAAATAAGTAATTTATGGAAATACGCAAAATTAATACCGACAAACAAAAATTATTAATAACTTATGCAATAGTATCAGATAAGTTTTTAGAAGAAATTTATCCTATATTAAAAGAGCATAAAAAATTAATCTATTCTAATTTTGATAATTATTATAGAACAGTTTTAAATTGGTGTTTAGATTATTTTGAAAAATATCATAAAGCTCCAAATCAGCATATACAAGAAATATATAATGATAATAAACAAACTCTTCCAATAGAAGATCAAGAATTATTATCTGAATTTTTATCTTATTTATCTAGTAAATATGAAAAAGAAAATATAAATGAAAAATATGTCTTAGATTTAAGTTTAAAATATTTAAGAGAAATAAATTTAAATATATTACAAAAAGAAATATCAGAATTAAAAAAAGAAAATAAAATAGATGAAGCAGAACATAAAATATTAACATATGAAAAATTAGATAGAGAAACAGAAATTAAACAAGAAACATTTTTATTTAAAGATGAAAAATATGCTTATAATCTATGTGATAATATAAGTAATGTAAAAGAAGAAAATAAATTATTTAAATATAAAGGTGATTTAGGTACTAGATTAGATTGGATATGCCGTGAAGATTTTATGAGTATTTTAGGAGCAGAAAAAATAGGTAAAAGTTTTATGTTAAGAGAAACTGCAATTTTATGTTCTATTGATTATGAGTTAAATGTATTAGTATTTAATTTAGAAATGTCCCATGATACGTATAATAGAAACTTTTATCAGAATATGAGCCAAGAAATTAAATATAAACCAGAAGATTATGTGAATGTTAAATTACCGTATTTTGATAAAAATCCAAATGGAAAATATGATATAAAATATAATGATTTAAGAAAGTTTGGTTTAAATAGTAGGAAAATAAAAAGTGTATTTAATAAACAAAAGATAAAAACAAAAGGTGAAATATGTGTTAGGAGTTTTCCTAGTGGAACTTTAACATTTCAAAAGATGTCAAAAATATTAGATGATTATGCTTTAAATGGTTTTGTGGTAGATGTTGTTTTGATTGATTATTTAGATAATTTAAAAAGTTTTAATAAAAATGAATATCGACATGGGATAGATGAAAAATGGTTATCTGCTAGAAGGTTAGCGCAGGAAAAGCATATAGCAGTAATAACGGTTAGTCATACGAATAAAAAAACTTTTAAGAAAAATATAGATGCAGGTGATGAAACTGAAACCAGAACAAAAGGGGCACATATAACACATAGTATTGGATTGAATCAGACTTCAGAAGAAAAGGAAAAACAATTAATGCGTATTAACATTGTGCATAATAGGGATTCAGACTTTTCACGGAAGGAATTTTTTCTATGTTTAGAATGTAGGTCAATAGGAAAAGTATTATTAGATAATTTAAATATAGCAAAAGTTAATTATAATCAGAAAAAGGAGAAATAAATGAAAAATATAGTATATAATTGTGATTGTATGGAATATATGAAAACAGTTGAAAATAATTATTTTGAGCTTGCTATTGTTGATCCCCCTTATATATTACAAGGTAATGGCTATCAAAGCACATCAAAAAATTTTATTGGTAAACAAGAAAATTGCAAAGCATCATTTCAAATAGATAAATGTAGAAATAAAAACACATTTGGTAAAAGGCCAACACAAAAATATTTTAATGAATTATTTAGAATCAGTAAAAACCAAATAATATGGGGAATGCAATATTTTTTAAAATATTTATATTCTATGCAATGTGTTGTCGTTTGGGATAAAATGTTAGGGGATGGGATGAGATTTTCTGATTGTGAAATTGCTTGGACTTCATTTAAAACAAAAGTAAAAAAAATTATGATGAGAAGTGCTCATATGCAAAAAGATTTTATTATTCATCCGACCCAAAAACCACTTGCATTATACCGCTGGCTATTACAAAACTATGCTAAGAAAGGCGATAAAATATTTGACAGTCATTTAGGAAGTGGATCAAGCCGTATTGCCTGTTATGAACTAGGTTTTGATTTTATTGGCTGTGAGATTGATAAAGATTATTATGAAGCACAGGAAGAAAGATTTGCTATTATAAAGAATAAGATTGATGGTAAATTTTTTTATGATAAAAAAGAAAAAAATTTATTTAATATAGAATAAAAAATATTATATATAAATAGGAGTAAAAATGAGAATTGACAGAAAAGAATTATTAAAAGTATTACAAGGTATGCAAAGTAATACAAGCAAAATTGAAACTAATCAAGTAAATTTTAAGAATAATATCATTTATCAAACTAATAATGATATAATGATTTTAATCGAAAAGAATTTTTTGTTTGTTTGGAATGTAGATCAATAGGAAAAGTGCTATTAGATAATTTAAATATTGCAAAAGTTAATTATAATCAGAAAAAGGAAAGGTAAATGGAAAATATTGTATATAATATTGATTGTTTAGAATATATGGTAAAATGTAAAAATAATAAATTTGATTTAATTTTAACTGATCCTCCTTATGGAATTAATTTAGAATATAATACGTATAAAGATACTGAAGAAAATTGGTATTTATTAATAGAAAATTTTATACCTTTGGCAAAAAGAATAAGTCAAATGGTAATTATGCCTTGTATGAGAATTAAAAAATTAGATTGGATTTATAAAAATTTTATACCTGATTGGTTAATATGTTGGTATAAGGGAAGTCCAGGACATAGATCATTTATTGGGTTTAACGATTGGGAGCCTCATTTGGTATATGGAAAAATTAAAGGTATGGTAATGCATGATTATTTCCAAACTAATATGTTTATTGATAATACTATAAATCATATATGTCCTAAACCATTAGATTGGGCAAGAAAATTATTAAAAATGACCAGCAATAATAAAAAAAATAAATTAAAAGTATTTGATCCTTTTACAGGATCTGGTACCACTCGTATTGCCTGTTATGAATTAGGTTTTGATTTTGTAGGTTGTGAATTGGATAGTGATTATTGGCAAGCACAGGAAGAAAGATTTGCTATTATAAAGAATAAGATTGATGGTAAATTTTTTTATGATAAAAAAGAAAAAAATTTATTTAATATAGAATAAAAAATATTATATATAAATAG
>Ga0315542_1002242_pt1 | contig 11820 bp, 8 predicted proteins | sample SalMarSW160120MG_FD_202541 | JGI IMG/M metagenome (GOLD analysis project Ga0315542, IMG submission 202541) | Salt marsh sediment microbial communities from the Plum Island Ecosystem LTER, Massachusetts, United States - Salt Marsh Sediment SW1601-20 ... | reverse complement strand
ACCGCGTTTGGAAATAACCCCCGGAAGCGTCCGGGATCCCGGAAATATTTCCGGCCGCAGGCTTCGGGCCGTCCTGCCCGGAACCAGAAAAACCCGCAAATATATGAAACTTTTTCGCCCGTCCGGGCATATTGCTTGAGTAAGCCGGAAACGGTCCGGGGGAACTTTCGGCAACCGGGCGCGGCTGCCGGGTTTACTCTTACAGGCCTAAAGCCGCGGCCGGGCCGGGACGGGCCGTCGGGATCAAAAAGAAAATGCTCCGGCTTCGCCGGCGCCGGCCGGGGAGCGCGTACTGCCTGCAAGGGATGTTACGGGAGTTTGGCGGAAATGTGCTAGAATGGGCGTCCCTGCTTGCAATACCGGGCGGGAGATGGCCGGAAATGCAAAAGAATTCGACGGCGCCGCCGGTAATTTTGGTTTCTAATCATCACGCACACCGAGGTTGATTCCATGCACAGACGAATATCGGGCATCCTCATCGCGAGCCTTCTGCTGGCCGTCTCGACGGCGCGCGCCGGAGGGCAAGGACCGCTGACCTGGGAGGAATCCCTGGCCGAGGCGCGGGCCCAGCATCCGGATATCCTGGCCCAGCAGGAAAGGCTGAAACAGGCGGAGGCGGACGCCTCCTTGGCCTACAGCGGCTTGTATCCCCGGCTGGCGGCCCAGGCGGGCGCCGTGAAAACGGACCAGCCCGGCGAATCCTACTCCGCCTCCCTGTCCGCCAGCCAGCTGCTCTTCGACGGCTTCGGAACCGCGGGCTCGGCCCGGGCCGCCGACGAAAACGTGCGCTTGGCGCAATACCAGTTGGATGCCGTGTCCGCGGACCTGCGGTATGGCTTGCGGGCGGCCTTCATCGGATTGTTGAAAACGCAGGCAATGGTGTCGCTGACCGAAGCCATCGCCGAGAGGCGGAAACAAAACGTCGACCTGGTTCAGTTGCGCTACAAAGCCGGGCGGGAGCACGAGGGATCCCTGCTGACCGCGGAAGCCGAGCTGGCGCAGGCCGAATTCGAAATCGAGCAGTCCCGGAGAGCGGTCGGTTTGGCCCGGAACACGCTCGCGAAAGCCATGGGCTGGGAAAAGCCCGGCCCCGAAACCTTAGCGGGGGATTTCGCTCCCGCGGAAGAATATGCCGCCCAGCCGGATTTCGGCCTCCTGGCCGACCGGAATCCCAACGTGCAGGAGTTGCTTTCGGCCCAGCGGGCGGCGCAGGCCAGGGTGCAATCGGCCTACGCCGAATTTTATCCCCAGCTGAATGTGAGCCTGTCCGCGGGCTTGCAGGACAATTCCTGGCCCCTGGAGGATGGCTCGTGGTCCGCGGGACTCAACCTGTCCTGGCCCCTGTTTTCGGGCGGCAGCCGTCTCGCGCAAGTCAAGAAAACGGAAGCCGGCTTCGAGCAGGCGAAGCAGGCCGCGCGCGGCGGGCGGGACGGGGTGCTCGTGGGCCTGCAGGAGGCCTGGAACGGCCTGCAGGACGCCCTGGGCCAACTGACGGTGAGAAAAAAATACCTGGCGGCCGCCGAAGACCGGGCCACCATCGCCACCGGACAATATTCCGCCGGCCTCATCGCCTTCGACGACTGGGTCATCATCGAGGACAACCTGGTCAACGCCCAGAAGGCCCTGCTGAACGCGCAGAGCGAGGTGGTGCTGGCGGAAGCCAAATGGATCCAAGCCAAGGGAGGAACCCTGTAACATGAAAAAAATCATCGTGTGGAGCATCGCGGGACTGGCTCTGTTGGCGGCGGGCGCCGCCGCCTGGCGCTTGACCCGTCCGGCCAAACCCGTGCAAAGCCTGGAGGAGATCAAACCGTTTTTCGGACCCATCCAGATCGCCATTTCCACCACCGGCGTGGTGGAGCCGCAGAACCGGTTGGAGATCAAACCCCCCATCGGCGGCCGCATCGAAAAGATTCTGGTCAAGGAAGGGCAGCGGGTCAAGACCGGACAGATCCTGGCCCTGATGAGTTCGACCGAGCGGGCCGCCCTTTTGGACGCGGCGCGCCTGCAGGCGCCCGATAAACTGGAGTACTGGGAAAACGTGTACAAGGCCACGCCGCTGCTGGCGCCCATTGACGGCAAGGTCATCGTGCGCGCGGTGGAGCCCGGGCAAACCGTGACGGCCAGCGACACGGTCTTCGTCCTGTCCGACCGCCTGATCGTCAAGGCCAACGTCGACGAGACGGACATCGGTTCCGTGGCCGTGGGCCAGCAGGCCGTGATTTCGCTGGACGCCTACCCGGACGTCAAGGTCAAGGGGCTCGTGGACCATATTTCCTTCGAGTCCACGGTGGTGAACAACGTGACCATCTACAACGTGGACATCGTGCCGGTCGAGGTTCCGGACGTCTTTCGCTCCGGCATGAGCGCGAACATCCAGATCATCTCCGCCCGCAGGGAAAATGTTTTGCAGGTCCCCCTGGCCGCCGTGAAAACGCGGAACGGCAAAGCCTTCGTGCTGGTGAAAAACGACAGCCCGCGGGGATTCGGACCCCGCCCGGTCAAGCTGGGAATTTCCGATTATCAGAATGCCGAGATCGTCTCCGGCCTGACCGCCGCCGACGTGGTGGTCGTGGTGAAAGGCAATGCGGCCGCGGGCGGGAAGGAATCCGGGGCGGAGTCCGGGACGGAAACCAATCGGGCGAGCAGCCCCTTGGTGCCGAATTTCCATCCGGGCCGGGGTGGCAGGAGATGAGTTCCGCGCCGGAGGTCATCCTGGAGCTGCGGAAGGTTTCGAAGACCTACGCGCTCGGCAAGGTGGATGTCAAGGCGCTGCGGGAGGTATCCCTGATCATCCCCCGGGGCGAATTCGTCGCCATCATGGGGCCTTCGGGCTCCGGAAAATCGACCCTGCTGCACATTCTCGGCTGCCTGGACCGGCCGGACAGCGGGCAATACTGGCTGCAGGGGAAGGATGTGTCCCGCCTCGGGGACGACGAGCTCGCCAACCTGCGCAACCAGGAAGCGGGTTTCATTTTCCAGCAGTTCCACCTGCTCCCGCGCATGACCGCCCTGGAGAACGTCCAGCTGCCCTTGATCTACGGCGACCACGAGGTCCTGCGGGAAAAGGCCGCCAAGAGATTGAACCAGGTCGGCTTGGCGGACCGGAAGGAGCACAAGCCCAGCGAACTGTCCGGCGGGCAGCAGCAGCGCGTGGCCATCGCCCGCTCCCTGATCAACAACCCGGGGATCCTCTTTGCCGACGAACCCACGGGCAACCTGGATTCCAAGAGTGAAGAGGAAATCATCGCCATTTTAGGGCAACTGCACGCGGAGGGGAAGACCATCATCCTGGTGACACACGAACAGGAGATCGCCCAGCAGGCCGAAAGGGTCATTTTCATGCGGGACGGCCGCATCGTCAGCGACGAACCCACCGGCCGCGCACGGCCGGGGAAACAATCCGCCCTCGCCGCGGCGGGCAACGGGAACGGGTCCGGGTCCGGGTCCGAGCGTTTGCGCAAGTCCAACATCCGCAAGATCACCCAGAACATCCGCCAGGGTTTTCAGGCCCTGCTGGGCAATAAAATGCGCTCCTTCCTGTCCATGCTGGGGATTTTAATCGGCGTGGCTTCGGTGATCGCCATGCTGGCCTTGGGCAAAGGCGCGCAGGTGTCCATCCGGGAGCGGATGTCCGCTCTCGGCACGAACCTGCTGATGATCCGGCCCGGCGCGGTCCGGTCGGGCGGCGCCAGTTTCGAGGCGGGCGCGGTGTCGCGGCTGACCCTGCAGGATGCCGAGTCCCTGGCCGGCGTGCCTCACGTCAAGGGGATCTCGCCCAGCGTCAACGGCAGGGCCCAGGCGGTGCACGGCAATAAAAACTGGAACACCCAGGTGCAAGGAGTGGGTCTGGACTACGCGCAAATGAAGTCCGCCGAACCGACGCAGGGCCGCTTTTTCACGCCCGAGGAGGTCGGGCGCAGGGAGAAGGTCGCGCTGCTGGGGAAAACCGTGGCCCAGGAACTCTTCGGCGACGAGGACCCGGTCGGCGCCGCCATCAAGATCAACCGCATCCAGTTCCAGGTCATCGGCGTGCTGCCGGAGAAGGGGGCGGGCCCCCGCGGGGACCAGGACGACGTGGTCGTCATGCCGGTGACCACCGCCATGTACCGCCTGTTGGGGGACAAATACGTGGATATGATCGAGGTGGAAGTCGACGCCATGCAGAACATGGACGGCGCCGAGGAAGAGATCCGCAACCGCCTGCGCCGGGAGCTGCACCTGAAAGCGGACGAGGAGGACACCTTCCGCATCCGCAACATGGCGGAAATCCAGGAGGCCCTGGAAGGCATGACCAAGAGCATGACCATGCTCTTGGGGTTTATCGCGGCCATTTCCCTGCTGGTGGGGGGCATCGGCATCATGAACATCATGCTGGTGTCGGTCACGGAACGGACGCGGGAAATCGGCCTGCGCAAGGCCATCGGCGCGCGGCGCAAGGACATTCTCCTGCAGTTCCTGATCGAGTCCATGGTCATGACTTTTTGCGGAGGGATCATCGGCATCGCCATGGGTGCCAGCGCGGCCCTGCTCCTGTCGCTGATCGCCGGCTGGACGACTCAGGTTTCCGCCGATTCGGTTACCATGGCGACCCTGTTTTCCATTCTGGTCGGGATTGTTTTCGGACTTTGGCCCGCCCAAAAGGCCTCCAAACTCAACCCCATCGAAGCCCTGCGGTACGAGTAAACCCGGGCGAACCCCGCAGGCATTCCCGGCCCGGCCGGCAGGAGAACGGGCGGCGGAGGGATCAGGCGCAGACTGCGCCTGATCGCGCCTATGCCGCCGCCTGCATTTCCGGTATTGCCTTTTCTCCGGCAATGGAGCACAATACCCACGAATTGGCGGCGGAAAGAGCCAGAGGGCCGGCGGCGTCGGCGGCCGCGAGAGGGAAGCATGCCGAATTTGAAAGGCACAGGCTGGCGCAGCGTACAGGATTATTTCCTGCAGCAGGCCGGGCCGGCCGGGATTGCGAAAGTAATGGAGGCCTTGGACCCCCAGGACCGGGAGATCTTCGCCCGGCCGATCCTGCCCATCTCCTGGATCGACTACGGCGCCTATTTCCGCTATCTCCTGGCCGCGGACCGCATCCTGGGCCGGGGGGACCTGGAAATGATCCGGGCCGCCAGCCGGCACGCGGCCCGGTATGATTTGCATGGAATTTACAAAATTTTTATTTCCCTGACATCCCCAAAATTCGTCATTCAAAATTCGGCCCGCCTGTGGCGGCAGTACTACGACGCCGGCGAGGTGACGGTCGAATGGCGCGGGGAGAAAAGCGGCGCATTGTATCTGGCCCAATTTGCGGATATGCCTCTGCACCACGAAAACAACCACCAGGCGTACATGGAGGAATGCCTGCGCCTGTCCTCCTGTAAAGAGGTGCGGGGCAGCCATCCGCAGTGCCTGGCGCGCCGGGATGCCCGCTGCGCGTTCGAATTCAGCTGGGAATAAAACCGCACCCCGCCCGCCGCGGGCTCCTCCTGCGACGGCGGCCGCCGGGGCTGCTTGTGAGGAAGCTGGCATGGGAAACGTCAAAGGCTCGGCCGTCCGGAGTTTCGTCGAATACCTCAAGAGCCGGGGCGGAGAAGCCGGCTGGCGCCGGGCGCTGGCAACCCTGACCCCGGAAGAAAGCGTGGAGCTTTCCAGGCCCATCCTGCCCGTGCACTGGTACGATTACGGCAGCGTGATCCGCCTCCTGCTCGCCGCGGATAAGCTGTTCGGCCGGGGCGACCGGCAGCTGCTCCGCGAGGCCGGGATCTACAACGCGCACCAGGACCTGCGCGGCATTTACCGGATGTTCATTTCCTATACTTCTCCGCAGTACGTCATCAACAACAGCGGGCGGGTGTGGAAACAATACTACGACCGGGGGCAGCTGGCGGTCGCCTGGCAGAACAACAAGGGCGGCGCTCTGAAGATGACCGGTTTTCCGGATATTCCGCTGCATCACGACGCGCAGCAGCTCGGTTACATGGAAGAGGCTTTCCGGATTTCAGGCGGGAAAAACATCCGCGGCCACCATCCCCGGTGCATCGCCCGGGGGGACGATCACTGCCTGTACGAGTTCACCTGGGACTAGCGCCCGCCGATAGGAATCAGACCGCCTGTCCCCCGGCTTTCCCATTCAAGGTTTTCCACCCCGCGGCCACGGTCTTGTTACCACAGGATTCCTATTCCGGCCTGCGGTAGGCCGCCTCGAAATCCCGCAGCGCGGTCGGCAGGTCCTGGTGGAAAACCCGGATGAAGATTTGCGGATAGTTCCGCGGATGCGCGAGATAAAGGCCCAAAAATGAGCGAAAGGCCTCCTGCCCGTAACGATCGATCAAATACTGGATGAAAAACCGGTACAGGGTGTAACGGAACCCGGGATCGCGGCGGGGAAAATCGCCGTACAAGTCCCGGCCCGAAGCCGCGGGGGTCAAACGGACATCGCGTAGGCGCCTGCGGAATTCGTTTTCCGTGTAGTAATAGGGGCCGCCGAAACAGGTGGCCACGCCCTCGATGACCCAGCGCTGCCGGTGCAGAGTCAGACCTTGAAAACGGGCCGTGTTCTGATAAACGAGACTGTGGGAGAGTTCATGAGCCAGGTATTCCTCGAGCGAGTTCCGCAGGCGCTTCTTGGACGTGATCAAAACCACGTCTCCGCTCGCGTAGGCAAAAGCGCCGGGCGCGCGCGCCATCCAGGGCGAAAAACGGTAGAGCTCGAATAAATTATTCAGGACCATGAGGTTGACGCGCTTTCGGAAACGCAGGCCGTGCGTGCTTTCCAGCCGGGCCGTGATGTCATCCAGGTGTTGATAGGCCGGCGACAGGCGGGCGGGATCGCGCGTGATCACCCGGACCCGGGAAAAACGCAGGGTGGCATACCCCGGCGTTGCCGGGAGCCAGGGAAACCCGGGCCCCCAGAGAAGGTAGCCGAGGAACAGCAGCGTCAAGGCAATCACGCCGGCCAGCCATTTTTTGCTCTTCCCCTGAGCCGGGAGGCGCTCCGGTCCGGGAGAATAGGGAGTTCTCAAAAGGCGTATCCCAGGTCGAAATTGAAAAACGGGTCCAAAAAGTCCCGCGGTCGGTGCTCCCCGCGTAGACACAAGCTTATTATAACGCAAGCCGGCGCCAACAGAAGAAGTCTTCCCGGACTTTACACGCGGCGGCGGCCCGTGTATGCTAGACTCCGGTTTCGGGGTGATCGCACCCGGGAGGGGATCCAATGGGGAAGGCCATGCAAAACACGCTGGGATTTCTCCTGGGCCTGGCCTTGACGCTCGGCCTGTTGTTGACGCCGCATCTTGTGCCCGGCGGCTGGGGGTACCGCGCCGCCTGGACTTGGTCCGTCCCGCTCAGGCTGCTGGTGGCCGGCGGCGGTCTGGCCGTTTTGGCGCTGACGCTCTGGTTCGCCGGCCGCATGCTCCGGGGCGCGGCCTCATGGAAAGAGCCGCGGGTCGTCGCGGCGGCCGTCTGCATCGCCCTGGTGGCCAACACCCTCTATATGTTCTTGGTCGAGCTTTTCGGGCTGCACGCGGGCTGGCGCGCGCTGATTGCGGTTCTCGGCGTGCCGGTCATCTACGGAAACCTGGTCCGGGTGCTGGGCAAAATGCCCCTCGGCCAAGCCATGCTGAAAATCTTCAGCGGCGCGCTTGCCACGCTGGGGGCCGGTTTCATCCTGGCCGCGCTGATTCGCGGTTGGTAGGCCGCCGCATGTGTCTGGCCTTGCCGCCGCTGCGGAAATCAGCGGCGAGGCCGGTTTCATCCCGGCATCCGTTCTCCTCTCCCTGCGCCACGGAGAACGGATGCTTTTTTTCAACCGGCAGGCGGGCCGAAGGGTATCCTGGCCCGAGAATCATCGGGGCGGTTTCATGATCAAGGTCGCGGATGTTTTTAAAAGCTACGGTTCGCAGCGGGTGTTCGAGGGCGTGAGTTTCAACGTCAACGCCGGGGAAAAAATCGGCCTGGTGGGACGGAACGGCAGCGGCAAAACCACGTTGTTCCGGTTGTTGCTGGGCCTCGAGGAGCCGGACCGCGGGGAGATCAGCCTGCCCAAGAACTACGGGATGGGCTATTTGCAGCAACACCTGCGGTTCACCCGTCCCACGGTGTTGGAGGAAGCCTGCCTGGGACTGCCTCCGGGCCGGGAATACGACCATTGGCGCGTGGAGAAAATCCTGTTCGGCCTGGGCTTCGAGGCGGCGGACCTGCGGCGTTCCCCCGGGGAATTTTCCGGGGGCTTCCAGATCCGGCTGAATTTAACCAAAACCCTGGTCGCGGAACCCGAACTCCTGCTCCTGGACGAACCCACGAATTACCTGGACATTCTGTCCATCCGCTGGCTGGAGAAATTTCTGCGGGCCTGGAAGCGGGAATTTCTCCTCATCACCCACGACCGGGAGTTCATGGACAGCGTCACCACCCACACCATGGCCATCCACCGCCGCCAGGTGCGGAAAATCCAGGGAGACACGGACAAGCTCTACGGGCAGATCATGCAGGAGGAGGAAGTCCTCGAAAAAACCCGCCGGCACGCCGAGCGCCGTGAAAAAGAAATCGAAGTCTTCATCAACCGCTTTCGCGCCAAGGCGCGCTTGGCCGGCCTGGTTCAGTCCCGGATCAAAACCCTGGAAAAGCGCCCCAAGATCGAGAAGCCGGAGCAACTCGCGGACTTAGACTTCGCCTTTCAGCCCCTGCCTTTTCCAGCCCAGGAGATGCTGGCCGTGCAGCACCTGGGCTTCCGGTACGGTCCGGATCTGCCCTGGCTGCCGGAAAACTTGAGTTTCAGTCTCGGACGGCGGGAACGCATCGCCGTGATCGGCAAGAACGGCAAGGGCAAGTCCACCCTGCTGCGGCTTTTGGCCGGCGAACTGGCACCGACGCGCGGCCACGTCAAGCGGCACCCGCGCTTGGAAACCGGCTATTTCGGGCAGACCAACCTCCTGCGCCTCAATCCCGGAAACACCGTGGAGGAGGAAATGCTGGCCGCCGAGCCGAATCAGCGCCGGGAACGGGCGCGCAGCCTGTGCGGGGTCATGCTGTTCGGCGGTGACCAGGCGCTCAAGAAAATCGAGGTCTTGTCCGGCGGGGAGAAAAGCCGCGTCTTGCTGGGCAAACTGCTCCTGCGCCCCGCCCACCTGCTGCTCTTGGACGAGCCGACGAACCACCTGGACCTGGAAAGCTGCGAGTCCCTGCTGGAGGCCATGCAGGTCTTCGCGGGGTCCATCCTGTTCGTGACCCACGACGAGGTTTTCCTCCATGCCCTGGCGGAGAAGCTGATCGTCTTCGACCGCGACCGGGTGCTTTTCTACTCCGGTACCTACCAGGGCTTTTTAGACGACATCGGCTGGGAAAACGAGGAAACCCAGAAGGCGGAGGGTGCGCCGGCGGCCGCCGACCCGGAACCGCCCGCGGGAAGAAGGGCAGCACCGGCCGCGGACCGAAGGGAATTGCGGCAGGCGCGCGCCAAGGTCATCCAGGAGAAGTCCAAGATCCTGCGTCCCCTGGAGGCCAAGGTCGCGGATTTGGAGAAAATGATCGGGAGGCTGGAGGCGGAAATCGCCCGCAACCAGCAGCAATTGATTGCGGCCTCGGTGCAGGGGGACGTGCCGGCCATCGCCTCCCTGCCCAAAAAGAACCGCGACCTGCAGGAGCAGGTGGATTTTTTATACCTCGAGCTGGAAAAGGCCCACCGCGACTTGGAGGTCAAGGCCCGGCGGTACGCGGCGAAGCTGGAGGAACTGGAAGGCTAGGAAACCCGCCCGCCGGCGGGCCTCCGCGGTCTTCAATCCTCCGCCCGGGAACGGGCCCGCTCGGCCCGCTTGCGCTGGAGCGCGTCCAGGATCTTCTTCCGCAGGCGCAGGGACTGCGGAGTGATCTCCACCAGTTCATCCTCGTTGATGTATTCCAGCATCTGTTCCAGGCTCAGCTTCCGGGGGGGCGGGACGGTCAGGGCCTCGTCCGCCGCCTTGCTGCGCATATTGCTCAATTGCTTGGTCCGGGTGATGTTCACCGTCAGGTCCGAGTCGCGGCTGTGCTCGCCGATGATCATGCCGGGATAAACCTCGGTGCCGGCGGAAATGAAATAGGATCCCCGGTCCGCCAGTTGAAACAGGGCGTAGGCGGTCGCGGTGCCGGACTGGTCGGCGATCAGCACGCCCCGCTGCCGGCCCACGGGCCCCGGCTTGTAGGCCTCGTATCCCAGAACCGTGTGGTGCATGAGCCCCTCGCCTTTGGTCAGGGTCAGAAATTCCGTGCGAAACCCCAGCAGGCAGCGCGAAGGCAGAGTGAACACGGCCCGGGTCCGCCCGTCCGGCGTGGTTTCCATGTGAACGAGCTCGGCCTTGCGCGCGCCCAGCCGCTCCATGCAGGCGCCGAGGTCACCGCTGCCGACGTCCAGGCTCAGTTCTTCGTACGGTTCCAGCACCCGGTCTTGGTCGTGATGGAGGATGACCTCGGGCTTGCTGACCTGGAACTCGTAGCCTTCACGGCGCATGGTTTCGATCAGGATGGCCAGGTGGAGTTCGCCCCGTCCGGAGACTTGCAGCGCGTCCGGGGAATCCGTATCCTCGATCCGTAAACTCAGGTTGGTGAGCGCTTCCCGGGCCAGGCGGTCCCGCAGATGCCGGGTGGTGACGTACTGGCCCTCCCTGCCCGCGAAGGGGCTGTTGTTCACGGAAAAAATCATGGTCAGCGTGGGTTCGTCCACGGACAATCCGGGCAGCGCCTCGGGCGCGTCCGGGGCGGTGACCGTGTCGCCGATCAAAATATCGTTCAAGCCGGCCAGCACGACCACCTCGCCGGCCTCCGCGCGCTCCACCTCGGTCCGCTTCAGGCCCTCGTAGGTGTACAGGGCCGTGACCTTGAAGGGGGCGACGGCGCCGTCCTTCCGGACGGCGGTCACGGCCTGCCCCTTGGCGAGGGAACCGCGCGTGATGCGGCCGATGGCCAGGCGGCCCAGGTAGTCGGAATGATCCGTGTTGGTGACCAAAATCTGCAGCGGCCGGCCGGGCTCGACCTCGGGCCCGGAAATGTCCTTGAGCAGGGCCTGGAACAAGGGCTCCAAGTCCGGGGAGGCGTTGTCCATCTCGGTGCGCGCGAAGCCCTCGCGCGAGCTGCCGTACAAGACCGTGAAATCCAGCTGGGCGTCGTTCGCGCCCAGGGCCACGAACAGGTCGAAGATTTTCTCCAGGGTGTCGTGGGGCTGCGCGTCCGTCCGGTCGATTTTATTGATCAGGACCACGGCCTTCAGGTTCCGTTCCAGGGCCTTGCGCAGGACGAACTTGGTCTGCGGGAGCGGGCCCTCGGCGGCGTCCACCAGCAGCAGGACGCCGTCGGCCATCTGCAGGATACGCTCCACCTCGCCGCCGAAATCCGCGTGTCCCGGGGTGTCGATGATGTTGATTTTCACGCCGTCCTTGTACACGGAGGCGTGCTTGGAAAAGATGGTGATGCCCCGCTCCTTTTCCAGGGGATTGGTGTCGAGAGCCCGTTCGGGCAGCACTTCGCGCTGGCCCAAGGACCCGCTCTGCTTGAGCAGGGCGTCGATGAGCGTGGTTTTCCCATGGTCCACGTGCGCCACGATGGCGATGTTCCGCAGGTTTTCCCGTATCGGCATGGTCGGACGGCGATCCTTTTCCCGCTGAAATGAAAGCCGCTTAGTTTAACCAAAGGCGGCGGTTCCGGCAAGTGTTTTCCTTGGGCGGCTGTTGCTCCGGCCGCCGCGCGGCCGGAAACGCGGGCTCCGCGCACCGGCAAATTATTTATTTTCAGGGATTTTAATCTGTGCTAATCTGATGGCGACTCGAATCCTTCCGGTTGCTTCCCGGAAAATCAATC
>Ga0315542_1002241_pt1 | contig 11827 bp, 10 predicted proteins | sample SalMarSW160120MG_FD_202541 | JGI IMG/M metagenome (GOLD analysis project Ga0315542, IMG submission 202541) | Salt marsh sediment microbial communities from the Plum Island Ecosystem LTER, Massachusetts, United States - Salt Marsh Sediment SW1601-20 ... | reverse complement strand
CAATTTTGAACATTTACAGAGTTTACTCAATTAGAAAGAACCAAATGCAAGAAATTATAACACTCTATCATTGGTCTTTGGTATCTTTTTAACTGCTTTATGTTTGATTCAGCAGCAAAACCAAGAATTTTAATGTCATTTATAGCTTGTTTATCAATATTAGGAGGTACGATTCCTTCTATAAACTTACCCTGCTTAAGATTTTTAATTATTTCCAACTTTTCATTAAAGTTAGGACTATTGATATATTTAGTAAGACAATCTTCATTGAAAGAAATATCTTACCTACCTTTCTTACTATTCTAAGTGGGAGACCTATCTGGAACACTTAAAGACGAAAGTATGTATAAAGCTAATTTTTTAAAACTTTTCCTTTCCTTAACGGATTATCATCCTATTTAGATTCATCAAAAAAAGAAGAGAAATAAAAATTATTTGCTATTAAAGCTAAAACTTACATTTTTTAAGAGTTCTTTATATCTCGAACGGAGTGTTACTTCGGTCACTCCTACGATCTGGGATATTTCTTTTTGGCTTACTTTAACATTTCTCAATTTTGAAACAAGATATATTGCTCCAGCACATAATCCTTTTGGATCCTTCCCAGAAATTGAAACTTTCTTAATAAAATTCTTTAAGACGTGCATTGCTTCTTTTTCTACTTCAATCCCTAAACTCAAATCAGCGCAGTATCGTGGAATGAGTGATACGGGATCAATATGTGAGATCTTTAAATTTAATTCTCGCACTAAAATTTTATAGCATTTTTTCACTATATTATCGCTTATTGACGCCTCATCTAAAATTTCTTGGAGTGTAACAGGGACTTTTTCATCCTTGCACGCATAATATGCGCAAGCTGCAACCATCCCGTTGATAGATCGACCTCTTAATAATTGACGTTTAAATACTTCTTTATACAAGCGTACCGCTGATTTCTTCACTCGCTCTGGAAAATTTAAATTTCCACCAATCCTCTTCAACTCTGTAATTGCCATGAGCATGTTGCGCTTTTCCCATGACAAGTGCGTATTCCATTTTGCAGCACGACGAAGATCAGGATTCTTGATTTTTGAGCGGTCAATCACGGTACTTAAACCAATATCGGGCATCAATATCGACATTGGGGAACCTGTTCGCTCCTTCTTGTCTTTTTCATGTTTCGAGTAAGCTCTAATACCACTATGGTTGATATCAAGACCTCTTTCATTGACAACAAGACCGCATTGCACGCATACCGTTTCTCCTCGTTCTAAGCTCGCAGTTGTGCTCCCACCACACTCCGGGCAAGTTGTTGTCATAACATTTATCTCAACGACCATCGTTCATAACCCCTAATTCCTTGAACCATACTTTTTTTTTAATTTTAGTTTTATAAAATTCCCGTTTTTCACGGGAAAATTATGTGATAACAAATCAGTTATTTTGATCTTTTTTTACACACACAATTTTGGTATAAAACAAACAATGATAAATTCATATTTAAATGTTACTTTTTTTCCGCACAAATTGGGGTGCCATGTCACACAATTGATATTTTTTTATAACAAATAAAAGTGAATCTTTCAACACTTTTTATAACAAAAGTTTGATCGTCATAAGTTAAAAAAAGAAGTAGTATCCCCGTGATAACATTATCTAACCAATTGTTACTATTCATGTTTTTAGAGAAGGACAAAATCCATTTTTTTTTAGATTTTATCTTCGATTGTCCCTGCCTCAATTTTACTGAGCTTTATGCTGTCATTTATTCCTCTGAAATGCGGTATTGCGTTTATATTTTAATATATTAAAGTGAAATATCTTAATCGATCTAGATTTTCCTCAAATTCCGATCTTTGGCATTATTTGGCGTTGAATTCTTTTAACGTGTCAATTTCACACGTTTTCATAGTCACTATTATTTCATTGTCTCATTAATAGCGAGATTTTCTTTAGTTTTTTACTTTCAGCAAAATTCTCATCAATGTGGAGTTCTTTTAGTAATAATATTATAAAAGAACGAGCTATATCAAATTATTGAAATCATATATTCAACGCATAATTCCTTGCAGAGAATGATCAGTGCGCCAAACTCAGTGATTCCTGGAAAGTGTGCCTTTTTCTTTCTAACAAATGCAATGATCTCATCTTGACTGAGACCAGTTTGTTCTTTGATGGTTTTTATAATATCTTCATTCAACCTAAACATTCCTAAAGTTTTAATTTGGATCAATTTTTGTCGATATTAAACTATTTAAAGTCCGAGGAAGGTTTTTCACAATTTCACTTACCCTCAATGGGAATTTTTTCCGAGTAATTTGTTGTAATACGCGTTCCACGAAATAGTTAATGGAAAACAAAATGTTAAAAGTCTAAAGTTATATCATTTTTTTGGAAAAATTGTAGTTAATTGTGGTAAAAAATTTTTTTTCGTATCCTCAAATGTAAATAAAGAAAACCAATAAAAATCACAAATGCCCGACGATAGTAAAAACCCTAAGGAAGAAAAATTTTCTGGTTTAAAGAAGAATAAAGAGGTAAATGGAGAAGAGAATGATCAGCCTCATTTATCGGACGAAGAAATCGAGAGCCTTGACTTAGAAAGCAAGGAAGCTAAGGAATACATGAAGCAATACCAAGAACAAACAGATAAGTATGCAATTTGGCGTGGAACAATAACAGAGGGGTTCAAGAAATGGTTAAAGGGAGACAAGATTTACATGCGAGACAAAGAACGCATTTCACTTTACGTTGAGGATAAAACCAAGGACGAATGGCAAGAATTTCTTGATGAAAATAAGGATGAGTACAAGTCATTCTCAAAACTCATTCGAGATGGGGTAAATGCATTTATCGAGGACTCAAAAAAGAAAAGCGATGAGCTTTCAAGAATAGATTCGACAACTATCTCAAATATTTCACACGCCTTAAAAGAGCCATTAACTTCAATCAAGGGATATTCCCAATTACTTTTGGAAAGTGGAGAATACAGAAATAAGTTAAGTGATGCCGTAAAAGAGAATATAAAGAATATTTTTGATCAGAGCAATTTACTTGAGAATATTATAAAAAATTTTCTTGATAACATAAAAATCCAATCCAATGATTATGACGTGCTCTTGATCGAAGATGATGTTGCCACGATTAAGTTAATCACGAGAATATTTGAGAGTAGGGGTTATCTGTGTAAAGGTGTCGTAAGTGGCTCAAAAGGTTTGGAGGAGTTAGGAAGAACAACTCCTAAAGTAATTTTACTCGATATTATTTTACCCGATTTAAGTGGATATGATATTTGTAAGACGATTAAATCAGATAAAGAATATAATGCTATACCTGTGTACTTTTTAACGGCGATATCCGGATCAGAAGTGAAAAGGCACCTCACAGATACGAATGCTGATGGTTACATCTTGAAACCATTTAACTTTTCAGATTTTGAAATCATCTTTAACCTTTTAAATCATAGAGCATAAAGCTTTTTTTGAACACTACGCTCACTTGATTATTTTTTAAAACATAAATAGTTTTATGGGATCTCATTTTTTTTTTATTAACAAAATCATTTTTGCAGAAAATTTTTATAAAACGAAGGTATTTTTTATCACAGAAATACCTAAATTACGATTTTTTACAAAAAAAGATCTTATTTTACTAAAAAAAGGTGTCGAGCATGGTGAAAGATGAAAACAATGATGATGTTGATTATTCTGATGATTCTCCAAATTTAAGTGATGAGGAAATAGAAAATTTAGATCTAGAGAGTAAAGAGGCGAAAGAATTGATGTACCAATATCAAAATGCAACAGATAAGTATGCCATATGGCGGGGATCAATCACTGAAGGGTTCAAAAAATGGTTAAAGGGAGAGAAAATATATGATCGAGACAAGGAGCGCATCTCTCTTTACGTTTCAGAGGATACAAAAAATACTTGGAATGATTATATAAAGGAAAATAAATACACGCTTTCAAAGCTCATCAGGGAAAGTGTTGACTTTTTTATTAATAAAAAATCGAGACCTATAAATGGGGATCTACGGCAAATGGAAACTCAAGCAATTTCCAACATTTCTCATGCTCTTAAAGAACCCTTAACCTCAATTAAAGGATTCTCTCAATTATTACTTGAAAATTTTAAACAAGAGCTTGATGAAGAAGTATTAACCACCATTCAAAATATTTTTGAGCAATCCCAGTTATTAGAAAGCAAAATTATAAACATTTTAGATAATATTAAAACTGAAACCTCTCAATATGATATACTCCTCATTGAAGATGATTTAGCAACTATTCGGTTATTAACAAGCTATTTTGACAGCAAAGGGTTTACTTGTCAAGGAGTTGTGAGTGGAACAAAAGGATTAGAAGAATTAAGTAATAATACGCCTAAGTTAGTCCTTTTAGATATAATCCTCCCTGATTATAATGGATATGAAATATGTAAGATTATAAAATCTAACAAGAAGTTGAAGGTTATCCCTGTTTTCTTATTAACAGCCATTCCTGGTTCAGAAGTAAAAAAACATCTTGAGGAAACTAAAGCAGACGGTTACATCTTGAAACCATTTGATTTTTCTGATTTTGAAATTCTTTTCGAATACTTAGAGACAGATAATGAATAAATTATCAAAACATAAGTGGAATATAAAAATATAAATTATTATATAAAGACTGAAAAATGGTGAATTTATGGGAATAAAGATTAATGAGTTAGTAGCTGAAGTAAAACGTCCAATAATGTTCGAGAATTTACTAAATAAAAGAATAGCTATCGATGCATTTAATACTTTATACCAATTTCTGGCAATAATTCGCCAATTTGATGGTACCCCCTTAATGGATCAACAAGGAAATATTACTTCGCATCTCTCAGGATTATTTTATCGTAATATAAATTTTTTAGAGCATGATATCAAACCTATCTATGTTTTTGATGGAGAGGCGTCAGATCTTAAATTAGATACGATTAAAGAACGCAAAGAGATAAAAAAAGATGCTAGAGAAAAAATGGTTGAAGCTCAAGATAAAGAAGACTTCAAAGAAGCCAAAAAGTATGCCCAATTAACTTCAAAATTGAATACTAATATGATAAATGAAAGTAAGAAATTATTAGAATACATGGGCATTCCTATTTTAGATGCTAGTTCTGAGGGAGAAGCGCAATCCGCTTTTTTGGTTAATAATGGAGATGCCTGGGCGTGTGCGTCACAAGATTACGATACATTATTATTTGGATGTGAGCGATTAGTAAGAAATTTCGCTGTTAGCAGAAAGAAGAAGGTGAAAGACACCACCGATACATTAGATATAGAATACATATCATTATCTAAATTCCTCGATAATTTCGGCATTTCTCGTGAGCAATTGATAGATATGGGAATTTTAATCGGAACTGATTTTTATCCGGGGATAAAGGGAATAGGACAACATAAGGCATTAGATTACATAAAAAAATATGGGTCAATTGAAAATATTATTAAGGAAAAAGACCAAATTCTAGGACAAGAATTAGAAGTTGACACTGTAAAGAAGGTAAAATCTTTATTCCTTAACCCAAATGTTAAAAAGGAATATCCTCCAATAAAATGGAAAAAAGTGAACTATGACAAAGTTGAAGAATTACTTGTTGAACATCATGATTTTTCAGAACAAAGAGTTAAAAATGCTTTAGAACGTTTAAGGAAGAAAAATTCCTCAAAAAAACAAGTGTCTTTAGGTGACTTCTTGTAATTTAATTGAGATATACTCAAAAAATAATAAAATTTTTACAAAATTAAAAATTCATAATCTTAAAATCTTTTTTATGAAGAAGTAGATCGAATATGACAGTAAAAGACAACAAGAACGGAGAGAAAAATAGTGAATCAAAATTAATTCTCAGGGTCCAAAAGGCAAAGAAGAGAGATATTGGAAGGAACATTGTGCGTATTGATCAGAAAACAATGGAAAAATTGAGCATTAAAACTGGAGATGTAATTGCTTTATTAGGAAAGAAAGAGAGTGCAGGGATTGCTTGGCCGAGTTATCCCCAAGACAGTGGTTTAGGAATAATTCGTATTGATTCAAGACTTCGGAAAAATACGGGAACAAATATCGATGATAATATTGAACTTAGAAAAGTAACTGCTCAAACTGCACAAAATATAGTATTAGCTCCCTCTAGTGTTAAAATAAGAACTAATCCTCGTTTTGAGAATTTTGTTAAAAGAAGACTTCTAAATTACCCTGTAACAATGGATGATTTTATTTATATTTCTATAGGGATTAGTAGAGAAATTGCATTTAAGGTAATCAGCATCCGACCAAATGGAATCTGTTTGATTAAAAATGATACACAACTTCACATCAGCGAGGCAGTAACTGAAGATGAAGAACGGGGACCAGAATATGTTACATATGAGGATGTTGGAGGTTTAGATAGAGAAATCCAACGTGTGAGGGAGATGGTTGAATTGCCCTTGCGACATCCTTCATTATTTAAACGATTAGGTATTGATCCACCGAAAGGAGTGCTTTTAAGAGGCCCCCCTGGTTGCGGAAAAACATTATTAGCCAAGGCAGTTGCGAATGAGAGTGAGGCTCATTTTATATCAATAAATGGCCCAGAAATAATGAGTAAGTTTTATGGCGAATCTGAGAAAAAATTACGCAAATTATTCGTTGAAGCAGAAGAAAAGAGCCCATCCATCATTTTTATAGATGAACTTGATGCAATTGCTCCTAAAAGAGAGACAGTAACGGGAGAAGTTGAAAGAAGAGTTGTTGCTCAACTACTCGCATTAATGGATGGACTACATAGTCGAGGGAGAGTAATTGTTATAGGAGCAACTAATAGACCAAATAGCCTGGATTCCGCACTTAGAAGACCAGGAAGATTCGATCGTGAAATTGAAATAAAGGTCCCAAATGAAAAAGGGAGACGAGAAATTTTTCAAATTCATACCCGTAATATGCCTTTAGATAAAAAGATTTCATTGAAAGAATTTGCTAATATTACTCATGGATTTGTCGGAGCAGACATATCTGCAGTTTGTACTGAGGCTGCAATGTCCGCTTTAAGAAGATACTTACCAAAAATAAATTTGGAATCTGACACTATTGATCCAGACCTATTAGAACAGATTGAAGTGACTAAAGAAGATTTTGACAATGCAATGAAAGAAGTACTTCCCTCAGGTATTCGAGAAGTTTTTGTAGAGGTACCAAATGTTAAATGGGAGCAAATTGGAGGATTAGAGGAATTAAAACAAAAGCTTATTGAAGCAGTTGATTGGCCCATATCCCAACCTAAAATTTTTGAAAGGATGGGGATAACTCCTCCAAAAGGAATACTTCTTTATGGACCACCTGGATGTGGTAAAACTTTACTGGCAAGAGCTGTAGCAAATGAAAGTAAAGCTAACTTCATTTCAGTTAAAGGTCCAGAATTACTTTCAAAATATGTTGGGGAAAGCGAAAAGGCAATTCGTGAAGTTTTCCGTAAAGCAAAATTGGCAGCTCCATGCATCATTTTCTTTGACGAATTTGATTCAATTGCCCCCAGTAGAGGCCGATATACTTCTGATTCAGGAGTAACAGAAAAAGTACTCTCCCAATTTTTAACAGAATTAGATGGTTTAGAAATTAAGAAGGATATTGTTGTAATTGCCGCAACTAATAGACCTGATATATTGGATCCTGCTTTAATTAGACCAGGAAGGATTGATAGAATATTATTGGTACCAGATCCTGATGAAAAAGGTAGAGAAGAAATCATTAAAATATTTACAAAGAATATGCCACTAGCAAATGATGTAACTGTGAAAAAAATAAATGAAAGGCTTAAAGGATTTTCAGGTTCCGATATTGAATCATTATGTAGGGAAGCTGCAATGATAGCTCTTAGAGAGAATGTGAGGGCAAGAAAAGTCACGCTTGAACACTTTAAACTTGCTCGAGAGGCGGTTAATCCGAGTATCACACCCGAGATGCTAAAATGGTATGCTCAATTTGGGGAGAAATTAAAAACAAGAATTATTGAAAAATCAAAAGAAGATCGATTATTTGTTTAATTTAACCAAAACTTAAAGAATTAGAAATAATTCTTAAAATTGATTTCTATAATAAAACATAAACTATCTAGGTGATGTGAAATCGAATCAAATCGTTGGAATGAAAAACCAATAATAAATTCACTTATTGATATCTTAATTAAGAATAAAGGAGAAATACTCGATAAACGTTTAGAAGAATTATTAAGAAAAGAGTTTCCTTTTGTAAATATCTTGATGCTGGAAGAAATTTTTATGAAATTAGAAAGTCGTAGCATTATAAACGTATTTAGGGTATCAAAAACAAAAAATATGATAGTGCTTAACAAGAGAAATCAAGAAATACGAGAAGATATCATGGAAGATTCAACCTAATTCTTTACTCCTCCAATTTAAACATATATCTGAAAGTGAAAGATCTTCTATTTTGGATTTGTATTTTCTTTGTCTAATCTCAATAAATATTGGATATTTTACTGCATTCCCCATTAATAACATCTCACCAACACCTAAACTTGAAATCATATCAGCGTATTCTTTAGTGATCGCCTCTGAACTATCCATGAGATGCTTTAAATCGTATGGGTTTTTAATATTAAGAATCATTTTTGAATTCATCTGAGAAAGAGCTGTACTGCTTAACTTTTTTGGTCTTTGACTTATCAAACATAAACATGCCATAAATTTTCTTCCTTCTCTTGCAATTGTTTCTATAATATATTTTGAAAGAGCTTTGGCATGAGCAGCTTCAGGACAGAACTGATGTGCTTCTTCTACAATTAAAAGAAATGGAGGGACCTTATCTGTACGACGAAGAAAGAAAAGGCGATTACTTATGTAATCCACAAGGATTTGTTTTTTACGAATTGAGATTTCCTTTTCAAAATTAAATATGCATAAGTGACCTGGTTTGATTAGATTATTTAAATTCGGATTTTCTTCCGGTCCAAAAAGGTTAAGTCGCTGTAGTTCAGTTAACCAGCCAATTAAAGCTTGTCTTGTACTCTTGTTTCCATTTTGATCATTTTCAATTTGGTAAATCAGATCTTGAATCGAATAGGAATCATTATTTTTTTTAACTTCTTTTATGTAATTTGATAATTCCCTAACTTGAACCCCCGATATTTGTTCTTGGTATTTTCTAAACCCATATGCATTCATGTTAGGTACAGAGATTTGAGAATAAACACTATCAATTATCGTCACTTTTTCGCTCAAAGCAGGAATAGAATTTAGATAAGTATATTCTCCATGAACATCCATTAAAATTACTGCAGGGGTACCCAATTCATTTTCTCTCGATAATAACTCTTCGATAAGTATTGAAGTTAAATAACTCTTACCTCCACCAGAAATGGATAAAATAGCAAAATGCTTATTTAATAATTTATTTATTGATATTTTTGCCTTTAAATTTGTGACCTTTAAATTTCCAATATCTAATCCCTGTTCATAATCTAATCCGATGAATCCTTTTAGAATACCATCTTCAACAATATAAACTTCCTTCCCCGGATGCGCGGGATAACTCATTCGCTTCACTTTCGATATCTTGTGTTCCTCATCAAATTCTATAATTCCTAAATTATTAACAATCGCAATTGCGTACTCAAAATCATCACTTGGGAAAAGACCTTTCAAAATATTCGGATTATTCTCGTCATTATAAGCTTTAATTGTTAGAGCATCTGAAAAATATTCATTAAGTAATATAATTTTGTCAACTATACCTATCAAGAAACCTTCAATAGATTTGGTATACACAAATTGTCCTTTTTGGACCCTCATCTGCCCATTTTCCTTATCAATCACAAACGGAAATTTAGCGACATCTGGTAATTGAAGAAAATTAAAAACAATACCTACTTTTTCGGACATTGAGATTTATAGCATATTATTTTAATAAATATGACTATACTGGTTTAATTTACTGATTTTAGTTCTTAAAAAAAATAGAAAAAAGAAGTTATTTTTCTTTTTCAAGACTACCTACAATTCGCATGATTGCATAATTTCCATTTTTCCAAAAGAATATCATGAATAAACTCAAGCCTATCAATGCTAACAAGGCAATACTACCGAATAAAATCCAATTACCCGCTGAAAATTCAACAAAAAAAGCAGCTAAAGGAGAAGTGCTTGGACTTCCTAGCGTTATGTCTTGAATGACTGCAAAAATTACACCCACTACTATCGCTATAATGCTTAATAATAGTCCTCCCGCTACAATTTTGATATCAAGTCTATTTTTATATTTTTCTTCTAATGGTCTTTCTCTGAATAAGAATCCAAGTATTCCTTTACTTCCCTTTTTAAATAAACCAAAGAAAAAAATCAATAAAAAGAAAAGACCTGCTAAAAATCCTGCTACAATAACTATTTGATAACCTAAATTTAATTCTAAAAATAAATCAAATTTACCCGCAGGCATGATAAAATCAAAAATTGACCAAACGACTCCAGTTATAATTCCAATACTTGCAATCATCATGAATATATAAAATAGTTCTCCCACTGCTCTCTGATTTGAACTATATTCAATTTCTTGATGTTCTCCCATATAGGTCACCTATTCATTATGATTAAAAGAACAATAACAATTATAATATATAAAATTGTTCATTAAGGGAATCTATCAAGGATTAGAGGTGAAAAATATCCTACTACTTTAGAAAGATGTCATTAAATTTTTTGTACAAGTTAGCATCCACGAGTGTTTGATAAAGTTCACCAGAAAATTTAAAAATCTTATTATAAAACTCATTGTTTGAATGGTCTGGAACCCATTTTTTATCAAGTTTACATATGGTTTCAGCAGCTTTAGAGATGTCTGGAAACAGCGCAGCCCCTGATGCAGCCAATATTGCTGCTCCTAATGAGGTTGCTTCTTCAATTATATTTCTTACACATGTTACTCCTAACACATCGGCGTAAATTTGATTCCATAAATCTGATCTAGATCCACCCCCCGTTAATTTCAGTTCCTTAGGAATGATTCCTAAAGATTCAAAGACTAAAATATTCTTCTTTACTTCATAGGCAACTCCTTCAAGAACAGATCTATAGAGATCTCTCCTTCTATGTCCCAATGCTAAACCAAAGACCAATCCTTTTGCATATGGGTTCCAGTAAGGTGCTCCAGCTCCAACTAAATGTGGGATCAATAATAATCCATTCGCACCAATAGGTGATTCTTGAGCTTCATTAATGATAATATCGTAGGGGTCTTGACCATCTTCTCCTGCTTTTTCACATTCCTCAGTACCTATTTGATCACGGAACCATCTTAAAACAGCTCCTGAAGTAAAAATGCTCGCTTCTTGAACCCAAGCTCCTGGAACAGCGTGACAACTACATAAAACCCTTTTTTGAGGATCAAAATTTGGTTTTTCTAAATAAGCTAACAAGAAACTCCCAGTTCCGGTTGTACATTTAATTTCACCTGGTGAAACCACACCCACTCCTAATGCAGCAGATTGCTGATCACCCGCTCCAGTTATTACTAAGGTTTTTTGATCAAAAGCAGTTTCCTCATTAGTTATCTCTCCTATATCCACGCCACTCTCTAAAGCATCTGGCATTTTATCAAGATCAATTTCCAATTCTGAGGCTATTTCTTCTGAATATTTAAGCTTGTTAATATCGAATAACATTGTTCTTGAAGCATTTGAATGGTCTGTTACGAATTTCCCTGTCAATTTGTGGATGATAAAATCTGAAACTAGCAGAAATTTGTGTGTATGGCTATAAATTTCAGGTTTATTATCTTTAAACCATAAGATTTTAGTGGCTGAAAAATAAGGATCAATTGTCAAT
>Ga0315542_1002240_pt1 | contig 11827 bp, 4 predicted proteins | sample SalMarSW160120MG_FD_202541 | JGI IMG/M metagenome (GOLD analysis project Ga0315542, IMG submission 202541) | Salt marsh sediment microbial communities from the Plum Island Ecosystem LTER, Massachusetts, United States - Salt Marsh Sediment SW1601-20 ... | reverse complement strand
CTGTTAACTTTTATTTCTATGCCAATGATTCGGCAGGGAATGTCAATTCTCTCTATTCTCAAACAATTCATAAGGATACTATTAACCCTACTTTAGTAGTAAACTTGCCTTTAGATGATACTTATTGGAATACCCGACCATATATCCAAGTCACTGCTAGTGATAGCAATCTCGATTCTGTATGGTATGAAGTAGGCGGAGTGAAAATCTTATTGGATAATGGCATTTCAGAGTTGCTTGATCAAGGGATATGGGATTCTCTAATGGATGAAGAAACATTCACAATTTACTTTTTTGCTAATGATTCTGCTGGCAATGTAAACTCACTTAGTACAAGAACCGTTCACAAAGATACTCTAAATCCTAATTTGATGATTGACTTACCTTTAAATGATACTTATTGGAACCTAAGACCTACCATTCAAGCAACTGCATCCGATAGGAATTTTGATTCTGTCTGGTATTTAGTTGATGGATCCAAAATATTATTGGAAAATGGAGTCTCAGAACTATTAGATCAAGATATCTGGGATGCACTGTTAGCTGAAGAGACCTTTACAATATTTTTCTATGCAAATGACTCCGCTGGCAATGTAAACTCGCTTAACACAAGAATCGTTCACAAAGATATTCTAAATCCTGATTTAACTATTAATTTACCATTAGATGACTCATATTGGAATACAAGACCATATATTCAAGCCACTGCCAGCGATACCAATCTCGATTCAGTATGGTATGAAGTTGACGGAGTAAAAATTATATTGAATGATGGTATCCCTGAACTACTGGATCAAGTGATATGGAATACATTATTAGCCGAAGAAACCTTTACAATTTATTTCTATGCCAATGACTCTGCGGGTAACGTGAATTCTCTCTTTTCTCGAACCATCCATAAAGATGTTACAGATCCTGTTTTGACTGTGCATTTACCCTTAGAGGATACTTATTGGAATACTCGTCCTAACATTCAAGCTACAGCCACCGATATCAATTTAGATTCTGTATGGTATATAATTGATGGAACCAAGGTAATCTTATCAAACGGAGTGGCAGAACTACTGGATCAAGTGATATGGAATACATTATTAGCCGAAGAAACCTTTACAATTTATTTCTATGCCAATGACTCTGCGGGTAACGTGAATTCTCTCTATTCTCGAACGATTCTCAAGGATGTTACCGATCCTGTTTTAACTGTTAATTTACCTCTAAATGATTCTTATTGGAATATACCACCTGATATTCAAGCCACTGCCAGCGATACCAATCTCGATTCAGTATGGTATCAAGTGAATGGTGTTAAAATCTCGTTAGAAAATGGCATCTCAGAATTACTAGATCAAAACATATGGAATGCTTTAGCAGTTGAAGAGAGTTTTACGATTCATTATTACGCAAATGATTCTGCCGGAAACGTGAATTCACTTTATTCTCGAACCATTCATAAAGATGTTTTAGATCCTGAAGTAACCATTAATTTGCCTTTTGATGGTACATTCTGGAATACTCGTCCTAATGTTCAAATCACAGTAAGCGATATTAATTTCGATTCAGTATGGTATGAAGTCGATAGTTCTAAGATTTTGCGGGAAAATGGCATTTCAGAGTTATTGAATCAGGGTATATGGAATGCGTTATCCGCTGAGGAGACTTTTACGATTTATTTCTTTGCCAATGATTCAGCTGGAAACGTGAATTCTCTTTATTCTCGAACCATCCATAAAGATATAACAGATCCTGTTTTAACGGTGAATTTACCCTTAGATGATACTTATTGGAATACCAGACCAAATGTTCAAGCCACAGCAAGCGATATCAATTTCGATTCTATCTGGTATGAAATAAATGGGGTTAAAATCTTATTAGAAACTGGTATCTCTGAATTGCTTGATCAAAACGTATGGGACTTTTTAGCAGTTGAGGAGTCGTTTGCCATTTATTTCTATGCTAACGATTCTGCAGGAAACGTCAATTCACTTTTTGCACAAACTATTCATAAAGACGTTTTAAATCCTAATTTGATTGTTAATTTGCCTGTAGATAATAGTTATTGGAATATGCCAGCTGATATTCAAGCCACAGCAAGCGATACCAATTTTGATTCTGTATGGTATGCGGTCAATGGGGTTAAAATAATTTTGGAGAATGGATTGTCAGAATTACTCGATTCAAGTATATGGGAAGCACTTTCCGATGAAGAAACATTTACGATTTCTTTCTTTGCCAATGATTCAGCAGGGAATATCAATTCTCTTTATTCTCGAACGATTCACAAGGATGTTACCGATCCCGTTTTAACGGTGAATTTACCCTTGAATGATACTTATTGGAATACTCGTCCTACCATTCAAACCACTGCATCTGATATAAATTTTGATTCTGTTTGGTATATTGTGAATGGAATTAAGATAATGTTGGAAAATGGAGTATCTGAACAACTTAATCTAACTATTTGGAATCTTTTATCACCTGAAGAAACTTTTACTATCTTTTTCTATGCGAATGATTCTGCTGGTAATATTAATTCTCTTTATTCTTGCACCCTTCATAAAGACACCAAGGGACCTGAAATCACGATTACTAATCCATCTAATCATGATGTATTTGGATTAGTTACTCCAAGTTGTATAGTTAATTTTTACGATCTTAATGGAGTGGATGAAAATTGGTATCAATTGTCAAATGGTACTTTTACTACTCCTATTAGATATTGGTCCGGATCAATAAGTGCTGATGATTGGATTTTAATGGAAAATGGCACGGTTTCAATTATCTTTTATGCTAATGATAGTGTGGGAAATATCGAAATGCTTAGTATTTTTGTTTATAAAGATATTATTTCTCCTTCAATCATAATTAATACCCCACAACCTTACGATTTATTTGGTACGACTGCTCCAAATATAGACCTTGATATATATGATCCTCACCTCGAAACTGTTTGGTATCAATTAGAAAATGCGAGTATATCGACTGAATTATTTTTATGGACGGGTTCAATAAACAGTGCTAATTGGAACCTTATAGGGAATGGAACGGTTGAAATTCATTTCTTAGCATACGATTCGGTAAATAATATCGCATTAAAAACCCTTAATGTCAGAAAAAATATATTTGATCCAATTATTACAATATTGAATCCAGCCGATGGGACTGTTATCGGACAAGTTCCTCCTATTATGACCTTATACATTGCTAGCGCAGAAGTTGATTCTATTTGGTATTATTTAAGTAATGGAACTGTCACCACAAGCAATACAACGTGGACAGGTAGCATTAGTGAAAGCTTATGGAATTTATTTGATGATGGTCATGTTGATGTTTATTTTTATATTAATGATACTTTAGGAAATTTAGGAAGCGACTCTAAAACCATTATTAAAGATTTAATTGCCCCCACAGTTTTTGTAATCTTCCCCAATAATTATGATGTGTTTGGAAAAGGTGTCCCCTTGATTTCTATTGATTTCTATGATTTACATGCCATTGATCAAATAATGTACCAGCTTCATCATTCATCTCTTACTACATCATTAAGAAATTGGGAAGGAATGATCAACTATGATGATTGGAATTTGATGCCTAATGGTACAGTAACTATTGCTTTTTATGTAAATGACACAGCAGGTAATTTAGCTTCTCAAAATATAACTGTGTATAAGGATAGTATCGATCCATTATTATCGATTAACTTACCGCTCGAAAATACTTATTGGAACACACGCCCTACCATTCAAGCCACTGCAACTGACCCGAATTTCGATTCAATATGGTACGTTGTGAACGGAATGAAAGTTATTCTTGAGAATGGGTTAGGAGAATTACTGGATCAAGCCATTTGGGATGTGTTATCAGCCGAGGAGACCTTCACGATCTATTTTTACGCCAATGATACTGTTGGAAATATCAATTTTCTCAATTCAGTAACATTAAATAAAGATATTAATGCTCCTGTATTAATAATTGACTTTCCTGGTAAATTCACCTATTGGAATACACCTCCCAATATTCAAGTCACTGCTTTTGATATTAATTTTGATTCAGTATGGTATTTCATTGACGGAAACAAGGTAATTTTAGAAAATGGGGTTCCACAATTACTCAATCATGATATATGGGATGAAATAGCATTAGAAAGTTCCTTCTGGATTCATTTTTATGTAAATGATTCCGCTGGGAATATCAATTCTTCAGTTTCAATAATTTTATTTAAAGATACCAGGAGTCCAGAGATAACAATTAGTAATCCTTCTGAGTTCGATCTTTTTGGAAAGGATGAACCCTTATGTTCTGTAGGTTTTTATGATACTAATGGTATTGATGAAAGATGGTACCAATTAACCAATGGAATCACAATTTCACAAATTAGAACATGGACAGGTTCAATTAACGCCGACGATTGGGATCTAATGCCTAACGGTACAGTGATGATCATCTTTTTTGCGAATGATACGCTAGGTAATATAGCATCTCAAAATATTACTGTATATAAAGATAGCATTGCTCCATCATTAATAATAAATTTACCTCTCGAAAATACCTATTGGAATTCGAGACCCCCCATTCAAGCCTTGGCAAGTGATCAGAATTTCGATTCAGTTTGGTATGAAGTTGGTAACATCAAGATAATTCTCGAAAATGCAGTAGAAGAATTTCTTAATCAGGGTATATGGGATTCGTTAATGGTTGAGGAAAGCTTCACGATCTATTTTTATGCCAATGATACAGTTGGAAATATCAATTCGCTCAATTCAGTAACATTAAATAAAGATATAAGGCCTCCTAAAATAACTATTAATTTACCTACAAGCAATTCTTATTGGAATACACCTCCCAATATTCAAGTTACAACTCTTGATTCTAATTTTGATTCAGTATGGTATGTTCTTGATGGTACTAAAATTATGCTAGAAATTGGCATATCAGAATTACTTGATCAAAGCATATGGGATGGATTAGCTTCAGAAACCTCCTTTATAATCCTCTTTTATGCAAATGATTCCGCTGGGAATATTAATTCTTCAGTTTCAGTTAATCTATTTAAAGATACCAAGAATCCTGAGATAATAATTAATAGTCCTTCTGAGTTCGATCTTTTCGGAAAAAACGAGCCTTCTGTCTCTATAAATTTCTATGATCTTAGTGGTATTGACGAAAGCTGGTACCAATTAACCAATGGATTTACTACTTCACCAATTAGAATATGGACGGGCTCGATTAACGCCGACGATTGGGATCTAATGCCCAACGGTACAACAACGATCATCTTTTTTACAAATGATAGTGTGGGGAATGTTGGTATTAAAAACGTTTCTGTCTATAAAGATATTATCGGACCTGAAGTATATATATATTATCCAGATGAAGGAGAACTATATGGTTCTGAAGTGCCAAGTGTTTACTTTTATTTAAATGACGGGAATGGAATTTCAATTAGGACTTATCAATTGAGTAATGGTACTACTTCAACTCCCAAATATGAATGGACTGGAGAAATTAGTCAAACTGTATGGGATCAAATTAGAAATGGGACATTGTTTATTCATATTTATGCTACTGATACGCTTGGGAACGAAGGATCCGATTTCATCTCGATAAGAAAAGATACCATTGCACCCTCTATTGATGTCATCCTACCACAAAACTATCAAGAGGTAGGGCGAGATTCGCCATTTTTTGAAGTTAATTTTACTGATGCGAATTTTGCCAACAGTTGGTATAGAATTATTGGTACCGGTTCGAATATCTTCTTTTCGGGTTCTTATGGTAAAATTGATGAAAATTTATGGGAAGAGATATGGGATACGATTGAAGAAAACGAGATCATTACAATTAGGTTCTATTCCAATGACACTCTCGGAAATCTAAATTATAAAGATCTTAGCTTGGTGAAACCTCTATCTCAAAGTGGAGCAGATGATAATAACCCTCCTCCCGAATTTCCAATTAAGCTGGTCGAATTCATCCCCCTAACACTTATTATCGGTTTTACTGTAACTCTTACAGCAATTATAAAGAAAAGCCGATTCTACAATATCACAGACAAAAAACACCAGAAATTAATTAATAGGATTCTTGTTCTGGTTGCTCTCCTCTCAACGTTGATAACTATTTCAATCTTGATACAGTGAGTTTTTTACAAGCAAAAATATGAATTTAAATCATAATGCAAATCATTGACTACTTTCTAATTTTTCTCAGGATCTTATGCATTAAGTGCTCTTTTTTTGCTTGGGTTGTACTTTTCTAAGAATTGGAAGAAATGAAAAAATGTTTCCAAATTCATTTTTAATATTTCATTTTTGCTTTAGAAGAAGATTTCCTTTCTCTAAATAGTCAAAAATCTATTTCATTATATGAAATGTATAAAAATTTCTCAACCTTTAGGTTAATCAAGAATTTAAAAAAAAAAAGAGAGCGAAATTCAAATCGTTGCTTTTAAACTGGCGATGAAATTATTATTTCATGGGAGTTGGGGTCGTCCAGAGGACGATTTATTTTTTGGGTTTGTATTAACCTAAACTGTTGATCTTGATGATCGCACCCGGTCCATAGGGTACACCACGAAGCCAGGACTTCTTTGCCTGGGATCTTACAATTATCTTCTACTGGGACTGCACCAGCAGGCCATTGGTTACTATCTAATGCTATTGGACAACTTTCATCCTTCAATTTGAAGCTTGCGGTCCAATAATCAACACAATCACACGGATTATCATCAGTGTTAGCCCATTCAATTAAAACCTTGCCCTTGAATTCATTCTTTTGATCTAGATAAATATATCCACCTAGAGGTTCATAACCTCCAGTAATCTTAACTGTGACCCAGTATTTATCTAATACTGATTGAGTGAGACATAATGGTAAATAATCATCAACATAATAATTTTCAATTTCAATGGTACCTTGTGCTGTATCAAATTCTTCACAACCGCATTCGGCTACAAACTCGACGAAATCGTCTTCTATTTGTTTCAATTCAGGATTTTCATTACCTGCTTGAAACGGGTATCCTATGAAGTCCCTATCAAAAACTTCATGAGGATAGCCTCCAATGTCCCCAATTGCCAATGCAAAACCCACTAGAACTAACGAGATCAACATTAACAGAATTCCCGCAACGAGATAGTAAGGATTCTGGATAATCTCATCATTTTTCATAGGTTATCAATTTTTTTTACTAAACTTGGCTCATCACCTAGATATGAATTTCAATAGTTACTTTGATTTACATGAATATAAATCTTATCCTCTATTTTCTAAATCGTAAAGTTATGTTTTTTGAGTGAAAAAGAAAGATTTGTATGGAAAAGTGAATGAAATCCATATTTCTTACCACAAAAGGAAGAATTAATAACATATAATCCTAATCAAGTTCTTATTTTTACCACAAATGAAATAATACCCAATACATAAATTATAAATTTCCAAATGCATGAATTAAATGTAATCCATAATATGAAGTTATTAATATAAAAATAAGGTTAGTGGGTTGGGTTGAAATCAAAAGATATTGAGGAATTGGGCAAAAATAACTCAGTGATTGACAAATATGTGAACATCGCGGATGGCATTCCTGAAAAAAATAGAACGAATTTTGGTGATGATGAAAATAACGAAGAAAAAAAGCTATTAGACGAAATGTTCCAAGAAAAATTGAAAAATAATTTGAAAGTATGTGTTACGCTTGATAAAAATTATTCTAATTTTTCTAAAGATTCGAGTATAGAGGATAGTTTGAAGAAAACGTTGCAAGCTTATTCGGGATTTACAATTGATGAAGAAGGACCAGATTCAACAAAGGTATATTATCAAGAGGATTTGAAAGATAAGGTTAATGTCAATCTTAAAACAAGAGGCATTAAACCAACTCTTAAACCAATTACTAATGGAGATCAGAATAATAACCATTTACATAAAGAACCAGCTTTTCCAGATGTCAGACAAAAGACTCCTACTCAACCAAAGATAGTCACAAGACCAATCAACAAAGGAGATCGGAATATAAATCGAAAATTTGAAAGTAAATCTTTTTCAAATGGAAATGTAAAAACTCAACCAAAACCTATGAGAATATCGAAACCAGTTATTCAAGAAATATCAAAACCTAAACCAAAAGTTAAGGAACCTCCTTTTTCAGATGTTAGTGAAGTCATCCATCCTCGCCCTAAACCCATTAAAAAGCCAGAAGTTCAAGAAGCACCTAAATTTAAAGAAGAGAGTAAATTTAAACCTAAACTTGAGAAGTCTCCTTTTTCAAACTTGAGAGAAGTAATTCCCCCGAAGCCTCCTCTTAAAATTAAGGAAAAATTCCAAGAAAAAAAAAAAGATGAAATAAAGAAAAGCCATAAAGGATCAACTAAAACTTTTTTTTCAGAGGATATAGTGCAAAAGATACGATTCCTTTACCATAAAACGAATAGTTTTGAAAAGATTTTGGAAAAAAGAGATACAGAATATAACATGGATGATTTACAATTATTACACGAATATGCTAATTTTCTTAACGTCAATTATAAAAGCCAAAGTCAGATAAAGATCATAAAAGAGTTAGATATAAGCCCAACTTTTTACGATCCAATAGAAAAGAGAGAGATTCCTATTTGGGACTTAATGCTGGAGTGTGGGAGGATTTATTGTATTTTAGCTAAAGCGTATTCTCAGCTGTCAAAAAGATGCGAGAATCTGAATGATTTCAACAATGCTGTTAACAGAATGGTAAATTCAAGCAAAGCTTATAAAACAGCAGCTTATTTTAGTGCTGCTAATACACGTCAGGAAGATATTGGCCAGTTTCTTTCTCCTGATAATCTTGAGCTTAAATCTGAAGAAGCAAGAATCATCGCTCAGAATCTAGCAATAAAAAAGAGTTCAGATGATCTCTTCCTTTCTTCTAAAATGTATGCAGGATTAGCAGCTTTATTAAATAGATTAAACTATTTGCAGAATTACCAAGCAGATAAAGAAGATCAAATGAAAGCTTTAGTTAACTATTATAAAGCCAAAAGTTGTCACTTAAAGGCAAAAGCAATGATTTGCTCCTCTAATAATAATGAGATATATGATAGTGATGATGTGATAAATCTTCAAAAAAAGGCAAATTATTACTTTTTAATTTGTGAAGAGATTTGGGAAAACATACTTAAAAACCATGAAGGCTTAAGTAAAAAGAGAGTTTTGGAGCTGAAGCGCTATTTAGCTACTGTTAATGAGGAGATAATGGAAAATGATGTTGAGATCATAAATTCCAATCAAGCAGAAAAGATTCAAGACCCAGAACCATTTATCGCCATTCCAGAAAACATGTCATACTGCATCCCTAAATTCACAAGATTCCTTACTAATTACCCAACTACCATAATTGAAAAGAAATCAATTGATTATGTAGATTCTGAACAATCAAATAAGAAAAATGAAATCAGGGCTTTAAGAGATCAGAAAGCAGGTATGGGAAGAACACTTAAACAGATAAAACAGCTTTATGAAAGCGGAGATATAGACATTCACCAGTTTTCTGAGCTTTACGAAAAATATTCCACAAGAATTAGCTCTATTGAAACGAAAATAACAGAACTAAAAAACATTAGAGGATCATGAGATTAGTTTTACCATGAAAATAACCGAACTCTTTGAGGAAATGGGAAAATATATCTTCATTTTTATCAAGAAATATTGGTTTTATTTGAGTTTATTTTTTGTCATTATCATGTTTTTCGTCAACAGTATTGCCTCAATAGTTTCTATTTCCGTATTTGCCGTTGGGTTGATTATCTACTATCTAATTACCTCCAATTTAAAATATAAACTGCTTAGATACATGAAAGAATATGATTTAATCGAAGATATCCAAATCTCAGAAGATTTGACAATACCTTTAAAAATAGTTCGAGAAGCGATGAAATCTATCGCTAAGAGACAGAAAAGGAAAGACTGGCTCATTGCCGTAATAAATAATAGATGCGTGTTCTATAACTCGATTTTTATTACAAAATTCAGAGATCTCTATAACGAAGGATTAAATGAAAAAAGCATCTTTAATGTCATTACTGAAACTTATTCAATTCGATCGAGAGCAGAAATCAAAGCAATCGAGGACATTCTAATTAACGAGAATAAGATTGATGAAAGGGACTTTTCTGTAATAAAATTGCTTACTTTTGAATCCAAATTATAAGTTTTAGGACTATTAATCCTTTTTAAGTTCTTTAAACTGTAACAAAATCTTTTTCTGTTCTTCTGTAATATTCTTTGGAATAATTACACTTACGATAACATATTGATCTCCTTTCCCTTTACCTTGAAGATAAGCTACACCATGGTTTTTAATTCTAAATTCAGTGCCATGTTGTGTTCCAGGGGGAATTGTTAGTTCTCTCGTTTTTATCTTACTATTTTTATGATCGAGGGTAGGAACACTCACCTTTCCACCCAAAATTGCGGTCACAAAATCAATTTCTAAGGGAGTGTATAGATCATTTCCTCTTCTAATGAAATTTTCATTTGGATTTACTCGTATTCCTAAGATTAAATCTCCTGGTATTGCATTGGTCGTTGGGATGTGGCCTGCTCCTTGGACTCTTAAATGTACACCGTTTTCAACTCCTGCTGGAATAGTGACATGAATGGTTTTAGACTCAGGAACGACTTTATTTCCATTGCAAACCTTACATTTTTTAGTAATGATTTTACCTGTTCCTCCACAAGCAGAACAATTTGCAGTTCGAATGATCGTGCTAAATCCTTGACGATTCATGGTTCGAACTTGTCCACTTCCATCACAAGTAGGACATGTTTTTACACTGGATGGATCTTCTGCTCCGGTTCCTTCACATTCATCACACGGGGTATATCGACGTATTTTAATTTCCCTTTTAACCCCAAACATCGCTTCTTCAAAACTAATTTCTATATGCTCATCGATATCTTGTCCAACTTCTCTCCTTGGTGCTGATCTTCGTGCCCTTGAACCTCCACCAAAGAAACTTCCGAATCCAAAATCATTATCTCCAAAAATACCTCCACCGAATATTGATCGCAATAATTCATCAATTCCCGGGATACCACCACGGAAAAAGTCACTCATATCGACATCAACTCCACTAAAACCATATCGATCGTAATTGGAACGCTTATTTGAGTCACTTAAGACCTCATATGCTTCTTGGAGTTCAATGAACTTTTCCTTTGCTTTTGGATCCGTTTTGTTTAAATCAGGATGTAGTTTTCTAGCTAATCGACGGTAAGCTAGTTTAATGTCATTCTCCGAAGCATCCTTGCTTACCCCTAATACCTCGTAGTAATCCCTTTTTTGTCCAGAATTCATGCCTTGTCAACATTTAATTTTTAATAGCTATTCTAGTTTTCTAGCAATTTATTAAAATTATTTGTAAAATTTTAATTTTTAGGTTATTGCGTGTTAAATGAGATTCCTTTGTCATATCAGTGAATTTATCAATCTCTGTAAAAAATAGATAATTTAATGGACAAAAATTGTAAAATAAAGACTTCTTTTATTTTTTAAAAATTTTGTCTAAAATTTTAGGAGGCTTAAAGTGCTGTTCTAACTTTAAAGGAGGAAGAGTCAGTTTCCGAAATAATGATCCAATAAAATTGTGTAATTCATTCCTCAATCCTAAGTTGCCTTCAATATGATTCTCGATAAACTGTTCCACTTTTAAGATAAAAATTTCCTTGTCATAATCATCATTAAAATTCATTGAATTAATCTTTCCCAGGTCAAGCGGTTTCAATTTTTTGGAGATTAGTTCAAACATTAATTTTAAAAAAGCTTTCCTAATTACCCCCTCATCTTTACTGTTTA
>Ga0315542_1002239_pt1 | contig 11829 bp, 10 predicted proteins | sample SalMarSW160120MG_FD_202541 | JGI IMG/M metagenome (GOLD analysis project Ga0315542, IMG submission 202541) | Salt marsh sediment microbial communities from the Plum Island Ecosystem LTER, Massachusetts, United States - Salt Marsh Sediment SW1601-20 ... | reverse complement strand
TCAGTTAGATACTCCTTCTTTGCTGAATTGCTCATAGATAACCTTTAAAATTCTTGGTTACCTATATTATGACCCAACGACCTTTTTACAAATCGCCTTCGGTTACCTTATTTATGGTCCAATGCGAATTGTTAATTTTAATAATTTAGTTTTAGTATTTTAATAAAATTTTCATTACATTTTCGCAGCAATTAGGACAGGGAGATATTTTGAGGGAAATAGACTTGCTTAAAAATATCTTAAATTTTAATTATTCTTTAATTAAGAATTTAAGTTCTAAGATCTATTCTCATAATCACCCTAATATACTTTTTAATATAATAAAAGTTGATCTATGCCTAAAAGTTATTCCAATATGTCGATATTTTTTTTCTGAAGATTATACTAAAATATAAATTCAAACCCGTTGTGTGAATTAAATAATAATATATATTAAATGAATTTTTCGATATATAAATATTTTCAAAAACGCTTTAAATTGTCACCGTGAGCGGAGTCGAACGGTGAATATAAGTCTTCGACTACGCTCAGACTGACATAGGTGTCTATTATTTCACTAATTTTTAAATGATTTTTTATTTCACACAACTGCTAAATTCAATTAATAACTGATTAAAGTAAAAATATTTAATGTTGCGGGGGAAATTAATTTAATGTTTATTTTAACTTTAGGGGTATATGGATAGAATAAAAATACTTGTTATTGATTATGATGAATCTTCCAGGCAATCATTAAAAGTATTTCTTCAAAAAGAAGAATACGAGGTTATCGAAGCATCGAACGGTAACGAGGGGATAATTTTATTTGAAAAAGAAAAGCCCGGACTGGTTATTTCGGCTTTAAAATTACCTGATATTAACGGAATTGAAATACTCAGGATTGTTAAAAAAATTGAATCAAGTATTCAGGTAATAATTATTACCGCATATTCGGATATGAATTCCACTATTCTTGCAATGCAAAACGGAGCTTATGATTATATTGAAAAACCTCTTGATATGCAGAGGTTCAAGTTCGTTATATACAAGGCTTTAGAAACGAGTTCTTTAAGTAAAAAACTTGAAATCGCTTCTATAAATCTTTCAACTGTTGAAGAGGGTAATAATTTTATTATAGGCAGATCGGCTAAAATAAAAGAAATTATTAAAAAAATCGGGAGAATTTCCGGGAATAGAGTTAATATTTTAATCCTGGGAGAAAGCGGTACGGGAAAAGAACTTATTAGCAAGGTTATTCATAATTCGGGAATCACCAAAGGCCAGCCCTTTATTGCTGTAAATTCCGCTGCTTTACCCGAAACTTTGCTGGAAACCGAATTATTCGGGCATGAAAAGGGAGCTTTTACCGGAGCAATCCGTGAGAAAAAAGGAAAGTTTGAATTAGCAGGAGAAGGAACGATATTTTTGGATGAAATAGCTGAAATATCACCGAATCTTCAAACTAAACTGCTGAGAGTTATTCAAGAGAGGGAATTTGAAAGGGTAGGAGGTGAAGAAACCATACAGATGAAAGCCAGAATAATAGTGGCTACAAATAAAAATTTACAGGAGCTCGTCAAACAGGGTAAATTCAGAGAAGATTTATTTTACAGGATAAATGTATTTTCAATTAATGTACCTCCTTTGAGAGAAAGGAAAGAAGATATTCCTTTGCTTGTTGTACATTTCCTGCAAAAAATTAACAGAGAATTACATAAAAATGTTAGAAAGATTCCTTTTGAAGTTGTCGACCTTCTTCAGCACTATGAATGGGTAGGGAATGTAAGAGAACTGGAAAATGTTTTAATGCAGGCCGTTGTACTTGCACAAGGCGAAGCTTTGGAAAAAGAAAACATATTATCTAAAGCAAATATGATTAGAAAACATTCTAATGAAGATATTGATCTAAGCCTGAGTACATTGGAAAAAGAACACATTACCTATGTTTTGGAAAAAGTTAACTGGGATAAAAAAGAAGCAGCAAGACTTCTGCATATATCAAGGCAAACACTTTATAATAAAATTAAAGCATACTCGATTCTTCCATAAAAAATAAATGCTTTTAAATCATTAAAATAATAGGTCAACATCTATGCAGAGGAGAGGGCAAAGGGAGTTTCATAATCACTAAATAAAATGTGAGTTTACTATAGAATTTAAAAAGCGAATCATCATTAAAAACGATTCGCTTTTAAATATTAAAATAAATATTTACCAGCCAATCGAATATCTAACCACTTTAATTGACGATATCCCTGAATTTACATAAATAAAAATTTTCTTTTCTGATTTATCAAAATTATCGGTACGGTAAAAATTGGAATTAATTTTTTCAAAGTCTTTAAAATCTTTAGAAGACAATGCAGTGTGAGTCGTTATTTCACATCCGCTCGAATCCGGAACATAAACATCTACGGAAGAAGCGCCGGATTTTATATTAAGTCTTATTAATTTACTTCTATCTCCGAGTTTAATTTTCAATGATGCTGCGCCCATTTTAACATTGATATTATGAGTTTTATACGATCTCAAATCCAGATATGCGGATGCAGCTCCCACATCAAAATTTAGATCCCAATCAGGTAAGGAATTTAACTTAATAATTGCTTTGTTCCTGAATTTCCCATCATTAAAAGAAAACCGTTTATGCTTCATTTCAAATTGAACAACGCTACCGCTGTCATTATTAGTTCTGGTCATCTCAAAGTTATACTTGACACCGTTGGTTACTGCCGATACTAATCCGTGGGTTGTGTCTTCGATTTTAAAAGACCCGGCACCGGCCTTAAAATCGAATTCTGCATTTTTAATTTGTCTGTTATAAGGCTCAAAATAATTGGTAGTGTCAACATCTCCGTCAACTTCAAGATGAATACCGTTGTCGTTAATAGTGAATCTATTGTCTACAAAATTAAAAGCATAATTGAAAAATCCTACGATCGCAAAAGCAAGAATAATAGCAGACACAGCGGAAAGGAAGACTTTCAATATATTATTTTTTACCAGAAATGTTATACCCCAAAGTATTAAAACTAACGGCCAATATTTCCATAGATCAGACAGATCGAAATACATTTTTCCCAGGTTGTTTAACAGTATTAATATTCCGATCGTAACAAAAAATATTCCCCAAAATACATGTTTGGATTTCATAATAATCTCATTGGATTAAATTTTTAATTTTTTTTAGCATTTATCAAAACAACTACGCCGAGAATTATTAAAATTAAAGGCCAATAATCTCCGAAATGAAATCGCGGAATAAGATTATCGGCTAAAAACATTACTCCAATAATAATTAAGACTGCACCGAGTACATTTCTTCTTCTGCCCCTTTGCTCTTCATAGGCGGCTTTATACTTTTCATCTTCTTTAACATCTTGGTTTTCGGTATTATTTTGAGATTCATTTGCTGAGGCGGCATACGGTTCTTCGGGAACAATTATCCATAAAATTATGTATGCCAATATTCCCGAACCGCCTAGAAAAAGCGAAACAATAAAAATTATACGAACTAGTGTGGGATCAATTTCAAAATATTCGGCAAGTCCTCCGGCAACACCGCCGATCATTTTTTCTTTTCTGGAGCGGTATAACTTCTTGTTCATTTTTAGCCTCCCGTTATTTATTCTACTCCTGCAATATTAAGAAAATTATGGATAATCATTTTAATATTATTATCATCGGTGTTGATATTTGAATAACGGATAAAATATAGTTTTAATGGCGAATAAATTTTGTTTTTTTACTTATCAACTAATTTTTTGAAAAACGCAAAATGGCTTATAATGGATTTCTCCCAATAATTTCTCGAATGATTTCCAGGACCTGTTAAAAAGACGACCGGAATATTCAATTCTTGACATTTTTTAACAAAGTTCTCATTTACTTTAAAAGAAAAATCTTGCTTTCCGCAATCTACTAAAATCGGGACTTTCCAACCGGCAATATTTTTAAGCAGATATATATCGGAGTATTTTTTCCAAAGAGAAGTATCAGATTTCATCGGACCGAGATATTCGGGCAGTTCCCAATTTTTTGGAAATGCAGTTATATCTAATATACCGCTTGTACTACCTGCGCTTTTAAAAAAATGAGGGTGCTTTAAGAAAAGATATATTGCTCCATGTCCGCCCATACTTAACCCGGTGATAAAAATATTTTTCTTATCAATATTATACTTATTAAAAATATCCGGTACTAAATTCTTAAAAAAGAATTTTTCATACTGACTATTCTTTTTAACGGGACTGTTAATATACCATGAGTCATAAAAACCATCCGGGCAGACAATTACAAAACTGTCAGCGTCTGCATAATGCTGCAAGTTTATAATACCATTCCATTGTGCATAATTTCCGGACCATCCATGTAACATAAAAAGTAATGGATAAGCATGGGTTGAATCATAATTAGCCGGTTTAAATATTAAAGTTGTATCTGTGTGAGGAATATAAATTGCGTTTATAAAGAGAGAATCCTGTGGAAAGATTAAAATAGAATAAAATAAAATGATGGAGAAAATATATTTAAGCATTTTACCGCCGCTAAAGTTTGTGAAATTGCATATATCAAAATAATAATATTAAAATTGAAGCGGTAGAAATATTTTATTATTCAGGTGATGTTTTATCTGTGCAAATCTTTGTTGTCAGTGTTATCCGTGTTCTATTTTCCCCATTCATTAGTTAAAGATAACAGTGAATGCATATTTAATTTAATTGTAAAATCTTTTAACCTTTCATATTTTTGTAGAAAATATTTGTGATGTTATGAAAATTGCTCTATGCCAGATTGACACCATAATTGGTGATATAGTAAACAATAAAGCAAAAATATTAGACGGTTATAAAAAAGGAGTAAACGACAAGGTCGATCTTGTTATTTTTCCTGAGCTTGCTTTAGTCGGATATCCGCCGCAGGATTTAGTTGAAAAAAAAGAATTCAGACAAGCTGTTAATGAGGCTGTTCAAGAAATTGCTGCATCGACAGGTGAAATAGGAATTTTATTTGGTGCAATAACTGAAGATGATGATTTAATTGGCACCGATATTCACAACTCCGCAATACTTTGTTATAAAGGTAAAGTTCAATTCGTTCAGCATAAAACTTTAATACCCAACTACGATGTCTTTGATGAGATGAGATATTTTGATTCTGCAAAGCAAGTTACTGTCTTTGAATATAAAGGTGAAAAGCTTGGCATTTCTATCTGTGAAGATATCTGGAACGATGCTGATTATTGGCACAAAAGAAGATATAGTATTGATCCTGTTAAAATATTAATTGATAAAGGTGCGACTGTTCTGATAAATATTTCTGCAAGTCCGTATTCTTACGGTAAGAGAAAAGATAGGGAAGAAATGCTTTCGGTTGTAACCAAACACGACAGCATTCCGCTTGCTTATGTCTGCTGCGTCGGTGCACAGACTGACTTAATTTTTGACGGCGCTAGTATGTGCTTTGATAATAAAGGAAATCTGGTTTGTCTTGGCAAATCTTATAAAGAAGATTATTTAATATTCGATACCAATAAAAAATATACTCCGATTGATCATTCTGAAAAAAGTTTTGAAGAAGAAGTCTTAAATGCACTTGTTTATGGGTTAGAAGAATACTGTAGAAAACTAGGTTTTAAAAAAGTTTTGGTTGGACTTAGTGGAGGAATTGATTCTGCATTAGTAACATATATTGCTGTAAAAGCTCTCGGGAAAGAAAATGTTCATGTAATTTTAATGCCGTCAGAATTTTCCAGCGAAGGAAGCATAAAGGATTCCGAGAAACTTATTTCAAAATTAGGCATCTCATCTGAACAAATATCGATTCAGCCTGTTGTTGATAAAACTGTTGAGATGCTTTCAAAAGCATTCAAAGAAAAACCTGCAGATGTTACAGAAGAAAATATACAGGCAAGAGTTCGCGGTATTTATTTAATGGCTGTTTCAAATAAACATAATTATTTATTATTAGCTACCGGTAATAAATCAGAAATGGCAGTAGGATATTGTACATTGTATGGCGATATGAGCGGCGGCTTGGCAATAATTGCTGATGTTTACAAGACTGATGTTTATCGCATTGTAAATTTTATAAATAAGGATCAAGAAATTATTCCTTATGAAATTGTAAACAAACCTCCGTCTGCTGAATTAAAAATAGGGCAAAAAGATCAGGATACATTGCCGGAATATGAACTGCTGGATAAAATTTTAAGAATGTATTTGGAAGAAAATAAAGAATTAAATGAGATATCTGAAATTATAGGTGATGAAAAAGTAGTTAAAGAAGTTCTTAGACTTGTTGATGTAAATGAATTTAAAAGAAAACAAGCTGCACCTGCTTTAAGAGTTTCTAAAAAAGCTTTCGGATATGGTAGAAGATATCCTATAGTCCAGGGTTGGAGAAAGTAATTGAAATTGCAATTTAGTAAGATTTTGTAAATTAATATTGAGTTATAATAAAAATGAAAAAGAAATTCCGTTTTAATTTATTCTTTGTATTCTTAATCTCATTAGCTTTTGTAAGAGTTTCTCAAGCACAATTTGGTCAGAGTAAAAATATTGTACAACTAAAAACTTACAAGTCTTTTAATCAAATTTATGCGGGAAGTGAATTTAAAATTGCACTAGAAACTTCAATAAGTAACGGCTGGCATATAAATTCAAATAAGCCCCATGACAATTTCTTAATTCCAACCAAATTAACTATTGATTCAATAAAAGGATTTAAACTTGATAATGTTTACTATCCTCAGGCTCAGGATATAAAACTTTCTTTTTCGGAGACACCTCTTTCAGTTTGGGAAGGGGAAATATTTATTGCCGGATTGATAAAAACTTCTAAAGATTTAACGCCTGGAAATTATAATTTAATTGCAAATCTTGAATATCAATCATGCAATAATAAAACTTGCTTAGCGCCGACAACTATAGCTGATACAATCAGTATAGAAATAGTAAACAATAAAACTGCAGTTGCAGAAATAAACCAGGATATTTTCAGTAAAATAAATCTGAATTATTCCACTACTCAAACAGTAACATCGGCAAATGATAATTCAATAACCAACGTTTTGGAACACAGCGGATTAATTTTAAGTCTTTTGTTTATTTTTATAGGCGGACTTGCTTTAAACTTAACTCCATGTGTGTATCCTTTAATCCCAATTACTATTGGTTTCTTTGGCGGACAAAGTGAAGGCAGTACCAAAAAGCTTTTTATGATGGGATTGTTTTTTGTCATTGGGATGGCATTAACATATTCCGTTGTGGGAGTTGTTACCGCTTTAAGCGGGGCTGTGTTCGGTTCTTTAATGCAGAATCCGATAGTTATTGTTGTGATTGCTTTGATTTTTGTTGTGTTGTCTTTAAGTATGTTTGGCCTATATGAAATTCAAATGCCGAATGCTTTGGTAGCAAAAGCCGGGGGAGCTAAAGGCGGTTACTATGGAGCTTTCTTTATGGGTTTGACTATGGGAATAGTTGCCGCTCCTTGCATCGGGCCATTTGTACTCGGGCTTGTAACTTACGTTGCAGCCAAAGCCGATCCTTTCACCGGATTCTTAATGTTCTTTGTACTAGCATTAGGATTAGGATTACCATATTTAATACTTGCAGTTTTTTCCGGTAAGATTAAAAAGCTGCCCAAATCCGGAATCTGGATGGAGGGGGTTAAACATGTTTTTGGTTTTGTTTTATTAGGAATGGCTTTTTATTTTTTGCTTCCGCTTCTTCCTAAAAGTTTTTCCGGTTATGTTTTACCTGTCTTTTTAATAATCACCGCAGGCTATTTGCTGCTGTTTGAAAAGATAGCTGACAAAGTCAAAGGTTTTAAAATTTTCAAGATCGCTTTTTCAATTATTATTCTTGGTGTTGCAATATACGCTTTAATACCTTCCGAAAAACAATCCATCAACTGGAAAGCATACAATCCAAGTATAGCATCTGCCAATGTGCAAAACAACAAAGGTACTATTATAGATTTTTACGCTGACTGGTGCATTCCGTGTAAAGAACTTGAAGCCTCCACATTTTCTGATCCCAAAGTTATAGCTGAATCCAAAGATTTTAATGCTTACAAAGCAAACATGACCAAATCGCTTTCTCCCGATGTCCAAGCATTAAGAGATAAATACAGCATTGTTGGTGTACCCACCGTTTTGATACTTAACTCCCAGGGAAAAGAAGTAAAAAGAATTACGGGCTACATTGATGCAAATGAATTCTTGAAGATACTGAAAGAAGTTGATTAGACTTAAGTAATAATAATCAAAATATTTTCAAATCATTTATTTTGAAAAATAGAACAGAGATAGCACAGATTTGCACTGATTTTATTTCTTAATATTTTTTTTACTTCTAATTGATTGTTATTTATACATGACCGAAATATAGTTGAACTATAAATGTTTAAATTTGAACCAGTTGGATAAAATAACTATATAATTGTAGTGTGAATCTTGAAAAGTTAAATATTCTTTCTACTTTAACAACTTACTCTTGCATTGCAAAAAATTACCCACCCTTAATTAACATAGTAATTTTAACGAAAATGTTTCTTGAATTAATATGAATTCTTATTACAACTGTATATTTTTGGTTATTCTATTGTAATGCTTCAGTTGAAAATGGAATTTCATAGTAATAATTTAAGATATAATCAGAAGGAGAAATTCCATGAGTCAGAGAAAACATTTAACTGGAGAACAAAAGGCTTTAATATTGAGAGAACTTCTTGACAATCAAGTTCCTCTCAGTGAGCTGGCAGAGAAATATCATGTTCATGTAAATCTAATTCACCGTTGGAAGAAGCAACTCTTCGAAGGAGCTGCCGGTTTGCTAAACAACAAAGCCGGTAAGAAAAAGAATTCTCCATCTTCAGCTGAATTGAAGAAAATAGCTTCTCTTGAGGATAAACTAAAAAAGCGTAATGAAGCTATCTCAATATTGCTGCAGGAAAACATTGAAATAAAAAAAAGTCTCAATGGAGAAAACTGAATGCTAAATGGACAGAGCCTGATGTCAGAGATAACATTATTGAGTTTATAATTATGATTCATCCTTTAACGGATATTTCCATCGATAAACTTATCCTAATGGTTGGGATTAGCAAGAGCAAATATTACCAGTGGAATAGCCGGATTGGACAACCCAATCATCATAATGCTACAGTTCCTAAGAATAACTGGATTCTTGATTGGGAAAAGGAAGCTATTGTCAATTATGCTAAAACACATATAGGCGAAGGTTATCGAAGAATGACCTATATGATGCTAGATGAAAATATTGTTGCAGTCTCTCCCAGTACTGTCTACAGAGTTCTTAAAAGTAATGGTATGCTCAATGGCTGCAACAAAGTAAAATCAAAATCGAAAGGCTACGGCTTTAAGCAGCCTACAGAACCACATCAGCATTGGCATATTGATATTAAGTATGTTAATTTCAAAGGAACATTTTTATTTCTGATTGATATTATCGATGGCTACAGTCGATTTATAGCTAATCATGAACTTCGTTTGAACATGCAGGAATATGATGTTCAGTTTACATTACAGAAGGCTTTAGAAAAATTCCCCGGCGTTAGGCCTAGAATTATTTCTGATAACGGGACTCAATTTGTATCTAAAGATTTTTCTGAATATTTAAGGTCGGCTGGTCTAACACATATTAAAACTTCTATTCGTTACCCCCAGAGTAATGGTAAGATTGAGAAGTTTCACAGCACTATTAACCAAGAATGTTTAACTAGATATTCTTTTATTGATCTGGATGATGCTAAAAAACAAATTCAGAAGTTCATTGATTTTTATAATACTAAACGACTTCATAGTTCTTTATTTTATTTAACTCCTGAAGATTTCCTTTTCAACAGAGTTGATAAACGCTTAAAGCAAAGAGAAATAAAGCTTGAACAAGCTAAGAAAAATAGAATTGAGGTGAGAAATGCTTCCTGATTTTTCACCTTATTTAACTAAATCAAAATTCCATTTCACGCTGAACCAATACACTATCAATATCAAAATATATTTTTAATATACTAAGGAAGAGTAAAAATGAAGTTACTTGTGTTATATCTTCAAATATTTTTGTTTAGCTCTATTATATATGCACAAACTTATATACCAAAAGGTACATATACAATTAACGGGAATATTTCTTATACGAATCAAATCTATGATAATAATAATGTTTCAGTTGAATTGTTTACATTCAATCCTCAATTCGGGTATTTCTTTTTCGATAATTTTTATACAGCATTGTCATTAAGTTATATACATTCAAAATCTGATAACAATAAAGCGGATAATTATGGAATTGGCCCGGCTATTAGGTATTATTTTAATTCAAAGAAATTAAAACCGTTCTTAGGAATAAGTTACATGTTCGAGGAACAGATTCGGAATCCGTATAATCTTAAAACAACTTCTAATGAATGGAAATTAACGGGAGGAGCCGATTACTTTGTTACGAATAATTTCGCATTAGAGGCGAGCATTAATATTAGTTTTATAAATTATAATTATAATTTTGGTACGGCATTAAACCCTTTGAATGGCACAAGAAGCGAAATATTTCAGTTAGGTATAGGAGTAAATTATTTTATTAATTAATTACTTTTTAAATTTCAAAATACATTTCTCAATCTTAATTTTCTAAGTTTCATATCCTATTATGATGTTATTTTAAACATATCTTGAATTATATTCTCTCTAATACTCACCCGTTTACAATTTTTCTAATTTAAAAACGCTATTCCCACAATTGAGAAGCAAAAGTATGCATGATTGCAGAATTTAGAAGATTTACTTAAAACTATACTTATAAATATGCATTTTAAGTGGCATGGTTTATGGTTAAATTTAAAGTTGGTTTTAAACATAACTATTCGAGAGAAAAATGATTAAAGAAAAAGAAGTTCAAAGTTTGACTGAAGTTACCGTAAGGTTTGCGGGTGACTCGGGCGACGGTATGCAGTTAACCGGCAGTCAATTTAGTGATACAACTGCTGTTGTGGGGAATGATCTTAGTACTTTACCAGACTATCCTGCAGAAATTCGCGCTCCTATGGGCACTGTTTACGGTGTTAGCGGTTTCCAGCTTCATTTTAGCAGCTCAGATATTCATACTCCGGGTGATAGACCGGATGTTTTGGTTGCAATGAATCCTGCCGCAATAAAGAAAAATATTGATGAATTGAAACCCGGTGCTATTATAATAGCTAATACAGATTCATTTGATAAGAAAAATCTTCAATTGGCAAAATATGAAACCAATCCTCTTGAAGATAATAGTTTAAAAGGATTTGAAGTTTATCCAGTTCCTATTGCACATTTAACTTCCAAAGCATTGGAAGGAAGTCCTCTTACGCAAAAAGAAATTTCGAGATGTAAAAACTTCTTTGCTCTGGGATTAATGTACTGGCTTTATGACAGACCTCTTGAACCGACTCAAAAATGGATACAGGTTAAATTTAAAAATAAACCTCAATTTATTGATGCTAATGAGAAAGCATTAATTGCCGGTTATAACTTCGGTGAAAATACCGAAATTTTTACTACAAGATACAATGTTGAACCTGCTAAGCTCCCTAAGGGAACTTATAGAAGCATTTCAGGAAATGAAGCTACTGCTCTTGGATTCTTGGCGGCATCGGTAAAATGCGGACTTCCTCTATTTCTTGGTTCATATCCAATAACTCCTGCATCAGAAATTTTACAGTACTTAAGTTATTACAAAAATTTCGGAGTAAAAACCTTGCAGGCAGAAGATGAAATTGCAGGTATTACTTCGGCAATCGGTGCTGCTTATGCAGGCAATCTTGCACTTACTACTACTAGTGGTCCAGGTCTTG
>Ga0315542_1002236_pt1 | contig 11839 bp, 10 predicted proteins | sample SalMarSW160120MG_FD_202541 | JGI IMG/M metagenome (GOLD analysis project Ga0315542, IMG submission 202541) | Salt marsh sediment microbial communities from the Plum Island Ecosystem LTER, Massachusetts, United States - Salt Marsh Sediment SW1601-20 ... | reverse complement strand
GCGGGTTCCGGCACCTGCGGCCGCTCAGCCGAAGCCGCAGGCTTCAACTCACCGGGAGTAGTGGCGGAATGCGTTGGACTGGCGGACTGCAGTGGCGTTGGCTTCGCTTCGGTTGAGGCATCAGCTGACGGGGCTGCCGCCAGAATTGAAGCTGACTGGCGGGCGGCAGCCGGTGAACGCGGCCCACCGAAGCCTTCCGCCACTGCTGCCGGTGCCGCACTGGCAACCGCGATGGGCTGCGTTAGCGCGGGCTCCGATAGAGCCACCGGCGCAAGCTGAACCGCCAGCAGCCCCGTGAGCAGCGGCTTGAACGCGCCGGTCTGCGCGTTGGCCTCAACCAGGGCTATCTGGAGCTTGAACGCTCCCGCACCTTCGGAAGGAATCGCGGACGAGGCAGCATTGTTGGCGGCCGGTGCGGCCCATAGCTGAAACTGCCGTCCCTGAGCGTTCACCGCCTGCACCAGCGTCCATTGGGGAACCGCAGACGTTGCCGAAGGCTCACCGGCCACGGTGTTGGCGCCGGATGTGGAGATTGGCAAAGCTGCCGTCGTAGTGGACGTCGCGCCTGCCAGCGCCTCCGCCAGTCCTGCGGATAACTTGGCCTCACCTAGCGGGTCAAGGGACACTTTCCCGCCGAGCGCGGCTTCAACTTGCGCCTTTAGTGAAGCGGCAAGCTGCTCCGGCGAAATCCCGCCATCCGATGCAGGCTTCGCGCCGGATGCGAGCGCATCAGCCAATGCCTGGCGAAGCGTACGGGCGGCATCCGTTTCGTCCGCATACTGCGTGGGCGCTTCAGCCACGAACGGTGATACGCGGCTGGGTGCGGAGCCAGTTGCGGTGGATTGTTGCAGCAGGAGCAAGAGGCGTTCCCGCAGCGGGAGGGCTGCTTCGGATGCGGCCGGTTGGGCACCACATTGAGCCTGAGTTTCCGCCTCGGTCAGCGCAACAGGTTGCGCCATTCGCCAGAAGCCTGCGGAAAGCAGAGGCGATGCGCCGGGCGGCTGAAGCTGCGGCAGTTCGGCCAGTTCGCCATCAACCGACAGCAGCGGCCGCAACTCAGCCGCGAACTCGCCGGCGCCGCCCGCTTCCGACTGCGCGAGCGGATCGGCTCCGGCGGCGGCTTTCGCGCCGGAAGAACCGAGCAATAGAGCGACAAGGTCGCTTGAGTTAATCTCTAACAAGCTTTCACCTCCTTTTTCATGAAATGAATGTGCGCCGCGCCAGGCAGGCGTAACCCGCCCGGGCGGACGGATAGGCAATGTTCAGGGGCGGAATAGAGGGCGGTGGAAAGCCGCTAAGCGGACGCTCCCACCTGCGAAGGCTGACCAGCAGAATCTTCCCCGACCGCAGCCTGCGCGGCGGCTTCAGCAGCCCGTGCGGCCTGCACGAGGCTGGTGACGAACCGCGAGGCCGTTTCGGGGGCCAGATTCTCCAAGATGTGTGACGCCTCCCTGCTCTTCAGGCTGGTCAGAATGAACGCGGCATCCTCCTCCGTGAGCGTTTCCACGATGGTTCCGGCGGCTTTGGGGTCCATGCGCTTGAATACGGCGACGGCCGCCGGCGCGCCTGCCACTGGCGTAAGATCCAGGAGTTCCAGCGACCGCGCTTGAGAACCGGGGGCCGGTGTGGACAGTGATGAGGGGCTGAGAAGTGTGGGCTGTTTGACCTTGGCGGCACGCGCCTTGGCGGGTGGAGCCGAGGTTATGGGGAAGTCCAGCTTGCCCTGGGAGTACAACAGCGCGAAAGTGGCAATGAGCGCGGCCAGCCACATCATCAGAAAGGTCTTGCCCGAAAGCGCGCCGATGCCGTTTTCCATCGTTACCTGTATATCGGCATCAGGACGGGTGCGTTGAGGAGCTAGTCGGCCTTTCCCCGCTTACTCTCATCCTCTACTTCTTTCAGCCTCGGCCGCAGCCAGTCGGTGCATTCGCACAGAGCGTCTTCATCGCGGCTGCAGGCCCGGACTTCCACCCAGGCCCACTGGTCGAGCTTCGGGTAGCTGCCAATCGCGACTTCTGGCCACTTGTCCTGCGCCTCTTTGAGTATGTCGGCGAAGCGGCTTTCTCCCGCCTTCACCTCGATGGTCCGGCGGTGGAGCTGGCGGCCGCGGAACTGCTCCTTGATACCGTCAAACATCGCGTAGAGCAGCTTGGGGATGCCGGGAAAGACGAAGATGTTGTCCACCCGGAAACCGGGCGCGCCGGTCTGTTCGTTGGAGATGAGCTCCGCTCCGGCGGGCAGCATAGCCATGCGCTTGCGCACGTCGGTGATGATGCCCTTGTGCGTCGCGGCAATCATCCCGGCAGCTTCTTCGTTCAGTTCTAACGGGCGACCGGTGGCGGCGGCCACCGCTTCACGGGTGATGTCGTCGTGAGTTGGGCCGATGCCGCCGGTGGTAATCACATACTTGTACTCCTCAGAAAGCTCGTGCAAGCGGCGAACCAGTTCAACCATCTCATCCGGCAGCACCATCACGATGCCCACGTCGCAGCCCACATCGTTCAGCTGCTGGATAAGCCACTGGGAATTGCCGTCCTGGGTGCTTCCGTTGAGTATTTCGTTGCCGATTACCGCGATAGCAACTGATTCTTTCCTCATAGCCATAGTATACTACCTGTGCTGTGCGCCAAAGCATACGCTCCCAGGCTGTTCTCAAGGCGATCGCCCTGACCTTCGTCGCCAACCTGCTGGTGGCTTCCACCAAGATCGTGGTTGGATTGGCTACCGGCCTACTGTCGGTTACCGCCAGCGGTTTTGAATCACTGCTGGACACCCTGAACAACGTGTTTGGCTTCGCCGCGTTGAAGCTCTCGCAGCGCGCACCGGACCACGACCATCCCTACGGCCACCGCAAGTTTGAGACCTTTGCCGCGGTAATGGTGGCATTTCTGATGTTCCTGGCGGGCACGCACATTTTTCTGGCGGCGGTGCGACGGCTGCACGAGGGCTTTTCGCCGGAAACCAGCACCTGGGCCTACGGCGTGATGATCCTGTCTATTGTGGTGAACATCTTCGTCATCACTTACGAAAACCGCGTTGGCCGGAAGTTCAAGAGCGAGTTCCTAATGGCAGACGCAGCGCACACCTCAACCGACCTGTTCAGCAGCCTGCTGGTCATCATGGCCATCGGCTTCGTTGCCGCCGGCCTGGCCTGGGCCGACCTTGCCGCGGCGGTAGCGGTGGTGCTCATCATCGCCTGGGTGGGCTTCCGGCTCATCCGCGACGCCTTCCTTATCTTAACCGACTCGGCGCAGCTTGACCCGAAGGAGATTCTCCGCTGCGCGACTTCTGTCGCGGGAGTGCTGGAAGTGCACAACATCCGCAGCCGCGGTACGCCGGACGCGGTGCTGGTTGACCTGCACATCAAGGTAGAACCGACCATGAGCGTACAGGAAGGGCATACGCTATCGCACGCCGTGAAAGACTGCATCATCCACGAACTCCCGGAAGTGGTGGATGTGGTCGTGCACCTGGAGCCAGCGACCGATTCTACAGGTCCTTCAGGCGCGGAATAAGCTCCTCAAAGCGCTGCCGAAGCTCCGCGAAGCGCGGACGCTTGTGCGGGTAGAATTTGACCTGCGGTAGCAGGAATTTCATGAAGGCGGTTTCCTCCGGCGTTCCCAGCTTGCTGTAAGTGCGGTCAGCCACGCTGAAAACCGGCACGTCCGATTTCTTCCACGGGCGTATGGTCACCATAATACCAGCGGCCTGGAAACTGCCTTCCTCGCTTTCACGCCACCAAGGATCTAGTGGTTGCGACGCGAGCGTTCCCGGGAATACATCGCTGGGACCATCCGTCGCGCCGTGCCGTGTCACCATCGATTTCCAGTCCTGCTCAAATGCAATAAGCCGGTCTTTAATGATGGCGAATTTCTCGTCCAGCGAGACTTCTTCAAACTGCGGCCCCAGCTTCTCTGTGAGATCAACCGCTGGATTCCCGCCGTAGACATGGTTCTCCTCCAGGTCGTGGGTGACGATGGAGCCTGCCAGCACCAGGCTTCTGCGCTGCGCGATGATGGGCGCAAGCGAGCACTGGACGCCGATCCAGACATCGTCGCCCAGCGCCAGCGGCTTCTCGCTGTCAAAGCGGCATCCCTGAAGGATGTCGCCGGCGCGGAAGTGCGTCCACAGGTTTGCGTAGGCTGAGATGGTGACGCCGTCGCCAATCCACACCGGCGCAGTGCAGTTGATCACCGCGTTCTGTCCCACCCAACAGCAGTCGCCGAGACGCACCGGCGCGTAGCCATAGATGGTGGTGTGGTTGTGGATCACCGTGTGGTCGCCTATGTAGACTTCGGGAGCCAAAATACGGACGTCGTTCCCGATGTGGACATGGTCACCTATAGCGACCGAGTCGGCCTTGCCGTTAATAGCTGAAACGATTGAGCGGGGGCCCAGAACGACGCCCTGCCCCACTTTCAGGTTATCCGCGTCTATCCCGCCATGCGACACTTCTGGTTTATCGTTAAGTAACGAAGTAAGGCGGTTGGCCATACTCGTTTTGCTCGCCTGCGGTATTGGAGTACAAGTACCACTGGCCGTTAATTTTGATCCATGTCAGCTTCTCGGTCGCCACTCCCGTGGCCGAATCGTAGGTAACACTAACTTGCGCCCATTGGTGTCCCTTTGACCTGCGCAACTGGAAGGACAGATCCCCCGTGGTCACCTTACTCAGGCTCTCCTTGCTGGCCCCCTGCAGCCCGCTGGACATGCCGGGCATGGCGAAGTGGCCGGTCACTCCCGGATCGTAACTTGAAAACGCCTCCTGGATCTTCGGTGTGAAGTATTCTTTGAACGCCTGGATATTCTCTGGGTCATAGCTGTGCATGAACCCGACCACCCGGTTGGGCAGGTTGCCCAATTGAACGCCGCAGGACGCGGATATCACGACCACCGCTGCCAGCAACGCCAGCCAACGGAAAGCGAGTTTGAAAGACATATACCAACCTCCTAGCAGGTAAAGCAGTATTATGCCACAGATGCGGCGCCATTTGAACGAGTTAAGGCCCTAGCGATGGAGCAAGTAGTAGCTGATGACTTCAAGGTTAGTGGTCAGGTCAACGGAGATGCTGATTACGTGCGTGGGGACGGTCAAGGGGATGGGCGCGAAATTCAGCAGGCCCTTAACGCCCACCGCCACCAGCTTGTTGGCCACGAACTGGGCGGAGAACGCGGGTACGGCAATTATGCCGATGTCAATGGGGCCGTTTCCCTGCACGAAGTCTTCCAGCGAGAAAATGCTGCGCACCTGGAGATCGCCGACGCTAGAGCCAATCTTAGCCGGATCGCTGTCAAACAGCCCGCAAGTGACGAATCCCTCTTCGGCAAAGCCTTTGTAAGATAGCAGCGCTCGACCGAGATGCCCAACACCTACCAGCACGATGCGCCGATCACGGTTCAGCCCGAGAATACGCCTGATCTCCCTTATCAAGCTCTTGAGGTCGTAGCCCACCCCGCGCACGCCGAACTCACCAAAATAGGACAGGTCCTTGCGCACGAGGAAGGAGTTCACCTTCGCTTCCTTCGCCAGCTCGTTGCTGCTTATCTTGGTGGTGCCGACGGCGTGCAGGCGCTCCAGAATGCGCAGATACTGCGCGAGCCGGACGACCGTCGAGTATGGAATGTCACCTTTCCCGGACTTCTCGGTTTTCCTCGGCATGTAACCTCCGGTATGCGTGTGATTTCACAAGCAAGTGTTAACAGCATAACATACACCGGCGGTTGTGAAAAGCGTTCACAAGGGTTTGCGGGAAAAGTGCGCCGACACCGCGCCAAGGCCGAAGGGGATTGCCCTCGCATTTGTGAACCCTGCGGAGCGCAGCATCTCCGAAAGCTCGTTTCTGGACGGAAAGCTGGCGAGACTGAGCCCGAGCCAGGCATACTCATTGGGCGCGCCGAACACCATGCGGCCGAGCAACGGGACGCCAACGCTGAGCCAGAGACTGGAGAAAGGGCTCACCAGCGGCGGGACCGGGTGGGTCAGGTCCAAGTTCACGAAGGTGCCGCCGGGCTTCAGCGCGCGGTGAATGCCGCTCAGAACGGCGTTGATGTCGGTGACACTGCGCAGGCCGAAGCCGATGGTCGCCAGATCAAAGGAGTATTCCGGCAGAAACGAGAGGCCGGTTACATCCGCTTCGTGCAGCTTGACGCTTCCAGCCTCAAGCTCGCGGCGGAATCGGTTGCGCGCGAGCGTGAGCATTTCTGAGGAGAAGTCCACGCCGGTGACCGTGCAGTCGCCGGAGCAGGAGCGCAGCATCTCACCGATGAAGTCGCCGGTGCCGCAGCACAGGTCCAGCCCTGCCCCACCCTCCGGCAGCCCGCCTGCCAGGCGGACGCACGCGCGGCGCCACCGGCGGTGCAGGCCGAAGCTGATGAGAGTGTTCATCAGGTCGTAGCGGCCGGAGATGCGCCCGAAGAGCCCGTGCACATACTCGCGCTTGGTGTCCTCGGTGTAGGGCATCACTTGCGGTGAAAGAGCTTCTCCAGTTGGTCTTTGGCCAGCCGCTGCACTATCGGACGGCCGTGAGGGCAGGTGGCGTTGTCCTTTAGCGCCAGCGTCTCGGCTACCAGCACCTTCAGCTCGGCTGGCTTGAGCAGTTCACCGGCCTTGATAGCGGCCTTGCAGGCGACAGAGGAAACGAGTTCCTTGGCTGCGTCATCCAGCGCGGAGGCGAAGCCGGCTTCGGCCAGTTCGGCTACGAGGGCGCGCACCTTATCTTCATCGCCGCGGGACAACAGAAAGCGGGGCACCTCGTCCACCAGCGCAGCTTCGTCCTCCAAACGAACGGCGAAACCGAGCCGTTCCAGAAACGGCAGTTTCTCGGCGAAAGCGTCGCGCTCGGCAGTGTTCAGCGGCAGCGAAGCTGGAAATAGCAGCTTCTGGCGGTCAACCTTGCCAGCACCCTCCAGGGCGCTCCAGAAGCGTTCAAACAACACGCGCTCGTGCGCCGCATGTTGGTCAATGAGCAGGACTTCGCCCTCGCGCACTACCACGATGTAGGCGGCTCCAATCTGGGAGGCGAAGTACTTACCGCCGGGATGGAGGAAGGAGGGAAGGCCCAGTTCCTGCGTTGTGCTGACGACCGTGTCCTCGCCCAGGACGCTCAGGCTGCCGCGCAGACGAGCCGTTCTGGTGGCGTCAGTGCCGCCCACCAGCGGCTCGCCCATATCGTAAATCGGGACGGTGCGCCGGCCATCGCTGACGGGAGAGCGCGGCGGCAGCACGACATCCGCAACCTCCAGCCCGCCTTCCGCCGCAGGTGAATCGTGCGGCTGCCCCATTTCAGACACGGCGTCCTTGAGCGCCACGACGATGGCGGAGTAAACCTGCTGCTGGTGCATGAAGGACACTTCGCTTTTGGTCGGGTGGATGTTTACATCCACCTCCTCCGGCGGGATGTCCAGGAAGAGCGCCAGCGGCGGGTAGCGGTCGGAGGACAGGTGCTCGCGCAGCGCATCGTCAGCCGCGCGGTAGAGCACGCGGTTCTTTACCGGCCGGCGGTTCACAAAGAAGAACTGCTGCTTGCGCGTTTCACGGTAGGCGCTGGGTGGCGCTATCAGGCCGGAGACTCCGAGCGGCGGATATTCGCGCGTGAAGGCGTACAGCTCCGGCGCGACATCCGCACCGAAGACCTGCTTGAGCGTGTCCGGCGAGAGGCCACGCCCACCACTGGCGAATAGAATGCGACTGTCTGAAGTGAGCGTGAAAGCCACGTCACTGAACGCGAGGACGTAGTTCTGCATCAGGCGCACGATGTGGCTCACTTCGGTGGCGCGGCTGCGCAGGAACTTCTTGCGCACCGGCGTGTTGAAGAAAAGGTCGCGGACTTCAATGATAGTGCCGGGATTCAGCGTGGCGGGCTTGGGCGCAGTGGCTTTGCCGCCGTCAACGCTGAGGGTGGCGCCAACCTCTTCAGACGCCGTGCGGGAGGTAATGCTCAAGCGCGAGATGGACGAGATGGCCGCCAGCGCCTCGCCGCGGAAGCCCAGCGAGACCTGGTGGTAGATGTCCTCGCAGAGGCGTATCTTGGAGGTGTGAAAGTTCTTCACCGCCAGCGGCAGCTCGGCGGAGGGGATGCCCGCGCCGTCGTCGGTGACGCTGATGAGCTGCTTCCCGCCATCCTCCACCGCCACGGAGATGCGCTGCGCGCCCGCGTCCAGCGAGTTCTCCACCAGCTCCTTGACGACCGAGACCGGGCGCTCCACCACCTCGCCGGCGGCGATCTTCTCCACTTCTTCCGGCGCAAGGGCCTGTATCGGGGTCATCCTGTCCATTATGGGCGCGAGCAGCGCGCGCGTCAATCGCCACCTGACGGCTGGTGCGCATCTGCTCTATAATTGAGCCGCGCCGGCGTAGCTCAGAGGCCAGAGCAGCTGATTTGTAATCAGCTGGTCGCCGGTTCGAATCCGGCCGCCGGCTGGGACATTACCACCGAGCAATCGGCAGTAGCGCGCTATAATGCGCGGCATGCAATCTGCGGGCGAAAACGCCTACGGGCTGAAGCAGCGCATCGGGCTGCCGCTGGGGCTGGTCATCTTTCTCTTGCTTCTCCTGATACCGCCGTTCGGTGGGATTGAGCCGGCGGCGCAGCGGACGCTGGCGGTGGCGGCGCTGATGGCGGTGTGGTGGATCACGGAAGCGCTGCCGCTGGCGGCGACCGCCATGCTGCCATTGTTGCTGTTCCCCCTGCTGGGCATCGCCGACGCGCAGGCCACCTCGGTCAACTACGCCAACAAGAACATCTTCCTGTTCATCGGCGGCTTCCTGCTCGCCTTCGGGCTAGAGCGCTGGGGGCTGCACCGGCGTTTTGCGCTGCGCATTCTCGGGCTGGTCGGCGGACGCCCGGCGCAGCTGCTGCTGGCATTCATGCTGGTGACCTGGTTCCTGTCCATGTGGATTTCCAACACCGCCACCACGCTGATGCTGCTGCCCGTGGGCCTGGGCGTGCTGGCGCATCTCGCGCCCAACGGCGAATCCAATGGTGGGGGCGGCGGCAACTTCCGCGAAGCGCTAATGCTGGGCATCGCCTACGCCGCCTCGCTGGGCGGCATCGCCACGCTCATCGGCACCCCGCCCAACATCATCCTCAAGGGCTACCTGGAAACCGCCTTCCCCGGCAGTGTGAGCATCAGCTTCGCCAAGTGGATGGCGCTGGTGTTGCCGCTGTCGCTGGTGTTCCTCTTCATTCTCTGGGTGATGCTGCAGTATCTGCTGAAAGTGGGCCGAAAGGAGCTGGGCAGCGGGACCGCGTTCGTGCGGGACGCGCTCAAGCGGCTGGGAAGGCTTTCGCGCGGCGAGTGGATGATGCTCACCATCTTCGTGCTGACGGCGCTGCTGTGGATCTTCCGCGCGGACATTGACCTCGGCGCTTTCACAATCCCCGGCTGGGCCGGCCTCACGCCGTGGCCGGACCTCTTCCACGATTCCACGGTGGCGATGGGGATGGCATTGCTGTGCTTCGCGCTGCCGGTAAGCTGGCGCAAGGGCGAGTTCCTGCTCACCTGGGCCGAAGGCCGCAAGCTCCCGTGGAACATCGTGCTGCTGTTCGGCGGCGGCTTCGCCCTCGCCTTCGGCATCACCAATTCGGGGCTGGACAAGTTCATCGGCCAGCAGCTGGCGGGCATCAAGGTGCTGCCCATCGTGCTGGTCGTGGCCATCATCGCGTTGCTGATGACCTTCCTGACCGAGATAACCTCCAACACCGCCACCACCAGCGCACTACTGCCCATCCTGGGGCCGCTGGCCGCCCCGCTGGGCGTGCATCCGCTGGTCATCCTGTTGCCGGCGACCCTTAGCGCGAGCTTCGCCTTCATGCTGCCGGTGGCCACCCCGCCGAACGCCATCGTCTTCGGCTCGGGCTACGTCCGCATGGGGACGATGGTGCGGGTCGGCCTGTGGCTTAATTTCACCGGCGTCATCCTCACCACCTGCTTCGTGATGCTGGTGCAGCGCTTCCTGTAGCAACGCTATAATGGCGGCAACACAAGGGGGATTCCATGCATAGACTCCTATTCGCTTGCACCATCCTGGCGCTGCTGGGCGTTCTGAGTTACAGCGCGGTGGCGCAGCATATCTTTGTGGATGATATCGGCGACGGCATCGCTGGCGCGGGGACGGCGGACGACCCGTACCGCGACCTGCAGGCGGCGATTGATGCCGCCTCGGACGGCGCGACAGTCATCGTGCTGCCGGGGCGGTATGAGGCCGTGCCGCGAGACATGGTGGAGCCGATTGCGGGCAATGAGCTGGAGCCGGCCACGCCGGTGGAGTTCCGTGCAGGTTTCGTCGTAAGCGGCAAGTCGCTCGAGATTGTGGGCGCCAGCCCCGGCGAGACCATGCTGGTGACCAATGCGGGATACGGGGTGTACCTGGTGGATTGCCCACGGGTGCGACTGAGTAACCTCACCGTCACCGGCGGCATCCGCGATGAAAGCGGGAAGGCCTGCGACGCCGCGGTGGTGGTGCGGCGCAGCGGCGCGGAGATTGACCACTGCCAACTGCGCGACAACACGCAGTACATTGAGGCGAACATCGTGGGCGTGGGCGGAGTGTTCGTGCGCGACAGCGGCTTCGCGCATATCCACCACAACGTGATAGTGAACAACACCTGGGACGGCATCGCGCTCTACCGGGGCGCCAGCGCGGTTATTCACGACAACTTCATCTACGGCGGGCGCGGCGCCGGCATCGGCGTCACCTGGGACGCCACCGCGCAGCTCTACCGCAACATCATCGCCAAGTACTGGAAGGGCATCGGCAGTTTCGGAGAGAGCATGGTCTCGGTGGAGAATTGCATCGTGACCGACTGCGTGGGCTGGGGCATCATCGCCACCAGCGACTCGCGGATGGACGCCGTGAACAACACGGTCACACGGATGGGGAATGTGGGCTTCGCCGGCTGGGCGCCGGAAGCGCAGATGAAACTTGTCAACAACATATCCACCGGCAACGGCTGGACCCACCAGTGGGTGGCGCCGCGCGTGGGCGTGTGGATGAACTGCCAGCCGGCGAACTACCGGCTGCTGAACAACTGCGCGTGGGGCAATGAGGAAGGCAACTACCTGGAAGTGTCCGACCCCACCGGCACCTTCGGCAACATTAGCGAGGACCCGCTGCTCGTGACCGGCGTGCTGAACCTGCCGGAAGGCGCGACGCCGGAGAACACGACCTTTGACACCGTGCCGGACGACTTGTTTGCGCGCATAGGCGGTGGCTTCCGCTTGCAGGAAGGCTCACCGTGCATCGGGGCAGGTTTCGCGGGTTACCTGAACGCCGACGCCACGCCGTCGGATTTGGGAGCATTTGGCGGATGGTTTGCTCCTTTGCCGGCAGACGCTCCGTGAACATTATTTCTGCGGTATATTCTTAAGTGAGTAGCTTCAAGTCCCAAGGGAGAGGCCTATGATCCGGTCAAACGGCGAAACTCTGGTCAGGCGAGTCCGCACGCGCATAGTCCAGCGCGCGCTGATGCTGCCGCTAGTTGCGTCATGCATCTTCATCCTGTTGGCTGTGCTTTTCTTGTCCTGCGCAAACTCTGGCATTGGATACCGCGGCGCGATGACTCTGGACTCAGGCGTGGACAAGAAATCCATGGAGGCGGGCAACGCCTACATGCCTTCCCCCGAGGCTCCTCCGCAAGTATACGCCCGCTCGGAAATGGACGAAGCCGGCAGCCCGATGGAGACTGCGCAGGCCACCGGCGTTTGGGGGCAATCCGCCCAGGCGCAGGAGCTGTCCGCCACCGGCCGCAAGCCGATGATTGTTTACAGCGGCAAGACCGAGGTGAAGGTCTCCAAGCTCAAGGAGTCCGCTGACACCGTGCTCAAGCTGATTGACCAG
>Ga0315542_1002235_pt1 | contig 11844 bp, 9 predicted proteins | sample SalMarSW160120MG_FD_202541 | JGI IMG/M metagenome (GOLD analysis project Ga0315542, IMG submission 202541) | Salt marsh sediment microbial communities from the Plum Island Ecosystem LTER, Massachusetts, United States - Salt Marsh Sediment SW1601-20 ... | reverse complement strand
AACTCCAAGAAAAAGATCTAGATAAATTGGAGAAAGGAAGAGAACTCAAGGGTTAAAACTTTTTACAATTTTTTTTTCTTTTAGAAGTATACAGTTACAAATTTGGAATTGGTTTTACCAATGTATTAATTTAAATATTTTCAATATATTATTTTTGTAAAAAAAGTAAATATAGGGGAAATTTTTTGAGTGAACCGTTTAAAATTATTAGGCCCGCATGTCCGAAATGTGGTATAATGAAACTTCTTAAAATTCCCAGATCTGTGTTCGATCATAAAACTTATGGGTTCGTGAAAATTCAAGTTCCAAAGGGGGCGGTTTGCCAAGATCACCAGTTTCTTGTAATTGCTGATAGTCAAGCAAGAATTATTGGATATGAAGCGATTGATAAAGCTATCTCACTTGAGGAAGAAAGAAGAGAAGAAATGCTGGTGAAAGATAGAGTCAAAGATTTCAAATTCTCCTTGAAATCTCTAATTAATAAGTTTGGCTTTAACTCTGTCGCTGGTTTTATTCATGCAAAATTGTTTAAATACGATACTTATATAGTGAGGAGCGAAGAACCGGAAATAAACCTTGCCGACTTGAATGAATATTTTGACAAAATGATTCCTGAACCATATAGGAATTCTGTGAAAATTGACGTTATAACGTATGATAATGAAATTTATAACAGTCCTGGTTATTATTATACATTATGTGCTAATAAAAGAACAAGGGCATACCTATTGAATCCACGTAGGCACGTGATCCAAATGCCTTGGAGAACAAGCATCGCTTATGAATCTAACATTATTAATTATGCCCTCCAGAAAGAGGATCCAAATGATCAATATAAGGTTTTAGCAGATTCTATTCAGCGCTTTATCTTAGATTCCGAAGTGACAGAGCAAAAACTTAAGGAAGTAAAAAAAATTTCGGAAAAAAACCTAATTAAAATGTTAGATAAAGAATTAACACTTTCGACAATCAATAAAGATCGCATGAGTATTATTAAGGAGTTTCTTGTTCGAAGGAAATCATCAGATGTTTTATCAAAAGTTAAGTAAATTACTACTTATTATTTAACTTTTTAATCTTTATTAAGCTTTAATAGACATTTAATGTAATTCGTTTAAATTTTTATAGGTTTTTCCCATTACCTTGTATATCCGTAAAAATTCTTCAAAAAGCTTGTCATAGAGTTCTCGATTTGCTGGATTTGGGTCAAAAATTCGCGCAATTTCGGTATATTTAGGAATATCTTCCCATTTTACATAGCCCAAGCCTACTGAGGCGATGAAAGCAGCACCACGTGCATTTGCTTGAATGGGATTTTTGACTTGTTTTACTTTTCTATCGAGAACATCGGCAAAAATCTGACACCAAACATCGCTTTTTGCCCCTCCACCGATGATATTAAGCTCAGGTATGATTTTGCCATCTTGAATTAATTCTGGCTTATTCTTTTGAACCCATTTTTCGATAAATTTTTCTACGTAGATTAGCAACCATTTTATGTTAAAGGCTACTCCTTCAAAAATCGCTCGGATTAAATGTTCCCTAGTTGTGTCAAGTGAGATGTTATAGATTCCTCCTCTAACGGTGTGATCATCAATTGGAGCTCGTTCTCCAAAAAGCCAAGGAGTGAATATTAGATTATGAGCTCCTGGTGGGGTGTTCTCAACAATTTTATCAAAGATTTTATATACATCGGGTACTTGCTCTTCCTTTAACAATTCATCCTTGTGATATAAAATATTATCTCTTAAGAAACTTAATGCTCCACCTGCTATTTCTTGTTCATTTAGAAGCATGTACTTTCCGGGTATCCCTGAAGGTGCAGTCCCCATGTTGTGGAATATATCAACCTTTTTAAACGGGAATTGGCAAAGTAACCAATCAGAGGTTCCTATGCAAAAATGTGATTTATAGTCTTCAACAGCTCCAGAACCAATAGTAGCCGTATGCAAATCAGGGGCACCAGCTATTACTTTGGTATCAGGGTTAATCCCTACCGCTTCAGCAAATTCTTTAGTGACCGTGCCCAAGACATCTGTTGTCTTTACAATTTCTGGAAATTTATTTGGATCTAGTTTTAGCTTTTTTATCAACTTCTTTGAGTACTTTACGTTATTTATATCACGGATATCAGTTATCCAATGCATGTGAATTGTGGCTTCGGAAGACGCGATTTGTCCAGATAATTTAAAATTGACCCAATCCTGGGGTTCTAAAAATTTATACGTTTTTTCATAAATCTCAGGATGATTATCTTTTATCCAGAGGACGTGAGCAATAGAATCCTTACCTGATAATGTGGGGCCACCGCCCGTAATCTTTATCCATTTGAGCATTTTAATCATGTTGTATCCACTCACTTGAATTAATCCTTTATGCAATTTCCTCATTTGCTTCGCTCCCCGTGTATCCATCCAAATAATGCAATTCATCAATTCTTTCCCGTTTTTATCGATAGGAACAGTTCCACTCCATTGACTTGTATTACATACTGCTATGATATCATTTGGATCAACTTTTCTTTTAGCAATTAGTTCTTTGGATCCTTCTACTATACCTCTCCACCAATCTTGAGGGTCTTGTTCCGCTACACCAGGCTCTGGTAAATGTAATGGTACTTCTTTAAGAACCCAGTCAATAACTTCCCCATATACAGATACTATAGCCGGTTTTGGTCCTGAAGTCCCATGATCAATGGCTAAAATATATTTTTTTTCCGAGTTTGACATGATTAATTATATTAATGCTTTTAATCTAAATAAAGCTTTTTTTACAAACGTTTTAGGAGTAGAAATAATGACTCAAGGAAGTCTCATGATTCAATATTGAATTTAAAACAGGAAACTCTGATACAAAAAAACAAAATATGAATTTATACATTAACTTATAGTTGTATGGAATAATCTTATTTTTAATGTAATGTTATCATATTCAGAAAATAATTCAGTATTAACTAACCATAAAGGATGATTTTAAATGGATTATGAAGAAAAAATTGAAAAGATTGAACGGATTGTTAGCAGTCCGATAAGTAAATTCAAACCTGATGAATTAGAAGGCATTATACAGCGATATGAAAAGAATCATAGAAAATCTAAAGAAGTATTTGAAAGAGCACGAAAAATTATACCTGGGGGCGTTGAGCATAACCTTGCCTTTAATTTTCCCTTTCCTTTAGCGAGTAAGAGAGTTTATGATTGTTATATGGAAACTGTTGATGGAGTTGTCTTTACTGATTTCTTAATGGATGGTGGTCCAATAATTTTGGGGCACAATAACCCAGAATTGACAGAGAGGATAATAAATGTTATCAAAGAGATTGGCCCTTGTCATGGGATAACTAACGAATATGAATATTTAGCTGCTGAGGAGTTGCAAAAATACTTCCCCTCTTGTGAGATAATTAGATGGTTGCAATCTGGTACTGAAGCGGACATGTTAGCTATTCGATTAGCTAGAGTTGCAACGGGACGTAAATGGATAATTAAAATTGGTGGTAGCTATCATGGTTGGTCTGACCAACTTGTGTATGACATGCACGTGCCTGGAACAAAAAGATTAGAATCACACGGTATACCTAAAGATGTATTGAAATATACTGAATCCGTTCCACCAAATGATATCGAAGCTTTAAGAGAAATGTTTAAAGAAAAGCGAAAGGTCGCTGCTGTAATCATTGAGCCAATGGGTGGCGAATCTGGCGCGATTCCTGTGCGTGATGGATTCAACAAAGAAATAGAGGAACTCTGTCATGAGAATGGAGCATTGCTCATTTCTGATGAAGTTGTTTGTGCTTTTAGACTCGATATGGGAGGAGGTCAAGCATATTATGGATATGAACCCGATTTATCTGTTTTTGGGAAAATTGTTGGACATGGATATCCTTCAGCGGCAGCAATAGGGGGAAAAGAAGAAGTGATGCGGTATTGTGCAGCTGGAGTTGGCGGAGGAAAACGAGCATATAGTGGCGGTACTATAGCAGCAAATCCATTAACATGTGCGGCAGCCTATAACGCGATTAAACTCGTAGCTGAGACTGGAGCGACTGAGAAGGCGGGGAAGGCAGCTCAGAGGCTTTCAACTGGTCTAAACGAAGTTTTTCAAAAATATGACTTGCCATGGTTTTCTTATAATTTAGGAGGAACGGTTCATTTCCACACGAGTTGCTTATTTGGCTTAGATATGGGAAACCCTGAACAAATAGGGCAACTACCAATGCGTAAAGAATTTATGGAGCATATGGGTGCTGCATTGGTAGATCAAGAAATAATTAGTGTTGCTGGTTCAAGATTCTATACTTGTATCCTCCATACAGATGAGATCATTGATGAAACTATCAATAAGATAGATAATATCTGTCAAAAGATAGAATAAAAAATATTTAATTTTACTTTTCACTTAATTTAATACAAAACTTACTTGAGAGCATAAAAAGGGGAACATTAATGGGGACTCAAAATGAAATTACGGAACCTTCAAATTTATTTAAAAAAGATGGTTCGCTCGTTCAAAAAGGTTGGGCTCGTAAGCCAATTCTGAAGTATAATAAGGATAAGATTGGGAAGGGATGGACAAGGATTAAAGAATGGGACCATTATTCTGTTCTAAACAAGGAATTTGGGTTTCAACTCACGATTGGAGATATCGGGTATCTTACGCAAATGAGTTATGGCTTCTTAGATTTCTCTAAAAAAGAACGAGATGGACAAGCGACAATGAAATTTTTTACGAAATCAAAACTCCTACCGTTGAGTTCTTTAGAAGATAGTTTCATTGAATTTCCAACAGATGCATTTAAAGCAACAATTGAAAAAAAAGGGAATAATAGGATCCTTACAATAGATGACCCAATATTTTCAAAGAAGGGGATCAAGGGGAGTATTTCTCTTTTTGATGATCCAGAAATGGATAACACGGTAGTGGCTACTGGATATGGACCAAAAAAACCAAAGTTGTTTTATTATAATCACAAGGTTAACTACATGCCCGCAAAAGGAACCCTCTCTATAGGTGATAAGGATTATTCCTTTGAACCTGGTACTTCCTTCGGCTTAATTGATTGGGGTCGTGGGATATGGCCTTACCATACTCATTGGCTTTGGGGTAGCGCCTGTGGTTTAGTTGATGGAATTCCAGTTGCCTTTAACATTGGCTATGGATTTGGAGATTTAAGCACCCATACTGAAAATATCATTTTTTATGATGGGAAGGCTCATAAAATTGATGAAGTCACCTTTCATCATGAAGATCGGGATCCAACTAAACCGTGGAAATTTACCAGCAACGATGATCGGTTTAACATGACTTTAACACCAATCCTACCCCGCCGAGAGAAATTAAATTACGGTTTGATTTATTTAGATTCATCTCTCCTCCATGGGCTGTATTCGGGAGAATTGATTTTAGATAACGGCGAAAAGATAATGATAGATAAGATGCTTGGACATGCCGAAGATATTTATTGGCGCTGGTAAGGAAACTTTTATACTAAAAAATTGAGATGGTCGTATTTCAAAACCAGCCAGATAAATCAAATCTCTGTATAGTAATTCTAAAATTTTTTTTAAAAATAATAAAAAATTAAAAAAAAAATTATCTTAGACCTAGCTCTTCAATTTTTACCTTGTTTAAGGCAACTTTGTCAGGTGTTAATTTATAAAATTTCCAAAAAAGAAGCACGGTTACAATGACCAAAATCGCAGGAACGATTGCTACGTGAATTCGAATGCCAAAAATTGCCAAGGGTGATTGAGTTGGAGCTCCTTCAACATATCCCGTAAAGAAATGACTCAAAGAGATGGTAACTGCTATAAATGTCTGGCCAAACTTAATAAAGAAGGATTGAAAAGCATAATATATCGCTTGCTGACTCTTACCTGTTCTAATGGCCACATCATCTAACACGTCCCCCATGGTTGGCGGATCGACGTACCAATGACCCCCGATTCCAACTCCAAAGAATAATAAATTAATAATCCATGGAATCAATCCCCAAATAAAAATCATTGGTATAAAAGTGGCAAATAAAACGAATCCAGCGATGACGCTTAATTTTCTGTTATCATTTGTTTTATGTGCAAAATATGTCCATAAAGGAGTTGATATCAATGCTCCTAATAACATGGCTCCTAAGAGAAATGTTATTGCATCTGCTCCCATTCCTAAAATATAAGTAGATATGTATAACGCTGATGTTTGAATCATGACTCCTCCAACTTGATACCCAAAGAAAAATACCGCTTTCATCATGAACGTCTTATCTTTAAGTACGCGTAAATAAGATTTAAAAAACGGCTCTACTTCGTGAGAATCTCGAATTGACTTTCTTTGGGCATAGAGCGCTCTAACTTTTTTATCTTCAAATATTCCAGGAAGCACTAACAGAAACAGGAAAAATCCTACTGATACACTAAATATGGCTGCCTCCACATATGATTCTACTATAAAAGTCTGAATAAACAAGATCGAAGGGAGGATGAAAGCCATGACGAGACCAGTAATTCCTAAAATTGTGCCAAATCCTTGTACAGTCCTTCTATCTGCTAGTCCTCGAAATTTATCTGGATAGAGTGAGATTACATTGACATCATATAAGGTTAAAGCAGTATCATAAATACATAGGGTAAATGTATACCATAAGAATATTTCTACTTGATGAGCTGATACATCTGTGTACCATTGTGAGGGAACCATGAATATTAAAAGATAAGATAACAACCAAGGTACAACGCCGATGATCATCCACGGAAATCTCCTAAAACCTTTTTTTTCCCAAGGCATGTGGACTTTTTCCATTATCCAACCAACCAGAGGATCATTCACAGCATTCCAAACAGAATAAATAATAAACGCTGTCATTGCTAACAATGTTGGTAATCCTATAACATTTTCATAGAAAAAGAAGACAGTAAAACCAAACGCAGCACTAATCCACTGACCGAAGAGCTCTCGTGAACCATAAGACGCCATTATTCTCTTAGGATAGTCGTACTTTCTTTTGCTTGTAATTTCTAATTTCTCGTTCATTTTAATCTCCTAATTAATGGAATTAAATTCCCATTTTTAATAGAATGCAATATTCAATTTTGGATTAAATAAAAACCTTCCAAGTTTTGCAAAAAAAGCTTTTTTACATAGATTGCATTCCATATGGAATATAACGTAAATTCAGGCTGACTGATTTTAGAATTTATTTTTTGAATCGAATTCAATAGATTCCCATTTATGATAAAGTGGCACTAAAACTAGAACGGATTGATGTCTTCAGATGAACTGGGCGTTTCATTTCATTCAAAGTTTATGTTGCTTTAAAAGTGAAAAATGAAAAAAGAAAAAATATAAGTTAGAAATAGTTATAATCCAAGTTCTCGCAGTTTAACTTCATTTTCTTCAACTAGTTCTGGAGTAATATCATACCATTTCCAGAAGATAAATATTGTTATTAAGACAAGTATAGCTGGTATAATCGAACCTTGAATAATAATCCCAAATACAGCTAGTTCGGGGGTTGGACTTAATGCTTGTAATTGAGCCAAACTAGATGCACCTTCTACAAAACCTGTTAATGGATGGACTATTCCAAAGACTACAGCAGTAAAGACTCCGCTTAATCTGATAAAAAATGCATTCCAACCATAGTAAATGGAATTCTCTCTTTTCTTATTGCGTACGGTTAAATCATCAAGTACATCTCCCATTGTTGGAGGATCCATGTACCATTGTCCTCCGAGACCAATGCCCCATAATAACATTGCAATAGCAAGACCAATCAATCCAGTCAATTGCGAAAACATTATCGGGATAAATAAGATGAACATGGCCCATCCAGCATAAAGACTCATCTTTTTGTTATTATCAACTTTCTTTGCTAATCTTAACCAAAAATATGTTGATCCTAATGCTCCTAGTAACATTGCTCCAAGGATTAGTGTAAGGTCCAAATCCGTTCCATTTATAACAAATGTTATAAAGTAAGGTCCTGAAGCTTGAATTAAAGCTGCAGAGGCCTGATAACCAAAGAAAAAGATGACTTTTACCATAAATCTTCTATCACTAAAAACTCTCCACATTGTCTTGAAAAAACCTTCGTATTCGCTCTGTTTCATCAATTCTCTTTGGGTTGAATATTGTTGCCTTAAATCCTTATTTTCCCAAACACCTGGAATCATTAAGAAGAAAAAGATGAAAGCGATACCAAGACTAATCCATGCCATTGTTCGATAACTTGCAGGGACTCCTTGTGTCTTTAGTAAGGGAGGAATTGTCATGGCAATCACAATACCCACCAATCCAATCATTGTACCATACCCTGTTGCCGTTCTACGCTCGTTTAAGGTCCTAAATTTATCGGGATATAATGCAGTTGCATTAATATTCCAGATAGTTAAAAAAGTATCATATAATACCAGAGAAATGAAAAACCACCAGAAAAGTAACCACTGATCACTTACCGGATTCCAATTTAGGGGCACTAAAAATATCATCAAATAACTAAATAGCCAAGGTATTGCAAATAAAACTATCCAGGGAAATCTTTTAAAACCCCATTTTTTTTCCCAAGGCATGTGAAGTCGCTCAACAAGATAACCCATTAACGGATCATTAATCGCATTCCACACACTGAATAAGATAAAGGCCAATACGACAAGTTCCGTTGCCAAACCGATCTCTACCTCATAAAAAAACAGCACGAAAAGTCCAAAAGCACCGGTAATCCACTGAGAAAAAAGTTGATTAGCACCATAACTTGCCATAATGAATCGAGAATTTTCATATCCTCGTTTTTCTTTCCATTTTGCCATTCTAAATACCTTTTTTTTATAAAATACAAATATTAATATCAGATTTGGTTTAAGATTTATATAAAACTTATGGAATTGAAACGATGAATATTTTCGTTATGTAGAATAGAACTCATATTTATAGAATGAATTGAGGAACTTTATTTTTTCAACCAAAAGAATGAGATATTGAATATCTTCTTCTATTTTTTGAAAAGATGTTTTTCTGCATTATATTTAAATAATAAAATGCATGAACTTATAATGCCGAAATTGAATGGAGATATTGTATACCTCTATTATCATTCGAGCCGGGATTATCTATACTATTAAATTTTAATAGTCTGAGAATTAATATTAAGGTTCATTTAAGCATAAAATTAAAGGAATCACCTTATTTTCGGCAATCTATGCCATAATTGATAAAGTTAATTCCCATATTTAAAAATGGAGAGTGAAAGACAATGTTAAACATATTTATCGCGTTTTTAATTCTCATAGGTAGCATTATCCTGATTATTTTTTCCAGTAGCATTGCTGTGAAGCATTCTGCTGCACTTGCCTCAAGTCTGGGGGTTTCCAGCTTGATAATTGGCATTACTTTAGTATCTATTGGGACCGATGTATCAGAGATCTTTAATTCAATAATATCATGTGCTATGGGTCACGGAGATATCGATGTAGGTGATTCTGTAGGATCAGATTTGACCCAATTAACACTTGTTTTTGGGCTTTTGCCTATAATCTGCGGAAGTTTCATCGTTAAAAGAAAAGAATTTCTCATAATTGGTTCATGCGAAGTTCTTTCACTTATTTTAATATTTACTGTTGTAGAAAAGGGATATTTTACACGAGTAGACGCCCTTTTCATGATGCTTAGTTTTTTATTCTATACAATGGTGACTTATAACGTGACGAAAAGCGATATGCTTACAAAGGTTGATCTAATGATACATGAGAATCATGATCATTCAAATCGAACAAGAATACATTTTTTACTGTTTGCCATTATTGGATTTGCAGGCGTTACTCTAAGCTCATTTCTCATCGTTCAAAGTATTATTTATTTATCTAGTCGATTTTATGTCAATGAATTCATTCTGAGTTTTTTTCTCTTGAGTATTGGCACTTCTTTACCAGAGCTTAGCGTGGACATCACAGCATTGAGAAAAAAAGATTATAATCTTGCGATTGGAGATATAATTGGTAGTTGTATTGTTGATTCTACTATTTCAATTGCGATCGGGCAATTTCTATTCCCTCAATCTGTATCGGCTCATTTAGCAATACCCACTATCCTCTATACTGTTTGTGTTTCATTGATCGTTATTATCGTGGTTTCGAAACGACAAATTATGGATTGGAAATCTGGAATTGTATTCATTTCGATTTACGTTTTAGGATTTCCTCTTCTGCTTGCTATATTTTTTAATTCTTAAAAAAAATAGCTTATTCTTTTGAAATAAAACAAAATATTTACATTTTTTAATAATTTTTTATAACTTGCTTAGAGAACATTATTAATAATTATATTGAGTTATGTAAAATGAAAATTTATATATTTGAGCCGCATCCAGACGATTTACTATTCGGACCAGGTCCGATATTACTCGATTGGATAGAGGATAAAAATGAGATTTATATTATAACAGTCACGGATGGAAGAGCCTGTTATCGTTCTGGAGAGGATAAGTATTCTGATGACGTTGCTAATATGACAGAAGATGATGTAGCGGAAATGAGAATAAGTGAAGCAAAACGCGCGACAGATTTTTTAGGATTACCACATGAGAATCATCATCTATTAAGATTTCATGACGCAGATGGGGATAAATATGTTCCGGAAGCTATTGAAAAAGTGAAAATGCTTATTAAGGATGCTGACCGATTAGTTATGCCTAGTGATAATAATCTGCACGTAGACCATCAAGCAACTCATGATATTGCTATAGGTGCTGCGAAAGAGCTAGAATTGAAGGATGCCGAATATTTTGTCTACTTTATTTCTTCATATGGAAAATTCCACGAAGATTCAAAAGACAAGCAATTTGAATATACAATTGATGAACAAAAAGCTATGATTTTGAATGATTGGCTTGACATTTACCAGTCACAAGCAAAACTCAAATGGACGTGGAAAATGTATAAGAGATATATTAAAAAAGTACGAGATTGGACTTATGCAGTTTTCAGATACGATGATATTGGAAAGTATTTCAACTTCTAAGCAATTAAAACTCCTTTTTACTAAAAATTTTTAGATTGAGATTATGCAATGGAATTATTCTAAATTTCTATTCTGGTAAGTAAAATTTACACACGCTACATTGTTTTGCTTTTAAACGTCTATCTGGACCTAAAATAATGTATTTCGTGTTCATTTCACCGCCACATTTTGGACAATTCTTAACAAAGTTTTCTCTGATTGACTCTAAAACTTTTTGGATATTTTTTTCTAATTTGAGTAATTCATTAGCATTTTCGATGATGTTAGCTGCTGAAATGATCCCAATCCCTTTAATCCATGCCAGTTCTTCTGGTGTAGCATTCGCTATTTCCTGTACCGTTTTAACACCTGCTTTTTCAAGATTTAATGCAGCAGCAGGGCCAATTCCTCTTATTCTCTGTAACTCATTCGACATTGTCCCATTTGAACCATAAAATGAGGGTTTTAATTTTAATAAAGCAATTTGGAGTTAATTCAATCCAGAAATTGATATTTTAAATATATTATGTGATTTCTACAAGATAAAATTTGAGATGATAAAAAAATAAAATTAAAATAGTTAATTATTTTTCCAATTGCCTTCCCACACCTCTGTAAATTAGGAAGGCAGAGATTATTGCCAGAATTATCCCTGTGAGTCCCATTCCAATCCGAAAGGTCGGATTATTTAGTGTATTTGATAGGAATACGCCATACATGAACACAGTTAAGCATAAGAATCCGTAAATAAAGGATTTCCATTTCTGTTTTAAAGTCTCATCTTGAAATTTCTTGTATATTAAGAGAGATAAGTAAAATATTGTAATCGTTACTATTAGTTCAGCACCAGTTAAATAC
>Ga0315542_1002233_pt1 | contig 11845 bp, 11 predicted proteins | sample SalMarSW160120MG_FD_202541 | JGI IMG/M metagenome (GOLD analysis project Ga0315542, IMG submission 202541) | Salt marsh sediment microbial communities from the Plum Island Ecosystem LTER, Massachusetts, United States - Salt Marsh Sediment SW1601-20 ... | reverse complement strand
AGCATCTCACTTGCCGCGAAGCTAAATTATGCACCTGGCTGAGTAGTTGAAATATCGCCAGTAGACTTAGAAGGTTTACCAGGTAACGATTCCGAAGGGGCATCCGTGCCGTTTTCGGCAGTCTTGCCCCGTTTCCCAGCACTGCGCTTGGCACGCGTAATTTTAGGCCGTTCCGGCAACGGGACCAGGGCAATTTCCAGCACCTGATCTACATGCTCCACTGGAATGATTTTCAATTCGCTGCGCGCCCGTTTAGGCACATCGATCAGATCCTTGAAATTCCGCTTCGGCAGAATAACGGTCCGGATGCCGGCCCGATGAGCAGCCAGAACCTTTTCCCGCACACCGCCAACCGGAAGAACACGCCCACGCAAGGTGATCTCGCCGGTCATGCCCACATCTCGCCGGACTTCGCGCCCTGTAAAGGCAGATACCAGGGCCGTACAGATCGTGATGCCGGCACTCGGCCCATCCTTGGGGATGGCTCCCTCGGGGATATGGATGTGAATATCGACCTGATCGAAAATGTCCGTATCGATCTCGAATTGCTGAGAACGTGATTTTAGATAAGAAAGGGCTGCCTGGGCCGACTCCTGCATGACGTTACCAATCTGCCCGGTGATTTGCAAATTCCCTTTGCCCTCCATCAGCAGTACTTCCACCGGCATGATCTCGCCCCCACTCTCTGTCCAGGCAACAGCAGTGGCGACACCGATTTCGTCTTTGCGCTCCGCTTCCAGGCTGAAAAACTGCGGTGGGCCCAGAAAACGCTCGATCGCAGCAGGATTGATACTTGTTGGGTAGCGCTTGCTCTCTGCTTTGAGACGGGCCACTTTTCGGCATACCCGTCCGATCTCGCGCTCCAGATTGCGCACTCCGGCTTCGTAGGTGTACTCGCGGATGACGCGCAGCACGGCTGAATCGGACATACGCAGCTCTCCCTCGTCCAAACCGTTCTCTTCGATTTGACGTGGGACCAGATAACGCCTGGCGATCTCCAGCTTTTCCTCCTCAATATAGCCAGGGAATTCGATCAACTCCATTCGGTCCATCAACGCCGGAGGGATCGTACCGGTTGTATTGGCCGTTGTGATGAACATAACCGTAGATAGATCGTAGGGTAGCTCCAGATAATGATCCGAGAAAGCAAAATTCTGTTCGGGGTCCAGAACTTCGAGCAAAGCCGAAGCCGGATCGCCGCGAAAGTCCTGGCCGAGTTTATCAATCTCATCCAGCATAAAGAGCGGATTGACCGTGCCCGCCCGGCGCATCGTCTGCAATATCCGTCCAGGTAGTGCGCCGATATATGTGCGGCGGTGTCCCCGGATTTCCGCTTCGTCGCGCACGCCACCCAGAGAGAGGCGCACAAACTTTCGTCCCAAGGCCTCAGCAATCGAGCGGCCCAGCGATGTCTTGCCTGTTCCGGGAGGGCCAACAAAGCACAAGATCGGTTGGCGATGGCGTTTAGGATTCAAGCTGCGTACAGCGATATATTCCAGGATCCGTTCCTTGGCGCGCGGTAAGCCATAATGATCACGCTCCAGGACCTCACCTGCATGACGTACGTCCAGATTGTCTTCTGTCGCTTCTTTCCAGGGCAGATCCAGAATCCAGTCGATATAGGTACGGATGATGCCCACCTCAGGTGACATGGGCGGCATCTGGCCCAGGCGCTCGACCTCTTTCAGCGCCCGCATCTGCACTTCTTCAGGCAGCTCGGCTGTCTCAACCCGAGCTCGAATTTCAATTACTTCGCGCGCCCAGGGGTCACCCTCACCCAACTCCGACTGGATGACCTTCATTTGCTCGCGCAGGTAATACTCGCGTTGTGTCCGGTCTACTTCGCTCTGTGCACGGCTATGAATTTCGTCTTCCAGTTCAAGAACATCGGCTTCTTTCGCCAGCAGATTGATAACCCCTTTAAGCCTTTCCAAAGGATCGAGAATCCCCAACAGCTCCTGGCGCTCCGTGAGCGGGGGAGCGATCGCAGTTACGATCATGTCAGATAACCAACCCGGTTCATCAATATTCAAAGCATACAGATAAGCTTCTTCCGGGAGGCTGCGATCGAGCTGGACACATTTCTGGAACATCTCCAGAGCGGTCCGCATGGTCGCGTCTGTTTGACGATCAACTTCGGAGAGCTCATAGATCGGGCGAGCTCGAGCAATTAAGTAAGGCTCTTCTTGAGTAAACTCGATGACTTCTACCCGCCGCCGCCCTTGCACCAGGGCAGAACTGGAACCATCCGGCATGCTGAGCAGGCGACCGACCGCCATTTCCACCCCTACAGGGAAGAAATCTTCCAAACTGGGGTTATCTTCATCCGGATCTCTTTGGGTGAGCGCGATGACCGTCTGATCGTTCAACTGCGCTTCCTCAACTGCCAGGAGTGATTTCTCCTCCGATAGAAATACTGGGGACACCATATGGGGGTAAACAACCAGATCGCGCAGTGGAAGCACCGGGCATTCGATCAAGCCATCTTCATCCGGCAAAGAATCGGGCACACTATAAAGCTCTTCGGTTCTGCGGTGCAACGCTTCCCCGAAATCATCGTCTTCATCCCTTAAATACCAATCATTTTCCTTCATCATGCGCTCCCCTGGTTATTTTTAATTCGAGTGTTAAATTTACGCAACTGCCACCTTGTAATGACTATACCAGGTCTCGCGCGCACCAGCGGCCACGAAAATGCTGCCGGTCACCAGGACCATCGCTTCTCCATCTGCCAGGCGCAGAGCCTCGTCCAAAGCATCTTCAACAGCTGGGACCAATTTGGCAGGACGTCCAAACCGGTGCGCCATCTCCACCAGTGTTTCAGGGTTGATGGAGCGAGGGTGATAAGACCGAGTAGCGACCACCTGGCGCACACGCGGCATTAATTCAGCAAACATCCCCTCAATATCCTTATCTTCAGAGGCACCAAAAACGAGAATCACGGGTTGGCCGGGAAAATAATCGTCCAAAGCCAGGCGTAATTTGAGTGCAGAATAACGATTATGGGCCGAGTCGATCACCACCGGCGGATAGCGCTGCAAGACCTCGAAACGCCCGGGCCATTTCGCTTCCGAAAAACCTTTACGAATCGCGGCTTCGCTGATCGGGATACCATTGTCGCGCGCAATTTGCAGGGCAGTATAAGCCGTAGCCGCATTTTCTACCTGATGATAACCCAAAAGTGAAATATTCAGTCGAGTTGGCTCCCATTCTTCCATCAAACCGCCCGATTCAATATATTCATCGACCAGAGGCTGTTCAGAAATCGGCCAGACGAGCAGCGATTGCCCTCCATTCAAAGAGTGCGCCAATTGAGCGAACAAATAGTCCTTCCCTACCTGAGTCAAGGGTGCTGAACGTTCGGCTGCAATGCGCTCAATCACCAGGCGAGCCTCATCATTTTGCGGAGACAATACCACCGGCACGCCGGGTTTGATGATGCCACCTTTTTCGGCAGCAATCTCTGCCAGGGTATCCCCGAGAAAATTCGTATGGTCCAATGAAAGCGACGTGATCACCGACACATTTGGCAGAACAACATTGGTCGCGTCCAATCGTCCACCCAGGCCAACCTCTATAACAGCCGTGCTTACGTCATGACGAGCGAAATACAGGAATGCCAGGGCAGTCGTGATCTCAAAAGTGGTCAGTTGGGTACCTGCATCCAGATACGGTCTGATCTCCTGAACCAATTCCACCAAATCTGCGTGTGGAATAGGCTGCCCGTCGATCTGGATTCGTTCAGCATAATCCTGCAAGTGAGGTGAGGTATACAGTCCGACCCGATAGCCAGCCGCTCTCAAGGCGCTGGTGCAAAATGAGGCAGTTGAGCCTTTGCCCTTCGTACCGGCCACATGAATGCTCGGGTAAGCCTGCTGAGGTTGACCGAGGAACTCCATAAATGTTCGCATTCGTCCCAGGTCGAAATGTTCAGGCGCGTATCGAAAAGCTCGGGTCAGGCTGAAATCTACAAAACTATATAAATATTCCAGTGTTTCTTGATAGGCATTTTCGATATCCATAGCTCAGGGATTGTAACCGCATGACCAACTATAGGCAAGAGGTTGTCCGAGATTACTCCTGTCTTAATTTTATCCTTCTTTCACGAAGAATCCCGCTACCCTGGAAAATCTAAAGTAGGGCTCGTCATTGCACAGAAGTGGTAAAATTTTCCCGTGTTTAAGCGTGTGATCAAGACGATGTTTCGAATCATCATTAGCGCGGCCGTCCTGGGGATGGTTGCTTTGATCGTACCGCGCCTGATCACTGCGGTTCATGCGCTCGGGCGAGTATATCAAATCGATAATGCCCCAACGCGTCGTGTGGCGATTGTTTTTGGAGCCGGGTTGTGGCGCGACGGCAGCCCCACTCCGGTCCTCAGAGATCGGGTCGCCACAGCCGCAGAGTTATACTTCAGCGGCAAAGTGGAAAAACTATTGATGAGCGGGGATAACAGCTATGTGGAATACAACGAGCCGCAAGCCATGAAAGATTACGCCCTCGAGCGGGGTGTACCGGAAGAGGCTATCGTGCTGGATTACGCTGGCAGGCGAACATACGATACCTGTTACCGCGCCGGCGATATCTTCGGCGTTGATAGCGCTATCCTGGTTACGCAGAGCTTCCACCTGCCGCGAGCGCTATTTCTGTGCAATGCCCTGGGTGTGAAGGCAATCGGCGTATCCGCAGACACGCGCGTTTACCGTCAGCGATCCCAGGTTTACTGGAATTTGCGGGAGGTTCCCGCCACGGTAGTGGCGATTTGGGATGTGTATGTCACGCGACCATTGCCGATCCTGGGAAAGCCAGAACCCATATTCTCAAACTAGGAGGCCAGATGAATCGTCCCGAAGCGCTCGCCATCGTTCGCGAGTTTGTAAAAAATGAAAACCTTGTTCACCATATGTTCGCCGTAGAATCTGCCATGCGATTCTATGCCGATAAATATGGTGAAGATGTTGAAACCTGGGGGTTAACCGGATTACTGCACGATTTTGATTGGGAGATTCACCCCACGCTCGAGGAACACCCGCAAGCAGGTGCTCCGATTCTGCGCGAGCGCCAAGTGCCGGAGGTGATCGTCAGGGCTATCCTCAGTCATGCGGATCATACCGGTGTTCCCCGCCAGACACGCATGGAGAAAGCGTTATATGCCTGTGATGAAATCACTGGGTTGGTCACGGCAGTTGCGCTGGTTCGCCCATCACGCTCGTTGTATGATTTAAAAGTGTCTTCGGTAAAGAAGAAATGGAAAGATCGCGCTTTTGCAGCAGGGGCGAATCGTGAAGAAATCGCTCAAGCTGTTGAGGAATTCGATATCGACCTTTGGGAGCACGTCAACAACGTTATCCTGGCAATGCGACAGGTAGCCCCGGAGCTAGGCCTGGATGGCAGCGGCGCCAAAAAAGAATGAACGTATGAAATTAACATTTAAGAGCACGTTGCAAAACGAACCGGCAACGTGCTCTTTTTTATTTGGGTGAAGGTCGAGCTCTGATCACGCTCGTGACATCAACCAGAAAATCCATGAAATGATTGGCGGCTAGCCGGAACAGACCAGTGTTGCTGTCAGGGGGCAAGCTGGATACTCTTGCAGGGATCTCCACAGGTTTCGAGCAGTTGCTGAATCTTTTTATCTGTGGGTCCCCTGAGGATCAGAGAACGCCCATCTTTGAGATCTATTGTGGCTTGTAAATCATTGTCGCGAGTGATTTTGATCACTTCACCGTTCAGGATCATTGCCGCGACCTGCGACCACTGAACCTCATCGCCGCTTTGCGGCTCAGGATATAAAACCGTTGCCGAGCCAGGGGCTATACTGGCAGGTTCTGCGGTCGGGGCGGGATAGGCACCCTCATCCCCTGTATTCGTTGAAGGCTGAGCCGGTTGGGTTGGCGCTACGACAGGCGCTACGGTTGGCGTCGCTGATTGGCAGGCAGTGAGTGAGATCAATAACAGTAGCACCAGAGATAACCATAAACGTGTTTTCATACGACCTCCTAATTGGTTGCAAGTGTAAGCACGTAGATTACAAGACGCTCCAGCCTAAATGGCTTAGATGTTCGCAGCCTGTTCGGCCAAAGCCAATCATAAATCCAATGAGAGCATCTGCGAAACCATCAAATTATAAAGGATATCTGTGTTTAAAACCAACGCCGAATTATACCGTTAAAAATTTGACAATCCGCACCTTATGCGCTAAACTAAGGACTAACTCGGCTATACGAAAATACTATCCGCAATCCACGGAGGTTGAAATGCCCAATGATGCAACTCAGGTGGACACCACCGCTCATATCACTGACAAAAATCTTTTAATCCCTACAATCAAAGCCTGGCGGTTATACCTGGATGATCAAGGGAACTCCCCTCACACAGTAAAAGCGTTTACGGCAGATCTCAGATTGCTGGCATCTTACCTGCCACCGGATCGCTCATTGGGGAAGATTACAACGGCTGACCTGAACAATTTCCTGGACTGGCTGCAGAAAGGGCGTGGTGTACCCTGCAGCCCCAAGACATTATCCCGCCGGATCACTTCATTGAAGGCTTTCTTCCGCTGGCTTCAGCAGAACGGTGTGATCTTGATCGATCCGGCAGAGAAAGTTGTTCAGAAGTCGGTCATCAGCCCACTGCCAGAAGTGTTGACTCCTGTAGAGGTAGAAGCTGTGGTGGAGGTAGCGAATTCATACCGCAGAGCGACCAAGTCTGATACTCGCTACAGCGCACTCGTCTCGCTGTTGTTGAGCACCGGCATCAAAAAGGGAGAATGCCTGGGGTTGAGCCTCAACCATATCGATCTGGAAGCCCCAAACGGAGCTATACTCTTCGTACGCTATGCCAGCCCGCGGCATCGCTACAAAGAGCGCAAGATCGCCCTGCCCGATGAATGGGTCGAAGCTTTCAACGAATATAAGGTTCAATATGATCTGGATGATCGCCTCTTCCCCTGGTCACCCCGGCGCCTGGAATATCTCTTAGAAGATCTGAGTGAGGAAGCGAACCTGGCTAAACACCTATCTTTCGACATGTGCCGCTGGACGTGCGCGTTAATGGATTGGCGATCCGGAATGGATCGCGATAAAATCCGCCAGAAACTGGGAATTTCTAAGATCCAATGGCGAGAAGTTAGCATGAAGTTGGAAAGGCTGGATCAACGAACCAGCGGACAGACGGAATAACCATTCCCCCTCGAAATTAGGCATACAAACAACCGCGGCAGCCATCAAATGACTGCCGCGGTTGCGATTACATCCACTTTACTACGATATCACCGATAGCGTTGGCAGCCTGATCGCCTCGATCGGCAGCATTGGATAGGTGGCGATAGATTTCTCGCAGCTTCAAAATATGCATGACGCCGTCCAAATCTTCAGGAGTATCGAACAATTCAGCCAAAGCATCACGATAAACGTGTTCCACACGGTTTTCCAGCGCCTTGGCGCGTACGGCGTGATCGTTGGCCACGTTAGGGTGATCCTGCAGTCGCAAAACACCTCGGTAAATTTCCATGGCAGCGTCTGTCAGCAATGAGACCATTCGCTCCAGGAAAGGATTGGGTTTCACCTTGAGCACTACCATTTCATCCACAGTCGTATTGGCATAATCCAACATATCATCGATCGTCAAAGAGAGTGCAAAAATATCCTCGCGGTCAAATGGCGTGACAAAAGTACGATTGAGTTCATCGATCAAGATACGTCGCGCTTCGTCAGCTTCTTTTTCGATATTCGATACGCGCTGTGCCAGGCTGTCATCCGGCTGTTTCATATACTGATGGAGAGCTTCCAACCCCTGGACGGTAAATTCCGCCTGCTGAATCAAAAGCTCTAAGAAGCGATTGTTCTTTTTTCGCTTGGCAAATAATTTCATTGAGAGTACCTTTCGGAGAGACAGAGGTAATGCGGTCATTGGCAGTCAGGTGAGCAAGGGTAAGGCTTGCGCGAATTCGAGGGAACCCGATTATATCAGGTGAATTTCACATTGGACATTTCAAATTGAAAAGGAACTGTCCGGAAAGCATATCAAGTCATTAAGTTTTTTTTTAGTGTAAATATCATCGCATTTAGCAGCATTTTGTCACTAGCCCCATATTAAGGAATCGGGTATCGTATCGTTGCAAATAGGATTTTCGTCGCACGATCCCACGCTCTTTCCCATTGACAAATTTTGTGAGGAGATAATGGACAAGCGCGTGGGTCACTTCAGGAAACCAATCGACAAATATGAATTCCATCAATGTGAATGTCACCTTGTATGGCCCGCTCGCCAGGATTAAAGGCAAGCGCTATGTTGCCAATTTTGATATAGAGCTCGAACCCGGCACGCATAAGGGGGACCTGCTGGCTCTATTGGGAATTTCTCTGGAAGAACGCAGTTATTTGTTCATCAATTCTGTGCTTTGTGACGTACCCGGATTAGATTCTGGATGTGGGGAGGTGCTGAAGGACGGCGATCATATTGGCATATTCTCTATCAACCATATGTGGCCTTACCAATATCGAGACGGTATCCCAATGTCCGAGAATCTAAAAAAAGCGCTTCAGAATCGCGGAGTGATGCACCATTCTTACACTGTACACGCGGAGAAAGATTGAAATCCTCAAACCCAACGTTTGTTCAAAAAGATAAAGGAGAAAGGTTATGGCAAAAAAAGTCTTACGAATTGATATGAGCAAATTGGAAGCCACTTACGAGAATGTTCCCGAAAAGTGGTCCCGCTGGGCGGGGCGTGCCCTGACTTCAGCGATTGTATTCGATGAAGTCGATCCAACCGTTCACCCGCTGGGCCCGCATAACAAATTGGTCATTGCCCCAGGTTGGGTCACCGGTTCTCCAGCTGCTCCCAGCAGCGGGCGGACCTCATTTGGTGCTAAGAGCCCCTTGACCGGCGGCATCAAGGAGAGCAACGCCGGGGGACTTTCCGGGCAGAAAATCGCCAAGCTCGGCCTGGCTGCCATCATCCTTGAAGGCCAACCAGAAAAAGGAAAATGGTACACCCTGGTCGTGACTAATGAGGGCGTTAAATTTGAGGATGCTTCCGGCTTACTCGGCAAGGGCATGTACGAAATCGATGAGCTCATGTGGGAGCAGTATCCGGATACCGCCGTGATCGGTATTGGACCGGCCGGCGAGATGAAGCTATCGAACGCGGGCATTTCCGTGAACGATATGGAAAACAAACCGGGACGCTATGCCGGCCGTGGTGGCCTGGGTGCTGTAATGGGAGCGCGTGGCGTCAAAGCCATGGTCGTCGATGACACCGGAGGGCCGGGTGTGGAGATCGTTGATAAGGATCTCTTCAAGCAAGGGCGCAAGAAGCTGACGGAAGCTATTCAGGAGCATGACCTGACCAAGAAAGATGGCGGCTTGAATTCCTTCGGAACTGCGATCCTGATCAATATCCTAAATGAGGCCGGCGGCCTGCCGACTCGCAACTTCAGCGCCGGACAATTCGAAGGCGCAGCCATGATCTCGGGTGAAAGGATCGCCGAGGTCGTCGAAGAGCGCGGCGGTGAGGGTATGACCGGACACGGCTGCCACCCCGGCTGTATTATCAAATGCTCGAATATCTATCCCGGAGAAGATGGTTCGGCCATGGTATCCTGTGTGGAGTACGAAACCGCCTGGGCGCTGGGTGCTAACTGCGGCATCGATGACCTGGATTATGTCGCCAAGATGACATATGAGTGTAACGATGCGGGTATAGATACGATCGAATCCGGCAATACTTTGGCGATTGCGATGGAGGGTGGCGTAATTGAGTTCGGGGATGCTGAAGGCGCATTGAGACTACTTGAAGAAGTCAAGCAAGGCACACCCATGGGCCGTATCATTGGCCAGGGTGTCGAAGCCACCGCCAAAGCCTTCGGTGTGCACCGGGTGCCAACCGTCAAACACCAATCCATGCCTGCTTACGAACCACGGGCTGTCAAGGGTATTGGTGTAACTTACGCGACCACCCCGATGGGCGCCGACCACACCGCCGGCTATACCATCGCCCCTGAAATCGCCGGCGTAAGCGGCAAGCTTGACCCGCTCAGCGACGAAGGCAAAGCGGAACTTTCGCTGACATTCCAGGCTGCTACAGCCTTCATCGACAGCACCGGCTACTGCCTGTTCATCGCCTTCCCAATCCTGGATATCGCCAAGGGTTGGGCCGGTATGGCCGAATCGGTCGCCGGCGTCACCGGGATGAATATAACTGGTGACGATGTGATCCCGCTGGGTAAAGAAATCCTGAAGATGGAGCGCCTCTTCAATGAAAGAGCTGGCTTCACTGCCGCGGACGATCGCCCACCGGAATTTATGCGCTACGAACAACTCCCACCGCACAACGTTGTCTGGACAATCACCGACGATCAGCTGGATCACGTTTTTGCCTGGGTACATGACGGCAACGGCGCAGGTGATTGAACCTGATAGGGACGCCTGACAAGGCATAACAGACCTAACCAACTCCCGGGAGACCTGACAGCATCCACCTCGACCATCCCTGGCCTATGCAAACGGAAAGTGGATGGCTCGCGATGGGACTCCCGGGAGTTTTTTATACGACATGGCAAAATTTCAACAAATTCTTTGGGGATACGAACTGACACTTCCCGACGGCTGGGCGCACAAAACCGTCAAGGATGCAGAAGTCTTTGCTGCAACACCTGAAGCGCTGGAAAGTAGCTACGCGGGTGAGAGATACGGGCAATTGATGGTCAACGCAGAATGGAACTGTGCTCGCCAGCCGATTGAACCTATCTGGACGCGCCATGTTGGCATGGTTGCCGGGATGCTTGGCGCCAGGCAAGTGGGCTCAGCCGCATGGCGGATGGGGGGTGGAGCAGGCTTTGAAGCCGAGATTGTGCTGCCGAAACGGGATAATAAGCGTCTTTGGGCAGGCATTCTGATGCGCGATTTCATCGTGCTCAAATTTGCAGTCGTCCACCTTAAAGAAGAGCGCAAATGGTTCGAACCGCTCGCCACACAAATTATCTCCAGCCTGCGCTTTCTCAATCGCGTGTATGGAGTTCAAGTCACGAAAGAGGGTCTGCCTCTACCACCAGGTTATACGCCAATCGAGCCAATCCAGGTCATAAACGATATCCCCGATCCTGAAAAATGGCGAGCTTACGAAGGCTCCAGTGGCGTTGACGCAATGCAGGCCTTTTACCTGCGCGAGCTCCCTATCCATGGTTGGGCAGTCGAAGAATATGCGCCTTTCCCTTCGGCCACCGGGCTCGGCTTTGCCCGCCTGAGATTGGGCAAGCACCAACAGAGCGCCACCCTGGGTTTAATGCCGTTTTCGCCGGATGCGATTACAGCCTCCAGTCCGGCAAAAATTGCCATAAAGTACGAATAGCCAGATAAAATCCAACATAAGATGAATAAAAAAATTCTCTCGTTTACTACGAGAGAATTAAAAACAACGCGCCTTGATCAAGTCGGTTGCCTGAAATTAATTAAATCTCCCCAAAAATCAGCCTCCTCCGACTGCGGGGAAAACGCCGATGGTATCGCCAGATGATAGCGCGCTATCCATCCCATTTTCCAGGAATGAGGCATCCCGCGCATTGACAAAAACGTGCACGTGACGATAGAGTTCACCCCGCTCGTCGAGTAATTCTCGCTCCAATGCCGGGTAGCAGCGGATCATTTCTTCCACCAACTGGCGGACCGTCGCGCCCTCATTAAGGGAAAAATCAACCGACTTTGCCCCCACTACCTGGCGCAACGTCGCATAGAAATTTACTCTCATGCACCTATCCTTTCTGTCAGGTATTTCTCAAAAGGTGATCAAATTATAGCATGGGAGGGTAAAATCCATCTTGCGGGACTCGAACTTGCATCTTAT
>Ga0315542_1002231_pt1 | contig 11846 bp, 9 predicted proteins | sample SalMarSW160120MG_FD_202541 | JGI IMG/M metagenome (GOLD analysis project Ga0315542, IMG submission 202541) | Salt marsh sediment microbial communities from the Plum Island Ecosystem LTER, Massachusetts, United States - Salt Marsh Sediment SW1601-20 ... | reverse complement strand
GCATGATCGTGACGGCGGCGGTTGCGGTCCTGGTGGGAGCGCCATCTCTCAAACTGAGAGGCCATTATCTGGCCATGGCAACCCTTGCCTTCGGAATTATCGTCTATATCGTTTTCAACGAGGAGACAGCCTGGACCGGCGGTCCGGACGGCATGACCGGCATACCGGGATTAAGTTTGCTCGGATTTGCGTTCGATTCTGTCGACAGATATTATTACCTGGTGTGGATTTTTGTTTTTGCAGCTTTTATCTTTACCGCCAATTTAATTCAATCAGACACCGGAAGGGCCTTAAGAGCCATCCATGCCAGCGAAACGGCGGCCGGCGCCATGGGCGTGGATATATCCGGACATAAATTGTTGGTTTTTGTCTATTCCGCGGTGCTGGCCTCTCTGGCAGGGAGTCTTTATGCCCATTACCTTAATTTTATCAACCCGTCCACTTTTGACCTTTTCTTTTCAATCAAACTTTTGATTATGATTGCACTGGGAGGCATGTATAACCTATGGGGCGCAATTATCGGCGCCGGTCTTATCACGTTTTTAAGCTATGAATGGCTGCATTACTTTGAAGAATTCGAAGTTATCGTGTACGGCGCGATTTTGCTGCTGGTGACCATTTTCTTGCCCAAAGGACTGGCGGGAACGCCTGAAATTGTAAAAACCTGGTTCAGGAAATAATGACCCGATGAATTTTATAGGAGAAGATAATATTCTGGAAGTGAACCGCGTGAACATGGCCTTCGGCGGCTTGATGGCCTTGAGCTATCTCAGTTTCAAAGTCAAAAGAGGAATGATCAAGGCGGTTATCGGCCCCAACGGCGCCGGGAAAACAACGCTCTTCAATATCATTACCGGCTCTTTCCCTCCGACCGAAGGCTCGATTATATTCAAGGGCATGCCGGTCGAACGTCTCAAAGCCCACAAGATCGCCCATAGGGGCATCTCCAGAACGTTTCAGACGGTGGAGTTGTTCGATAATATGACGGTACTGGAAAATGTGATGCTGGGGTGTCATACATGTATCCGGACTTCGTTTCTGGCGTCAGGGTTAAGACTGCCCATGGCCCGGAAAAAAGAAGCCCAAATACGGGAAAAGGCCATGAAAATCCTGAAATTTATCGGTCTTGCCGACAAGTTCAAAGATCCTGCGGACAGTCTGCCCCTTGGTGAGCAGAAGATACTCGAAATCGGGCGCGCACTGGCCGGAGACCCGGAGCTGATTTGTCTGGATGAACCCGCGGCCGGTCTCAACGAGACCGAAACTTATGTGGCCTCTTCTTTGATTCGGGCCATCAATGCAAAGGGAATCACCGTTTTACTGGTGGAGCACGACATGAAGGTGATCATGAACATCTCAGATGAAATCGTCGTATTGAATTACGGACAGAAGATCGCCGAAGGATCGCCCCGGGAGATACAAAATAACGCCAGGGTGATTGAAGCTTATTTGGGAAGCGGGTCTTAAATATGCTTAACATAAAGGGTTTAAATGCTGCCTATGACAATATCCGGGTGCTGAAAAACATCTCCATCAAGGTGCCGAAAGGAAAGGTGGTTTCCATTATCGGTGCGAACGGAGCCGGCAAATCCACGTTGCTGAAGGCCATCTCGGGATTGATAAAAATCAAAAAGGGAAGTATTTTTTATAAAAACAAGGATATCGGCGGAATGTCCGCCAGCCGGATCGTGGGATTGGGGATATCACTGGTGCCGGAAGGGCGGCAGATCTTTGCCCATCTGAGTGTTTTGGACAATATTCATCTGGGCGCTTACCTTTATTTTAAACGTAATAACCGGCATGAGATCAACGCGCGCGTCCATCGCATTTACGAGATCTTCCCCATCCTTGAAACACGCTCGAAACAAATTGCCGGTACGCTGTCCGGTGGCGAGCAGCAGATGCTGGCCGTTGCCCGCGCCCTGATGGCACGGCCGAAACTGCTGCTTTTAGATGAACCTTCCATGGGCATCGCCCCGTTGATCGTGCGCGAGATTTTTCATGTGATCGAAATGCTCAACGAGTCCGGAACCACGGTCCTATTGGTTGAACAGAACGCCCGGGTGGCGCTGAAAGTGGCCCATTACTCTTATGTACTCGAGAGCGGTGAAATCGTAATGGAAGGGCTGGCCGGCGAACTGCTGGACAATCCCAAGGTCAAAGAGGTATATCTGGGCGGATAATAGTGTCCATCCGTAAATGGTCTTTTTGCCCAAGCTCTGTGTTATGCTCAAAAAATAATCCTCGGAATATTATTTATATGCCTGCGGTTATTTTTTTAGCATGCCTTGATCTTAAACAAAAATCCTCATTTACGGATGGACACTATCTAAAATATTGCCAGTTTAAATCAATGCAGTTTAAAGTGTAATTCAATTTATGTCGGAAGAACGCTTAATAAGGTTTCGTAATGAAAGAACCTTCGAAAAACATTTGAATTCTTGAATCTTTGACCTCTCGAATCCTTTAAATATCAATAATCGAAAGATTGGGATAGCATCATGGACTCCGAAAAATCGAACGATACCCAAAAAGATACCGACGGTAAACACAAACCGATGATTCAGGTGATTTATGGGATTGCGCTGACCTTGGCGGGCATCGGCGTGTTCTACAGAATACCCCAGGTCATGCCCAGAATCGAACAAATGCATCAATTTTCTTCGGTGATGGGCTTTATCCGTTTCAGCTTCTACCTGCTGGGTGTTTTGCTCATCGGCGGCGGATTGAAAAAGATTTATGAGAATTATAAGAAATTGTAACATCCTCTCCGTTTAAACCTCCCTGGATTCCCAAAAACACACCATCAGATCATCGTCCGCGTGATCGAAAAAAAACTTCGGATCGAAACCAGCTCATGTCAAAATTAAAGTTATTTTACTAATCTGACGATAAATAATGAATGAGATTCCAAAAAGAAAATAAAAGGAACGGGCTCGGATGGCCAGCGACATTAATTTCTTGTCATATAGATATGTTATGGGTGGTGCGGGTTGGAATTGGATCAGTTAAAGGCCTGAATAAATGGAGTCTGTGATGATCGACCGTCGTATTCTGATTGTTGATGACAGTGCCGTGTTCCGGACAAGCATGAAAAAAATTCTGGAGTCGAAAAACGACGAGATCGTTTTAGCGGAAGACGGGCAAGAGGGCCTTGATTTGGCATTAAAGGGAAAATTCGATATTGTCGTCAGCGATATCGATATGCCGAAAATCAACGGCATTGATTTGTGTCGCAGTCTGAAAAACAGCGCAGGCACCCAGGGAACGCCTGTTGTCATGGTCAGCACTTTTGATTCCGACAGCGATGTCGACAAGGGGTTCCAGGCGGGTGCAGCAGCCTACCTGTCAAAATACGAGATACAAAACAGTTTGCGTGAAACCGTAGACAGTGTCTTGTCAAAATCCAAGTTTAAGAGCAATCGCCTTGTCATGGTGGTGGACGATTCCAAGGTTATACTTCGGATTGTCGAAAAAGGCTTGGCAGAAGCCGGGTTTAAGGTGATAACTGCCGAAAACGGGAAAAAAGCGCTCGATCTGTTGGATGACATCCGGCCGGATCTGATATTGACCGATATCGAAATGCCCGATATCAACGGCTTTGAATTCTGTGAAGCGATCCTCACGAACACTGAATTGTCCTCGATACCGATCGTAGCAATGAGTACGAAGACCGACCGTGGTTATATGAAGCGGATGCTGCAAAATGGCGCCTCGGCCTATCTTTGCAAGCCATTCAATATCGATGAACTGGTGATTCTCGTTGAAAAATTACTGTCGGATCAGTTCCACATGCTGCTGATGGAAAGAGAGCGTCTGGATTCCGAGCGGAACTTGATGATTGCGAGTATTACCAGCCTTATTACCGCACTTGAGGCCAGAGACAATTATACCAAAGGACATTCCGAGGCGGTCGGGAAAATCGTGTCCGGAATGTTGGGAAAAGCCGGCGCCAGTCAGAAGGAAATCGAAACCGTTACCATCGGCGGCAGGCTGCATGATATCGGTAAGATCGGGGTTAGAGACGAAATCCTGCTCAAACCCGGGCGACTGACAAATAAAGAGTTCGCACATATCAAAAAACATCCGGTTATCGGCGCCAATATTATCAAATCGATTCCAAGTTTTTCGGACGTCATCCCCATTGTGTTATCCCACCACGAACGTATTGACGGAAAGGGATATCCCGAGGGGCTTAAAGGAGATGATATCCATTTGTGGGCGCGAATGACTGCCGTTGCCGATACCTATCACTCTTTGACAAGTGACAGGCCCTACCGCAAAGGGATGGCTCAGGATAAAGCGCTTCAAATTATAAAAGATGCCACCGGCACCCAGCTTTGCACGCAGTCTGTGGAATTATTTTTCGACTGGATCTCTCGAAAATAAATATTGTGCATGCATCGAAAACTGTGCAGCAGTGCACATTTTTCTGTGCGATTTCCCATCTGAATATCGACCTTTAATCTTTTCCGGTTTATTTGATTCATACATCCTTCTATATTTCAGTTTTTTATACAACCGCTTAAACCGGGTTCAATCCATGTGCTGCAGAGACTTATCGATGGTAGGATCCGTTACCGATACTTTGGTTTCTCAAAGAAATAACCTTTTGGCACAGGGATTGCTGAGGAGTTGAGTGTTCGGAGTTCAGTGTTCAGCGTTCAGCAAGGACGATTGAACGGCTAAGAAAGATTGCCATCCTGAACTCTGAACACTGAACACTCGTCGCTGCATCGCAGTGACGATAGAGGAATATCATGTTGATCAAGAAGAAAATTTTAAAGAACGGCCAGACCGTCGGCCTGAATCCTCGTAAACTGAAATCCGAGATTGATTACCGGAAAAATCTCCAGGATATTTGCAACAAGATACATGGGGCCGAAAATCTGGATGAGATCCTGGTGGACCTGAAAGATGAGATCACCGCGCTTTTTGAAGCCGAGCGGATCACGGTTTATGTTGTAAACGGGAAAACCCATGAACTGGTGTCCCGGTTTAAATCCGGTAATGAAACTGAAGAAATTCGGATTCTCATGTCTACCGCCAGTATTTCCGGGTGTTCTGCTTTTAAGAGAAAACTTATCAATATTAAAAATGTGTATGATAAATCGGAATTAAAGGCTGTCGATCCCGAGCTTGAATTTGATCAACGATGGGATCTAAAGGCCGGCTTTAAGACGCACCAGGTTTTAGCGGTCCCGATTATTTTTAAAAAATTTCTGATGGGCGTCATTCAACTCATCAATCGAAACGGCGGAGGTGCATTTACCCGGACAGATGAACAGTCCGCCAAGGAGATGGCCGACATCCTTGGAATTGCCCTGTATAATCAGAAAAAGATGGCAAAGTCAACGCCGGGAAAATTTGATTATCTTGTTCAAAACCATATATTAACTCAAAAAGAACTCGAAAGAGCCGTATCAGATGCCCGGGCAGGAAAAGCGGCTGTTGAATCGGTTTTAATGTCTGATTATAAAATTTCCAAACAGGATATCGGAAAATCTTTCAGTCAATTTTACAACGTGCCGTTTGTGGCCTATGATCCCGGCATATCGATTTCGGATAAACTTTTTGCCAATCTCAAAGTGGCTTTTATGCGAAAAAACGCCTGGGTTCCGTTGAAGATGGAAAACGGAAAAATCGTAATTGCCATCGACAATCCGCACGATCTCCGAAAAATCGGCGAAATAAAGACGCTTTTTTCAAACCGGCCCATTTCTTTAAAAGTGGCTTTAAAAAAGGATATCCTCGCTTTTATTCAACGCGCGGTTCGGAAAGAAAAGACGCTGGCTTCCAGATCGGAGATCCTGTCGCGGCTTAAAATCCCGGAGGTGGAGATACACGACGAGGAATCCGTATTATACGAAGAAGACAGTGCCATCGTCCAGTTTGTTAATAAAGTGATTATCGATGCTTATCGGAATGGTGCTTCCGATATACACATCGAGCCTTATCCGGGAAAAACAAATACCCAGATACGTATACGGGTTGACGGCGCCTGCAGGTTGTTCGAGAGTATTCCCTATATACTGCGAGACAAGATTGTGTCGCGAATCAAAATCATGGCAGATCTTGATATTGTGGAGCGGCGCAAACCTCAGGACGGTAAGATCAAATTTAAAAAATACGGCGGACCGGATATCGAACTTCGAGTAGCGACAATTCCGACCCAGGGCAATGTGGAAGATGTTGTTTTACGAATACTCGATGCCGGTGAACCGCTTCCTTTGGGGAAAATAGGTTTTTCAAAAAGTAATTACCATTATTTTACCAAGGCCATCACACAGCCCCACGGCCTTGTTTTTGTTTGTGGTCCCACGGGTTCGGGAAAGACCACCACGCTGCATTCTGCCATGGCACATATCAATACGACGGATACAAAGATCTGGACCGCCGAGGACCCCGTGGAAATCAGCCAGAAGGGATTGAGACAGGTTCAGGTCAAACCCAAAATCGGGTTTAACTTTGCGTCTGCCATGCGGGCGTTTTTAAGGTCGGATCCGGATATTATTATGGTGGGTGAAATGAGAGACAGAGAAACGACATCCATCGGTATCGAAGCATCTCTGACCGGTCATCTGGTACTGTCAACCCTGCACACAAACAGCGCCCCTGAAAGCATTACACGGCTTCTGGATATGGGAATGGACCCATTTAATTTTGCAGATGCAATTTTATGCATCCTTGCTCAGCGCCTGGTGCGTACGACCTGTGTCCATTGCAGACAGCCGTATCCTTTATCCAAAGATGCGCGTGATGAACTTGCAAGAGAATATGGTTCTCCCGACGATTTCGAAAAACATCTTGATATCCCAAATCACGATGATGTGCAATTGTATCGGCCCAAAGGATGCGATAGATGTTACAATACGGGATACGCCGGTCGAATCGCGCTGCATGAACTATTGCGGGGAACCGATGAAATGAAAAAGCTGATCCAGAATAGTTCATCAGTGGAAGCGATACGCCGCCAGGCCGTTAAAGACGGCATGAAGACCTTGAAGCAGGACGGTATTGAAAAAATCATAAAAGGGCACTGCGACCTGCTGCAGATCAGAAAAGTATGTATGAAATAACGCGATATGTATGAAATAACGCGAATAGATCAATCCCGGATCAGCTTGTTCGTGATTTCATAAACATTGCCGAAAGCATGGCTTGACTGCTCCAGATTGATTATAGGGACCATATCGGAAACTTTGCTCTGGACATGTTTGTCATAAGATATACTGCCCATATCCGACGAAGAAATGGTGAGGTATTTTTCAGCGACGATCTGAACAATACGACCGGCATTTTCATCCTTATCGTTTCTGACCATATTCGTGATTATCGAGAGGCGGATACCTCCGATCTCTTTTTTTAACAATTCAACGATATCATTTTCATCCGATTCTTCAATCATCTGAATCAGTTCTTTGATAGTTCGAATTTTGAGAACATTTTTAGGGTCCATGGCAATTTTAATCAGTGCTTGAAGAGACGGATTTTTGCTGGAAAGCCGGCTTAACTTCCGGTAAACGGCATTGCGAACAAATATGTATGCATTTTGAATCGCTGTCGGCTCCGGGGTAAGGACCACAATTTTTTTATGGGCAACAAGAAAGAAATCCAGAACGTTAAAAGAAGTTCCTGCCCCGAGGTCGAGCACGACATAATCTGCATCCAGCCTTGACAGGTGGGTGATCAGTTTGATTTTTTGGCTGAAATGGGGATTTGCCAAAGAAAGAACATCACTGGCGCCACTGATCAGGCGAAGATTTTTTTCTTCGGTTTCGATGCAAATATCTTCCAGTGACTCAAATTTACGAGTGATGAAATCATTCAGCGTTCTGGCCGGACTTTTAATCCCAAGAAGGGTGTGCAGATTGGCCCCTCCCAAATCGACATCCACGAGGATCGTTCGGTTGCCCATTCGGGCCAGCCAGAATGCCATAATGGTGCTGACAACACTCTTCCCGACGCCGCCCTTTCCACCGCCGAGCGCCCATATTTTGGGACTAGATTCGCTTACCTTGTTCAGTTCTTCGTTCACTTGGCACCTTATTGTTTGATTTTAATTTGCAACCACTTCGAGTTATTTTTCCATCAGCGAATTCCATAAGCTCCAGATGAGGTTTTGTTCCGCTTCAGACCCACAGCAATAGCCTTTCAACAATTCTCGGTCGATATCGCTCATTTCCTTGAATTGAATTCCGATAATGGATGTTTTTTTCCCTTCGACTGAAATTTCCTTGCTCCAGACGATATTTCCTAAGATATTGAGTCTCATAGATTCTATTGGCAGACTCATCTGCATTTTGACATTTTTTCCGGTCAAATTATCTAAATGGCCGGTTTGATATTTCGCGCCCAGTACAACACAGGTGCCGCCCAGAGAAATATCGTCTGTAAACCCTGATAGATTTAAGGGACTTTTTCCGGTTTCGCTCTGAAAAATCATCAAATTCACTTGCATTGGAAGTTGATGACGTGTCGTTTTTCGAACCGTTTTTGAGAATTCTTCTTCGTCGGAATCACGTCGAGATTTATAAAGGGTTTGTATCAGAAGATCAAGGTTCGAATGCTCCGTGCAAAGGGAAAGCAACCTTGCTTTGGATATTTTAAGCAATTCAACATGGGTAATGGATTCGATATCCGATGGCGATAAATTTTCATCTGTCAAGGGATAGATTTCGCCAAAAAAGTCACCTTCGACAAGATTTGTCCGGGATTTTTTTTGCAGAATTTCCTCGTTTTCAGGGCGATGATGAAAGGTCTTTTCAAGTGCTCCTGAAACCACAAAACACAGCTCGCGTTCTTCATCGCCAAATTTTTTTACCATTGTATTGGCGGGGCAGGTATAAGGAACGAGCTTGGTCAATAAGGCGACCATTTCTTCATAGGCCAGACCGGTGAAGAATTTTTGTGCTTGGGTGTCCATAGGGACGCAGTTCCGTAAGGCTTCGTGAAAAGCCAGCCCATCTTCTCGTGACGGTTTGGCGATCCGCCATTCAAAGATCTTGGATGCAACCGCCTGCAACGGCAGGCCCGTTTCTATAAATAACCTGGCTGATGTCTTGTATTCATCGGCGGCATTCAGTGATTTTTCTTTTACCAGTCGATCGGCAAAAACTCTATGGAGCCGCGCATCGTTTGGAAAGGCTTTGATCAGGTTCTCGAACTCTTCGATGGAATCGATGGTAATAGAACCGTCAATGATGCGGTTGACAACGCTATGTTGTTTATCAATCCAGTCGCTCATGACTCACCTTGAAGTGAAAACTTTGCGGAAAAATTTATTTTTCGGATAAAATTTTTTGTTCTTTCAGCATTTCGATTATGGCGTCGATACGCTGGTTCATAATATGGTTTTTTTTATCAGAAAGGCTGAGGATTTTGTGTAATAATTTTATTTTCGTATCGAATTTCAGTAAAATATCTCCAAATTTAGCAAGGTTTTCACTCATTGACACAAATTGTTTATGCACCTCGCCCGAAGCCGAAGCCGAAGCCGAAGCCGAAGTCGCCGGCGCAGACGCCTGCTGTTTTCTGAAAGCTTTTATCATGTTCTCAAGATCATTTTTTTCTGCCTCCGACAGACCGACGGTTATTTCTTCCAGAACTTTGTCGTTCATATTATCCCCTGCCATCACGATTGATCATATTTTTTGAACGCACTTTGAATTTGACCGTCTATATCGGCGATGCGTTTATCCGAGGCTTTGATGAAATCTAAAATTTCGCACAGATGGGCGATGCTCATCGTCTGTTTTTTGCTGAATAATGTCAAAATCAATAATACCACAATACAACCTGCAATGACATCCAATACCGCGAGCAGATAGGTTTGAGTGGCGGTATGCCCCTTGGAAGGAGGCGGCGACGTGTTCTTTTCCTCGGAAATTTGATTCGACGTTCTTTTTGATAATGTATTTTGAGATGTCTGCGATTCATTCAACGGCGGTTTTTTTTCGACCAAGGGTTTAATAGCGGATTCGGGCGCTGATTTTTCCGGTGTATTTTGAAGAATATTCCTTGTTTCTTTTTTGTCGGGCGAAACAGACGATTCTGTTACGGATGCTTTGGGTAATGATTTCTTTTGTTCGGAATTTTCGGTCGGAGAAGACATCCAGTATGCATCCGCAACAACTCGATCAGGGGCTGAAAGTGCATATGATTTGAGAATAAAATATGGAAAAGTCAGGCTGACAACGGCTGTTAGATTTGATTTCTGCCGAATATATTCAACGGAACGAACCAACTGGGTTTTACCTGTTTTATATACTGTCATATGCGGAAGGTTGGTGGTGCTGTTGAGAAAAATCAGGGAGAATTTTCCTTTACCCTTGATCTCCGGTTTTTTGAATTGAACGGCGCTCTGGAATTCGAATACAATACGGGCAAAATTTTCATGTTTGCCGGTTCTGACCTTGCTTAAATTAGCGGCTGCCGCCCATTCATATTGAACCAGTAAAAAACCTGCGGCAAGGATCAGGATTAATCTTAATTTCATTTACATTCTCAATTGGTGGTATGAATCAAGCGCTAATCTTAATTTCATTTACATTCTCAATTGGTGATATGAATCAAACATCTCGAAAATTTTAATAATTATAGATGACGGATGATATTCTGTCAAATTAAATAAGGGCATACGGGGTGTTGATCGGATGCGTCAACTACCATCCGCGAAGCGGGTGGCTTGAATTTTCGGCCATAGGCCGAAAAGGCAAAAGCACGTCAGTGCTTTCGACGTTGAACTTGCAACCGGGTGCAGAGCACCCGGTTTGTTTTGCAAGCATTAAAGAAAGACCTTTTCTTTCATGGCCAGCTTAAATTTCAGAAGTTGCTTATGGTAATATGCCCTGTTTTTTACGGTCATTTCCAGAGCCTTGCGTTCAGCATCGACGGCTTCTTGAAACCGGCCGTTGACGTAATAACTTTCGGCGACGGTATCGAGGATTTGCGGGGTTTCTTCGAGTTCGGCAGCTCTTTTGGCAAGGTCCAGCGCTTTTTTCGGATCGCGAAAGCGTTCAACTTCGCACGTTGCATAGAGCCATGCGAGGTTGTTCAATGCATGGGTGTTGTTCGGATCGATCCGGAGTGATTGTTGGTAAGCGTTAATTGTTTCGGTAAAATTTTTGCTGCTATAGTAAAGATCTCCCAGCGCGCTGTAAAGCGATGGGTTGTTCGGGGTTTTTTCTATCTCTCTTTGGATGATTTTTAAAAAAAATTGCGTATTGATCTGTTTGCCGGTTTCACCAAAATTCAAATGATACCCCACGCCGCAAATCAGGACCATTGCGGCCAGATATACGGCGATGCTTTTCTTAACTTTGCGGTCATGGCGACGAATCCACATCCTGTCCGATTCACATTTCATTAAATAATCGATACGTTTTTTAATGCTGAAATGGTGCCAGTTGGGCCGATCCGCCGGTTCGCCGCTGGTAGCGGCGATTTTTTTAAATGTTGAAATCAATGGTTGGGCGTTGTCGAACAGCGCATATACGTAAGTGTCTGCCTGACGCTCGAAATTTCGCATAAAATAGCCGAAGATAAAACGAAAGTAGATCAAAAAAATAACGATGATCGTTACACTGAAAATCGATGTGGTCACGGTGGTTTGATCGATACCGGTGCTGATTATCAAACGGTATATGGTTTCCGAAACGACAATGGAATAGATCAGAAGGTTAAATGAGGCATATGTAATGATCATATAACCGATAAAAAATAACAGATAAAAAAGGAGATGATATTTTTTGACGTGTCCGATTTCATGCGCTATCACCGCATCGATCTCCTCGGGTTGAAGCATGTCAAGAAGGCCGTGGGTCACAAGGATATATCTGAATTTT
>Ga0315542_1002230_pt1 | contig 11853 bp, 11 predicted proteins | sample SalMarSW160120MG_FD_202541 | JGI IMG/M metagenome (GOLD analysis project Ga0315542, IMG submission 202541) | Salt marsh sediment microbial communities from the Plum Island Ecosystem LTER, Massachusetts, United States - Salt Marsh Sediment SW1601-20 ... | reverse complement strand
GGGCGCGAGAGCCAACCCCTGGGGAGTCTGGATGAGGCGGAAGCCCTCCTCCTCGGTGCGCTCGTTGAGGCGGTTGATGATCTCCTGTTGCTCCTTCTGCAGGTCACCCTGGATCTTTTCGCCCTCTTTTTGGTACTCCTCGGCCTCGAAGGCGTTCGGGATCTCCACCTGCAGCTCCTCCACGAGGTGGTCCATGGCGTCGCGGAGGGCACAACCCATGCCGGCCGGGAGCCGCAGGGCGCGCGGCTTCTCCGGGTCGGTGAAGTTGTTCACGTAGCACCAGTCGTCGGGGACGGGCCGCTCGGCGGCCTGTCGTCCCAGGAGACGTTCCACCACCGTCGCCTTGCCGGTGCCGGCGACGCCGAGGGCGAAGGTGTGATAGCCGGGGCTCGAGATGTCGAGCCCGAACTCCACCGACCGCACCGCGCGGTCCTGGCCGATCACCTGCTCCAGCTCCGGGAGGCTCTCGGTGGTCTGGAAGTCGAAGATGGCAGGGTCGCACCGCCGACGCAGGGCGTCGAGGGGGAGCTCGCCGGAGGTGGTGGGTGTGGAGTGGGAGTTGTCGTCGGCCATGGGGTCCTCCGATCGGGGGTCGCAACGCCACGTGTGCCGATGATCGGTCGGCGACCGCGCGCGCTCCACGGGGACCTCCCTGATGGCGCTGTGGGGGAATGGATGCGTCGGCGAGCGGTCCGCCGTCCCAGGTCCCGGCACGTACGTTCCCGAGGGCCGACGTCTGACCGCGGCGGGGCTAGGCCCGACCCGCGGACAGGATCGGCACCGATGGCTGCCGGCCGGCTGCGGATGGCATGTTGGAAGGTGCGAGCCGTCCTCCGAGCGGCGCCGCCGACAGTGGGCCCTCCGGGGACGGGGGGAGGGGACGTCATGGAGCCATTGACCTCAGAAGAGTTCCGCGAGCTGGCCACGCACCGGCATCCTGCCAGCGTCTCGGTATACATGCCGAGCCGTCATCTCGGGCGCGAGGCACGCCAGAACCCGATCCGGTTTTCCAACCTCCTCGCCGAGGCCGCCGAGGGCCTGAAGGCACGGAGTCTCGACGAAGATGTCATCCAGTCGGTGCTGGCGCCGCTGGAGCGGCTGGTCGCCGACGACGGCTTCTGGTCGCGTCAGAGCGACGGCCTGGCCGCGTTCGCTGCCCCGGATCAGAACCGCGTCTACCGTCTTCCCGTGGCGGTGGAGCAGCTGCTGGTGGTGGGAGGCAGATTCCACCTCAAACCGCTGCTGCCGATCCTGGTTCGGGACGGCCGCTTCTACCTCTTGGCCCTCAGCCAGGGACGGGTGCGACTCTTCGAGGCGTCCCGCCACGCCATGCGGGAGATGGACACCGGCGACATCCCATCCAGCCTGACCGACGCCCTCGGCTACGACTGGGAGGAGCGGTCGCTGCAGTTCTACAGTGCCGCGCCGCGGGGTGGCGCGAGCAGCGGACGCGAAGCCATGTACCACGGGCAGGGCCGGGGTCAGGACGACTCCACTGCGGAGCTGAGGCGATTCCTGGAGCTGGTGGACCGTGGGGTGAGGGGGCTGATCCCCGACCCCGAGGCACCCCTCGTGGTGGCGGCGGTGGAGGCGGTCTTCGGAGAGTACCGGAAGATCTCCCACCACCAGGCGCTGGCGACCGACTTCGTGCGCGGCAACCCGGATCACGCCGATCCCGATGAGCTGCTGACCGCGGCGTGGAAGGTCGTGGAGCCCATCTTCAGCGCGGACCGCAGGGAGGCGGCGGCCAAGGTGCGCCAGCTCCTCGGCACCGGCATGGCCAGCCAGCAGCTGGAAGAGGTGGTCGTGGCCGCCGCCGACGGCCGTGTGGCCAGCATGTTCATGGCCGAGGGAGCACAGCGCTGGGGACGCTTCTCGACCGAGGACCGGCGGGTGGAGGTGCACGGTCAGGCGGAGCCGCGGGACGAAGACCTCCTGAACCGCGCCGCGGTGGAGACCTTCGTCCACGACGGAACGGTGTACGTGGTGCCGCCCCGGGAGGTGCCCTCGGACCACGGGTCCCCCGTGGCCGCCGTCCTCCGCTACTGATCAGGCGCCATCGCTCCCACGCTGCCTGAGCAGCGGGATGAGACCCCCAGCGAGGATCATCTCCACCTGCCGCCCGGACAGCTGGTGGCGGACGGCGAAGGAGCTGTCTTTCGTCTGGTTCTCCACGGTGAGGGTGTCCCCGGCCCCGAGCCCGTCGCGCAGGCCGGTGACGCGCAGCCGGTCGCCCCGTTCGATGCTGCCAGCGTCGTTCTCGTCCTCGAAGGTGAGGGGGAGGATGCCGAAGTTGGCCAGGTTCTGCCAGTGGATGCGGGCGAAGCTGATCGCGATGACCGCCCGCAGGCCCAAGAACCGCGGCGCCAGGGCGGCGTGCTCACGGCTGGACCCCTGCCCGTAGTTGCGACCGCCGACGATGAGGTGGCCCCCGGACTCACGGGCCCCGCGGGCGCGCTCGGCGTAGCTGGAGTCCACCGCCTCGAAGCAGAAGCGGCTGATCTCGGGGATGTTGCTGCGGTAGGGCAGGACCTTGGCTCCGGCGGGCATGATCTCGTCGGTGGAGATGTCGTCGCCGACCTTGAGGAGAACCGGCGCCTCGATGGTGTCGGGCAGCTCCTCGAAGGCGGGCAGCGAGGCGATGTTCGGCCCCTTGCGCAGCTCCACAGAGCGGGCCTCGTCGGGGTCGAGAGGCGCCCGGAACGTGTCGGTGACGAGCACCAGCTCCTCGGGCTCGGCCACCTTGGGGTAGGGGGCGTCCAGGGTGCGGGGGTCGGTGATCTCGCCGGTCAGGGCCGACGCGGCCGCGGTCTCGGGGCTCACCAGGCAGACCTTGTCCTCGCGGGTCCCGGACCGTCCCGGGAAGTTCCGCGGCACGGTGCGCAGGCTGATCTCGTGGGTGGCCGGGGCCTGACCCATCCCGATGCAACCGTTGCAGCCCGCCTGGTGGAGACGGGCCCCGGCCTTGAGCAGGGACGCGATGTGGCCGTCCCGCATCAGGTTGAGGAGGATCTGCCTGGAGGTGGGATTGATGTCGAAGGAGACCCGGTCGTGCCGCTGCCGACCCTTGACGATCTCGGCCGCCACCGCGAAGTCCCGGTAGCCGGGGTTGGCGGAGGAGCCGATGTAGCACTGGTAGATGGGCTCTCCGGCGACCTCGGCCACGCGGGTCACGTTGCCCGGGCTGGAGGGCATGGCGATGAGCGGCTCCACGTCTGCCAGGTCGATCTCCGTGTGGCGGTCGTAGGAGCATCCCTCGTCGGCGAGGAGCTCCCGCCACTGATCTCCACGCCCCTGGCGGGTGAGGAAGGCGCGCACCTCGTCGTCCGCGGGGAACACCGTGCTCGTGGCGCCGAGCTCGGTGCCCATGTTGGCGATCACGTGGCGGTCCATGGTCGAGAGTGAGCCCAGGCCGGGCCCGTGGTACTCGATGACCGTGCCGACCCCACCCTCCACCCCGTGGCGCCGCAGCATCTCCAGGATGACATCCTTGGCGCTCACCCAGTCGGGCAGCTCGCCCGCCAGGCGGACCCCCCAGACCTCCGGCATCTTGAAGTAGAAGGGTTGGCCGGCCATGGCGACGGCGACCTCCAGCCCGCCGGCGCCCATGGCCAGCATGCCGATGGCCCCGGCCGCCGGAGTGTGGCTGTCCGAGCCCAACAGCGTCGCTCCGGGACGCCCGAACCGCTCCTGGTGAACGGGGTGACTGACACCGTTGCCGGGGGGGCTGTACCAGATGCCGAAGCGTTCGCAGGCGCTGCGGAGGAAGAGGTGATCGTCGGGGTTCTTGAAGTCCTCCTGGATCAGGTTGTGATCCACGTACTGCGCCGACAGCTCGGTCGCGACGCGGTCCACGCCCATGGCCTCCAGCTCGAGCATGACCATGGTCCCAGTGGCATCCTGGGTCAAGGTCTGATCGATGCGGATGCCGATCTCCGTGCCCGGCACCATGTCGCCCTCGAGAAGGTGGTCTGCGATCAGCTTCTGGGTCACATTCTGCTTCATGGGCTCTCTCCTCGTGGAACGTCGATCTCGTCGATGACCTCGACGCAGCCGCGGCTCGTCTCGGCCGTTGTCACGGCGATGGTCCGCAGCCTGCGGGTGGGCAGGACGCCGCTGAGGGTGACCGACCCCCCCCGCGCGGCGACCTCGACCCTGGCGGCCTCGAGGCCGAGCTTCGTATACAGGCGGAATTTGACGCGCGCCGCCAGGAGCTCGTCGCCAACCTCCACCGTCAGCTCCCCGTTGGCGGTATGGGTCCCCTCCGGTCGACCGGAAGCCACCGACAGCTCATTGTGGACGGTGGTGATGCCCGGCAGGCTCGAGGCCACCTGCCCGGCGATGATCAGATCTCGGGGTCGACGGACCTCGCCGGTCAGGGTGACCTCGCTGCCGGACACGTGGGGGTCGACGGCCAGGCCGTCGGTCCCCATCCTGGTCAGAAGAGCGACCCGCGCCTCCAGCTCGGTCGTCGCCGCCACGAGGGCCGCCTCCATGGACGCCTCCGAGCTTCCCGAGAGATCGGCGCCCGCTCGCTGCTTCACGTCATCATCCGCCGCGCAGGCTGTGAGCCCGATCAGAATCACGGCGAGCCATGCTGCGCCGTGTCGCTGCGTGTGGCTGGGCGTCACGATCGTCCCCGTCCGGAGTCTTGTCTCCCTTTCCAGGCTAAGGCGGCAACCCGGCCGCCCCCATGGGGCGATGACGGGCGCTGTCCTGGGGGACGTACCGACATGGGGTGCTGCCCCAGAGCGCGTTCGTCCCCTGCCGGGTGGTCACCGACGTTGAGAGGCGCGAGCATAGTCGCATGTACGTGGTCGAGATTCCCCACCTTGACGCGACGCTCGAGGACGGTGCGACCCACCAGTTGCTGCCCCAGCTCGAAAAGGAGCGTCCCGACCATATCCCCAGCTCAGCCGAAAGCTGAAGCGACAGTCAGACCACACCACCGTCCCCCGACGCCCCGGTTTGTCCGAACCGGGGCGCCGCGCTGTATGGGGTGGTGCGGACCGCCCTCAGGCGCCGTACTTGTCGAAGCGCCGGGCGTGGGCGAAGGCCAGCGGGAGGAGCTGGATGGCTGGGATCCTGGGTCCGAGGGACCCGGTGGCGCACTCCCGCTCCCCGAAGCGCCGGACGCCGTCCGACCGGCACGTGGTGGACCAGAGGAGCACCGGCACCTCGTGCCAGCTATGGCCGCGCAGCACCGCAGGAGTCGAGTGGTCGCCGGTGACGAGGACCACGTCCGGGGCGAGCTCGAGCAGCCGCGGCAGCTCGCGGTCCACGCTCTCGATGAGCTCGACCTTGCGGGCAAAGTCCCCGTCCTCGCCCGCGCTGTCGGTGGTCTTGAAGTGGAGGAAGAAGAAGTCGAAGTCGTCCCAATGATGGGCGACGGTGGCGATCTCTTCGGAGAAGGTCTCACCCGTGGCGAGCACGTCCATGCCCACCAGGCGGGCCACTCCCCGATACATGGGGTAGACGGCGACTGCAGCCGCACGGACGCCGTAGACCTCGGGCAGGAGGGGCCAGGACGGCCGGCTCGAGAACCCGCGCAGCAGGACCATGTTGGCCCGCTCGTCGCCGGCCAGCAGGTCTCCAGCGCGGTCGATGAACTGGCGCACGACGGCTGCGGTGCGTTCCGCTTCCGGGGCCAGCGGCTGCGGCGCCAGCGGCTCGAGGCCCGTGCTCTGGGGGTCGGTGTCTGCGAGCCCGGGGCTGAGCCCCTCGCCTCTCAGGACGAGGAGGAAGCGGTAGTCCTTGACCGTCTCCACGTGCATCTCGGCGCCCTCGAGCTGGATGCCGCGCAGGCGCTCGCACAGCTCGCGGTTACGGTCGCTGGACAGGCGCCCGGCCCGGCGGTCGGTCACGACGCCGTCCACCACGGTGCAGAAGTTGCCGCGCGCCGCCACGTCCCCCGGTCTGAGGTCGAAGCCGATGCCGAGGGCGGAGAGGACGCCCCGGCCCACCTTGTGCACCAGGGGGTCGTAGCCGAAGAGGCCGAGGTGGGCGGGCCCGCTCCCCGGGGTGATGCCGGGCCCGACGGGTTGGTGGAGGCCGCACACGCCTTGGGCCGCCAGGCGATCGAGGTTGGGCGTGCGTGCCGTCTCCAGCTCGGTGGCGCCGCCGGGCCTCTCGGGCAGGCCGCCCAGCCCGTCCATGACCAGGAGCACAACCTTGCCGCCGCCGGAGTGCTTGAGAGCGCTGATCTCCTCGAGGTTCATGGTCTTCCTCCGTGCACGGGTCAACCACATGAAGCGTGGCAGCCCATGGGACGCTGGTCCATCCGGATCCTTCCGAGGGCTCCATCGGGACCGGCCCGGCCGGGGCAGGCCCGGGGCGAGGACGGGACCGCCCCCGGTGGAGGTCGGAGGGTTCGCTCCGCCAGCATAACAGCGGCGGCCACCGCCGGGGAGGAGTGCCGTGGCCACGACCGATGACCTGAAGGAGTATCGAAGCAAGCGGAACTTCCGCTCCACCTCGGAGCCGAAGGGGAACGGATCCCGAGCCGGCGAGCACCCCCTGTTCGTCATCCAGAAACACGATGCGAGCAGCCTCCACTACGACTTCAGGCTGGAGGTGGATGGGGTCCTCAAGTCGTGGGCGGTGCCCAAGGGTCCCTCCACCGATCCCCGTGAGAAGCGGCTGGCGGTGCCCACCGAGGACCATCCCCTGGAGTACGCCGACTTCGAAGGCACCATTCCCTCGGATGAGTATGGCGGTGGCACGGTGCTGATCTGGGATCGTGGGCCCTACCGCAACCTCCGGGCCGACAAGGACGGCGATGGGATGTCCATGTCCGAAGCCATCGCCGACGGCAAGGTGGAGGTGTGGCTCGAAGGCGAGAAGATCAGCGGGGGCTACGCCCTGGTGCGCACCGGCGGCGGTGACGACGAGCGCTGGCTGCTGATCAAGATGAGGGACGATGCCGCGGACGCGCGACGCCGTCCCACCTCCACCGAGCCCGCGTCGGTGGCCAGCGGCCGCACGTTGGACGACGTGCGGGAGGCTGCGGAGGATGGTGACGGTGGGTGACCCCTTCGCGAGCCTGCCGGAGGAGGCGCGGCAGCGGCTCGAGAAACGCCCCCACCCCGACTGGGTCGAGCCCATGCTGGCCACCCTCAGCCACGACCACTTCTCCGATCCCGGCTGGATCTTCGAACGCAAGCTCGACGGCGAGCGATGCCTCGCCTTCCGCCATGAGGGCGCCCCGTACGCGCACAGCCGATCCAAGAGATGGTTGAAGTTCAAGTGTGCGGCCTCCCAGGAGCTGGTCATCGGAGGGTTCACAGAACCGGAGGGAGAGCGCGTCGGCCTCGGTGCGCTGCTCCTGGGGACCTACGAGGAAGGCGAGCTGCGCTACGCCGGCAAGGTGGGAACCGGATTCGACGATGACACTCTGCGACGTCTCCGGGGCCGTCTCGAAGGGCGGCGGCGCAAGACGACGCCGTTCACCGCGGGCGATACGCCGGCGGATGTCCACTGGGTGCGCCCCGACCTCGTGGCCCAGGTCCGCTTCACGGAGTGGACCGACGACGGCCGCCTCCGCCATCCCGTCTTCCTCGGTCTCCGCCGGGACAAGGAGGCGGAGGAGGTCCATCGCGAGTCGCCCGGAGGCAGCTCGTGAGTCGGCGCGTGCACCAGGGCCGCTACACGATCGAGATTTCCCACCCGAACAAGGTGTACTTCCCCGGTGACGGGCTCACGAAGGGCGACCTGGTGGACTACTACCGCCGCGTGGGGGAGGTCATGGTGCCCTACCTCAAGGGGCGGCCGGCGACGCTGCACCGCTGGCCCGACGGGATCGAGGGCGCCGACTTCTACCAGCAGCAGCGGCCCGATCACCTGCCGGATTGGGTCGGCGCCGCCGAGCTCCGCCGCCGCCAGGGAGGCAGCGTCACCCACACCGTCATGGACAGCGCGGCGGCCCTGGTGGCGGTTGTCAACACCGGCTGCATCACCCCTCACCTGTGGCTGAGCAAGGTGGACCTTGCGGACCGGCCGGACCAGCTGATCTTCGATCTGGACCCGCCGTCCGCTGGGGGGTTCGGGGAGGTACGCCACGCCGCCCGGATGGTGCGGGCGCTGCTGGACGAGCTGGAGCTGCCCGCTCTGCTCAAGACCACGGGGTCGAGAGGGCTGCACGTCGTGGTGCCGCTGAGGCGCAGCCACGACTTCGACGAGGTGCGTTCGTTCGCGCAACGGGCGGCCGGCCTGCTGGCGACCCGAGAGCCCCACCGGCTCACGGTCGAGCAGCGCAAGGACAAGCGAGCGGGCAGGTTGTTCCTGGACACCGGACGGAACGCGTACGGGCAGCACGCGGTCGCGCCCTACGCTGTGCGGGCCCTGCCCGGCGCCCCGGTGGCCACCCCCCTGGAGTGGTCGGAGCTGGAGGACGGCGACCTGGACGCCAGGCGGTGGACGGTGGGCAACCTGTTCCGCAGGTTGGGACAGCGCGACGACCCTTGGCGCGGACGTTGGCGCTACGCCCGCTCCCTGAAGGGCCCGCGGCAACGACTCGAGCGTTTGGAGCGCGAAGCGAGGGAGTGAGATGACGGGCATTGTCCGCGTCGCGGCTCTCCTCACCGTTCTCGCGCTCTCGCTGTTGATCACCCGTCTGGCGACGGTGGCCCTGACCCACACCGGCATGTCCACCCAGGCGGCCCGTTTCCAGGCCCGCTCCGCCTTCACCGGCACCGGACTCACCACCTCCGAAGCGGAGCAGGTGGTGCGGCATCCGGTGCGACGGCGCATCGTCATGACCCTGATGGTGCTGCGCAGCGCGGCCCTGGCGGAGCTGGACCAGCGCCACGCCGACGTTGGCGGCGAAGAGGCCCACCACCGGGCGGTGCAGGAGCAGCGGCACGAGATCAGTGAAGAGCGGCGACGGGACCGGGAGCGAAGGGGGCCGGACGAGGAGTAGGTGGGCCCGCGTCCTCGAGGCCCGAGCCCGGCGTCGGATCACTCCTGGGGCACTTCCCCAGACCGCGGGAGGTGAGCGACCGATATTGCCACCGGCGGCAGAGACTAGGCTTGCACTGAGGATCGTGTCATGGTGGCCGACTTAATCATCGCCTTCGTTGTCGCTACGGTTGTGGTCCTTGCCTTCGTGCTCGCCGGCTGGAGACGACCCCTGCGTGGGCTCCTGTGGGCGTTCTCCCTGGTCCTGCTCCTCCTCATCTGGGCCGGGGGCATCTGGCTGCAGCCCATCGGACGGGCAGGTCCCGGCGCCTCGGTGTTGTCGTTCGTGGTGGTGGGGCTGCTCCTCGCCCTGCTCTTCGCCGCCTTCGTGCCCCGGGATCGCCCCCGGACCCGTGGTGAGGCGCTCCGGCAGGTCGACACGCAGCGCGCGGCGAACCGGGTCGTGGGCGTCTTCTTCTGGATCCTCGTGGCCATGCTGGTGGCGGTGATCGTGTATCGGTACCTGTAGACGTTCGCGGCGGCGGAACGTCGAGTCCACCCGCCGTCCTGGGGGCGACGATGCGACTGGTGAAGAGCAGTCTGGAGGGCGACGACCACGGCTTCTGCCTCGGCACCGTGGCCGTGCAGTGCAACCGCGCCGAGAGCGGAGCGCTGAGCCGTCTCCCCGATGTGTATCACCCGATCCTGGACGTCTTCGAGGCCCGCATCGTGATGGGCGCCCTGCGAGAAGGGGAAGGTGAACTGGTTGAGCTCAGGGTGCAGATTGCCCGCAATGACGCCCACTCGCTGGAGCTGCTGCTGACGCAGCGGGTGCAGGAGCTCACCGCCTGGCGAGCCCACGACGCAGCCCCGGTGCGAGCGGTCTGGAGGCGACACGCTGGGGTATAGTGGCAAACGGCCGGGCCTGCCCGGTGGGAGGCAGCTGGAGTCACGACGCTGCATCCAGGGGTCGCCATGAGGTGTGGTCGTTGAAGGTACGTGCACCAGCCTTCCGTCACGTCGCCATCCTCGTTGCCCTATACGTGACGGGAACGGTGGCGATGTTCATGTGGTCCAGAGAGGGTCTGCGGGATGCCTCGTGGGACGTCATGGAGTCGACGGCCCGCCTCGTGGCCTATGAGATCGCGTCGGCCATGGGGGACACGGTGCGGCAGCACGTGACGGGCGAGGGCGGCGCGCCCGATCCCCGGCTCCTGGACACCGTCGTGTCCCTGGCTCAGCGCTCGGCCACCGTCCGCTTCGCCACCATCGTGAACAGCCGCGGCAGGGTGGTGGCGAGCAACGACCCGGACGTCGCCGACCATACCTTCCCGACGCCGGCCGATCTCTTCGACGCCGATCAACGACCCCGCCTGGAGGCGGACGTGGGCCCCGACCTGCGTCGCGGTGAGTTCGTGGTCCAGATCCCCTTCGTGGACCATGGCAAGCCCTACGCCTATCTGGAGCTGACCCTCTCCTCGGCGAGCCTCGCCGCTCTGTACCGGAGCAGCTATGTGGTGCTGGTGGTCGTTGCCGCCGTGGGGCTGGCCGCCCTGGGGGGCATGGCGCTCCTGCTGCATCTGCAGTACGAGCGCAGTGAGCGGTTGGCGGCCCGTCAGCTCGCCGACCGGATCGAGGGGCGCACCGTGGGCGAGGGTGCGGTCCTCGACACCGTGTTCGAACCCGTGCTGGCGGCGGCGGACCGCCTGCGCGCGACCCTCAGCGACCAGAAAGGGCGGGTCGAGGAGGCGCGCGAGCAGCTCGCCCAGCTCGGCCGTCTGCTGGATGTGGGCGTCGTCCTGTTGGACACAGACGGGCGACCCGACTTCGCCGGGGAGCGGGCCCGTGAGCTGTTCGGCGTCACCGCATCGGACGCGCCGCTGGAGGAGATCGGTCGTCTCCTGGCCCCCGTGCGGGAGGAGCTGCTGTGCGTGCAGAGGGACCGGCGGACCGTGGAGACCGCGCTGCAGTTGACCGGCAATGATCCGCCGACCGTTCTCCAGCTCACGGCGGCGCCCAGCGCCCAGGACGAAAGCGGGGGTCTGCTGCTGAGGGTCCGCGACCGCGGACAGCTCCGGTCCCTGGAGCGCGATCTGTTGCAGGCGGCGCGGCTGCGCAGTCTCACCCGGCTGTACGTGGGCGTGGCCCACGACCTGAAAGCGCCCATCAACGCCATGGTGCTGAACCTGGAGAACATGCGCTCGGCTCTCGAGCGGCAGGCGGCCGATCATCCGTGGGCCGAGCGGCAGGCGGTCACGGTCTCGGTTCTCGAGGAGGAGCTGGAGAGGCTGCGTCGGATGTTGCAGATGATCCTGGCCCAGACCGCTCCGATGCGGTCCGAGGAGGACGAGATCGATCTCGACCACATGCTGGAGGAGATCGAGCTGCTGCTGGCGGCGCAGGCTCGTCAGCAGCGGATCCAGCTCGAGTTCAAGCGCTCCGGCCAGCCGGTCCGCGTCCGTGGCAATCCCGATCAGATCAAGCAGGCGGTCCTCAACCTGCTCATCAACTCCCTGGAGGCGGTGGCGCGGGGAGGACGCCTGGTGGTGACCCTCGAGCGCGCTGCCGCCGAGGGCCGGATCCGCATCTCCGACGATGGACCCGGCATCCCGGAGCGCGTCCTCTCCCGCCTGTACGAGATGCACGTCACCACCAAGGAGACCGGGACCGGTATCGGGCTGTTCGTCGCCCGCTCCGGCATCGAGGCCGCGGGGGGGACGCTGGAGCTCGTCCACACGGGCGAGGACGGCACCACTTTCGAGATCGTGCTGCCGCTCACCGGGGAGGGCGCGGTTGTCCAGTCAGCCTGAGATCCTGGTGGTGGATGATGAGCCCAACACCCTGAACGCGCTCGCGGAGCTCGTGGAGCGGGAGGGTTTTGCCGTCCGTACGGCCGACGATCTGGCCACAGCCCGCACCGAGATCAGGCGTGCGGTGCCCGACGTGGTGCTGTGCGAC
>Ga0315542_1002227_pt1 | contig 11857 bp, 11 predicted proteins | sample SalMarSW160120MG_FD_202541 | JGI IMG/M metagenome (GOLD analysis project Ga0315542, IMG submission 202541) | Salt marsh sediment microbial communities from the Plum Island Ecosystem LTER, Massachusetts, United States - Salt Marsh Sediment SW1601-20 ... | reverse complement strand
GAACGCGGCGATGGCGATATGCGTGTTCTTCTATGTGCAGTGGACGGCGATTGTGCGCAACGGCTTTCTGGGCTACCTGCGCCACTTCGTGGGCGAACCGTGGTGGATGTTCCCGCTGCAGTTCCCCCTCCACATCCTGGAGGAGCTCATCAAGCCCGTTTCGCTGTCCTTGCGCCTCTTCGGCAACATCCTGGGCGAGGACACGCTGCTGGCGGTATTCGCGGGGCTGGTGGTCCTGATACCGGGAGTGTTGAAGCTCCCGCTGCACTTCCCGTTCATGCTGCTGGCGTTGATTTTCAGCACCGTGCAGGCGTTGATATTCTCAATGCTTACGGCCATTTATATCGCGCTGATGCTCCCGCACGAGGAGCACGGGCACTGATAGACCCTTGACTTAATCGGAGGAAACTATGGAATACCAGGCGGCACTGGGATTGGCGTTACCGCTCGGGCTGGGGCTCGCGGCGCTGGGCTGCGGCATCGGCATCGGCATGGCGGTTAATGGGGCGATGAGCGCGATGGCGCGCCAGCCGGAAGCGCTGGGCCGCATCCAGATTGCGATGATCATCGGCGCGGCCTTCATTGAGGCGCTGACCATCTACGCGCTGGTTATCGCGTTCGTATTGTCCGGCAAAATCGCGTAGCATCCAACGCATCGGAGGTTAGACCTTGGAGGGTGTATTCACAATCCTCAAATTGCCGGACCTGTTCGGCCACCTCATCGCGTTCTTCGCGCTCTTCTGGATTCTGAAGAAGTTCGCCTGGGGGCCGGTGCTCCAGATGGTGGAACAGCGGCGCGAGAACATTGAGAAGGCCTACGCCGAGGTGGAGGCCAAACAGGCCGAATCCGAACGGCTGCAGGCGGAGCTGGACGCGCGGCTGGGTGCAATCGAAGAGGAACGGCGGAAGACGATGGAGGAGGCCGCCCGCGACGGGCGCGCATTGGCCGACGAGATACGCGGCGCGGCCGAACAGCAGCGCGAGCGCATCATGGCCAAGGCGCAATCCGACATCGAGCTGGAACGCGAGAAGCTGAAGGCCGAGCTGAACAACTATGTGGCCGACCTGGCCATTGACATCACCGAGAAGCTTGTGGCCAAACAGCTTGACCGCGAGGAGCAGCGGCGCTTGATCAAGACGCTGACTGCCGGCCTGTAGGCAGCCATCATGCTGGAAACACGGGTAGCCAAACGGTACGCGACCGCGCTGTTCAACCTTGCGATGAAGCGCGATGTCGTGGAAGAGGTGGACGAGGAGCTCCACCAACTGGAGCTCGTGTTCGCTTCGCCCCGGCTGATGCGCTTCCTGACGCACCCGGAGATTGAGGTGCGCAAGAAGCGCGAAGTGCTCAACCGGGCGTTTTCGGGCCGGGTGCGGCCGGTGGTGGCCAGCCTGCTGGAGATTCTGCTGCGCAAGCACCGCATTGCGGAGTTTCCGGCGGTGGCGCGCTACTACGACCTGTTGACCGACCGGCTGCGCGGCGTGGAGGAGATTACGGTCATCAGCGCGGTGGAGCTGGACGACGCCGATTACCGCGAGCTGCTCGGCAAGATGGTCGCGCACTCGGCGTACCCGAAGCTGCGGCTGGTGAAGATAGTGCGGCCGGAGATTCTCGGCGGCGTGATTATTGAGCTGGGGCGCGACAAGGTGATTGACGTGTCGCTGCGCACCCGGCTGAACCAGCTGCACCGCAAGCTGGTGAAGTACCGCTCAATCTAGAGCAGGTGAAACTGTATGGATCAGATACGACCTGAAGAAATAACGAGCATCATTGAGCAGGAAATCGCCGCGTTTGAGGGCGAGCTCAAGATGGAGGACCGGGGCGTAGTGCTCCAGGTCGGCGACGGCATTGCGCGCGTCTTCGGCCTGGAAAACTGCGTGTACAACGAGATGCTGGAGTTCCCCAATGGCGTGATGGGAATGGCGCTGAACCTGGAAGAGGAAAGCGTCGGCGTCGTGCTGCTGGGCGATACCACTCTGGTCAAGGAGGGCGACCCGGTTAAGCGCACCGGCCGCGTGCTGGAAGTGCCGGTGGGCGAGGCCATCATCGGGCGCGTCATCAACCCGCTGGGCGAGCCGCTGGACGGCAAGGGGCCGGTGGTGACCAAGGACATGCGCCCGATTGAGAAGAAGGCCGACGGCGTAATCGCCCGCCAGCCGGTGAAGGAGCCGCTCCAGACCGGCATCAAGGCGATTGACGCGATGACGCCCATCGGGCGCGGCCAGCGCGAACTCATCATCGGCGACCGCAGCACCGGCAAGACCGCCATCCTGGTGGACACCATCATCAACCAGAAGGATACGCACAGCACCGACAAGCCGGTGTTCTGCATCTATGTGGCGGTCGGGCAGAAAGAATCCACCGTCGCCCGCATCTGGGATGTGTTGCAGAAGCACGGCGCGATGGAGTACACGACCATCGTGGTGGCGTCGGCGAGCGATCCCGCGCCGCTGCTCTACATCGCACCTTACGCCGGCTGCGCTATGGCGGAGCACTTCCTCTACAAAGGCGGGCACACGCTGGTGTGCTACGACGACCTGACCAAGCACGCACAGTCCTACCGCGCGCTGTCGCTGCTGCTGCGCCGCCCGCCGGGGCGCGAAGCGTTCCCCGGTGACGTGTTCTACCTGCACTCGCGGCTGCTGGAGCGAGCCATCAAGCTGTCCGACAGCAAGGGCGGAGGCAGCATCACCGCCCTGCCGGTGATTGAGACGCAGGCGGGCGATGTCTCCGCGTACATTCCGACGAACGTCATCTCCATCACCGACGGGCAGATTTACCTGGAGCCCGACCTGTTCTACCAGGGCATCCGCCCCGCCATCAACGTGGGCATATCCGTTTCCCGCGTGGGCGGCAATGCGCAGACCAAAGCAATGAAGAAAGTGGCCGGCATGCTGCGCCTGGACCTGGCGCAGTACCGCGAGCTGGCGGCCTTCGCATCCTTCGGCAGCGAGCTGGACAAGGCCACCCAGGCGCAGCTCACGCGCGGCGAGCGCATGGTGGAGCTGCTCAAGCAGGGGCAGTACGCTCCCATCAAAATGGAGGAGCAGGTTATGGCCATCTTCGCGGGCACCCGCGGCTTCCTGGACAGCCTGCCCACGGACGAGGTGCGCCCCTACGAAATCAGGCTGATGGCATTCGCCAAGGAGCGTTATCCCGAGCTGTTGCCCGAAATTCTGCGCAGCGGAACGATTGACGAGAAGCTGGAGGAGCGCCTGAAGAAAGCGGTGGACGAGTTCACCCGCAGCTTCAAGGGGCTGCCGGACGATGAGCGCAAGTCAATCAAACTCGCCCTGAAGAAGGCGGGCAAGGAGGAGTGATGATGGACTATGCGAGGATAACAGCCGAAGACCTCGTCGGGCGCCAGGTGATGATCCACATGCACACCCCGGCGTTCACCGACCTTAACCTCCAGGGCTTCCAGTCGCCCCGCTTCCGCGCGGTGGTGCTGGGGATGGACAACCTCGGGCTGTGGATTGAGCATCCCGAGTACAAGATAATGCCCGTGTACAACGACGAGGGGGAGTACATCCCGCCGGGCGAGCGCGCGGAGGAAACGCACCGGGCGGCGATACTGCTGTTCTGGGGCACGATTAAGACCATAATCCTCTTCCCCGACAAGGAAGCGATCTTACCGACGGAAGACGTGCCGGTGATTGGCTTTCAGCATGTGCGCGACGTTGAACGCCGCCTGGACGAGGAAGAGACGGACTTGCAGCCGGAGCCTGAGCCGCCGCCGGCGCCCAAGAAGAAAACCCGCAAGAAGAAATAACCATGCCCAAGGGCGAAAAGGAAATCCGTCGGCGCATCAAGAGCGTCAAGAGCACGCAGCAGATCACGCGCGCGATGAAGATGGTCGCCTCGGCGAAGCTGAAGAAAAGCCAGAACGCCACGGAGCGCTCCAAGCCCTACTCGGTCACGATGATACGGGTGATTGACCACCTGGTGCGCGCATTGCAGGACTACAGCCATCCGTTGCTGCGCCAGCCGGACAAGGAGCTGCGAGACACGCTGCTGGTGATCTACACCGGCGACAAGGGCCTGTGCGGCAGCTTCAACTCCAACCTGGTGCGCACCGCCGAGCACTTCATGCGCGATCGGCCGGACCGCACCCACCATCTTCTCACCATCGGCAAGTACGGCACGCGCTACTTCCGGCGGCGCGGCTTTGACCTGGTGGAAGCCCGCAGCGCTTACGACTTCGGGACGCACTACTACGGTATGGTTGACCTGTACACGCTGATTGAGAGCTCTTTCCTCCAGGGCGTTTACGGCGAAGTGTGGTTGCTGTTCTCGCGGTTCATCAACCCGGCGCGGCAGACCCCAACGCTGTTGAAGCTGCTGCCGGTGGAGCATGAGGGATTGCTCTCGGAGCTGGAGCCGGAGGAGCGCCATCTGACGCCGGAGGAAGAAGACCTGGTGTTCGCGCCCGACCGCTGGAAGGTGCTGGATGCGCTGCTGCCGCGCTTTGTGCGCTACAGCGTGTTCAACGCGGTGCGCGAGTCTTACACGAGTGAAAACGCCGCGCGGATGCTGGCGATGGACAACGCCACCAAGAACGCGGGCGAGATGATAGACAACCTTACACTCCAGTACAACAAGGAGCGCCAGCAGACGATTACCATGGAGCTGCTGGACATTTGCGGCGGCGCGGAGGCGCTGAAGGGGTAAGGCTACACACAAGGAACCAGCGATATGGAGCAAACAAACGGCAAACATACGGGGAAGATAGTTGAAATCATCGGGCCGACCATCTCGGTGAAGTTTGAAAGCGGCCACCTGCCGTCCATCTTCAACGCGATTGCGGTGAAGCACCCGCAGACCGGCCAGACCATCATCTCGGAAGTCGCGCAGCACCTGGGCAACGATGTGGTGAAGTGCGTGTCCATGGATTCCACGGACGGGCTGGTGCGCGGGCTTGACGCGGTGGACGCGGGCGAGGCCATCTCGGTGCCGGTGGGGCGCGAGACCCTGGGGCGGCTGTTCAACCTCCTGGGCGAGCCGATTGACGAGAAGGGGCCGGTGCATACGGCCAAGCGCTACCCCATCCACCGGCCGGCGCCGACGCTCACCGACCAGTCGGTGAAGACCGAAGTGCTGGAAACCGGCCTGAAGGTCGTGGACCTGCTGGAGCCGTACCTAAAGGGCGGCAAGGTCGGGCTGTTCGGCGGCGCGGGCGTGGGAAAGACCGTGCTCATCCAGGAGCTCATCCACAACATCGCCAAGGAGCACTCGGGATTATCGGTGTTCGGCGGGGTGGGCGAACGCACCCGCGAGGGCAACGACCTCTACCTGGAGATGACCGCGAGCGGTGTCCTCGCCAACACGGTGATGGTCTTCGGCCAGATGAACGAGCCGCCGGGCGCGCGACTGCGCGTGGGGCTGTCGGCGCTGACGATGTCGGAGTACTTCCGCGACGAAGAGGGGCTGGACGTGCTCCTGTTCATAGATAACATCTTCCGCTTCACCCAGGCGGGCAGCGAAGTTTCGGCGCTGCTGGGGCGGCTTCCCAGCGCGGTGGGCTACCAGCCGACGCTGGCCACCGAGATGGGCGAGTTACAGGAGCGCATCACCTCCACCAACAAGGGCTCGGTGACCTCTATCCAGGCGATTTACGTGCCGGCGGACGATTACACCGACCCCGCGCCGGCGACGACCTTCGCGCACCTGGACGCCACGACGAACCTCTCCCGTGCGCTGACCGAGCTGGGCATTTACCCGGCGGTTGACCCGCTGGACAGCACCAGCCGCATCCTTGACCCGATGGTGGTGGGCGAAGAGCACTATAACGTGGCCCGCCGGGTGCAGCAGATTCTCCAGCGCTACAAGGACCTGCAGGACATCATCGCTATCCTCGGCATGGAAGAGATCTCCGACGACGACAAGGTCATCGTGCGGCGGGCGCGGCGCATCCAGCGTTTCCTGTCGCAGCCCAACTTCGTGGCCGAGCAGTTCACCGGCCAGCCCGGGCGCTACGTCCCGGCGGCGGAGACGGTGCAGAGCTTCCGCGAAATCATTGACGGCAAGCACGACGACCTGCCGGAGCAGGCGTTCTATATGGTCGGCGCGATTGACGAAGCGGTGGAAAAGGCCAAACGCATCCGTTCGGAGCAGGAGGAGTAGCCAATGCCCGAACGCGAAAACGGCCACAGCTTTCCGGTAGTCATCATTTCGCCCGATGGCGAGATCTTCCGCGACGAGGCGGTAAGCATCGTGGTGCCGGCGGTGGACGGCTACCTGGGGGTGCTGAAGGGGCATGTGCCGATGATCACGGTGCTGGATGTCGGCGAGATGCTCATCCGCACGCCGGACGAGCACATCCTTTCGCTGGCGGTGGCCGGCGGGTTCATGGAAGTGAGGCGCGACGAGACGGTGGTGCTGTGCGACCACGCCGAGTTCCGCGAGGACATTGACGTCATCCGCGCCAGCAAGGCCGAGGAGCGCGCCCGCGAGCGGCTGACCGGCCGGATGCAGGACATTAATGTGGAGCGCGCGCAGGTCGCGTTGAAAAAGTCGGTCAACCGCGAGAAGGTGGCCCAGCGCAAGGAGCGCAAGAAGTTAATTGAGTAACCCCGAAGGAAACACGGAGAACCGCGCGATACTCGTCACCGGCGGCCGGCAGCTGTCCGGCGAAGTGGCGGCATCGGGCGCGAAGAACTCGGCGCTTCCGCTGATATGCGCCAGCGTGCTGGCGGACGGGCCGGTGACGCTGACGAACGTCCCGAGGCTGGATGATGTGCTTTCCATCTGCGAGCTGCTGGAATCGCTGGGCGCGAAGTGCGCCTTTGACGGCGGCAGCCTGACGATTGACCCCACCTCCATCACGCGCCAGGACGCGCCTTACGAGCTGGTGCGGCGGATGCGCGCGAGCTTCCTGGTGCTGGGGCCGCTGCTGGCCAAGTTCGGGCACGCGGAAGTGCCGCTGCCGGGGGGCTGTAACATCGGCCCGCGCCCGGTGGACGAGCACCTGCGCGCGCTGGGAGAGATGGGCGCGGAGATTGAGTTCAAGAAGGGCGTGGTTTACGCGGGCGCGAAAAAGCTGCGCGGCGAGCAGGTCTACTTCAACATCACCAGCGTGGGCGCGACCGAAAACGTGGTGATGGCGGCGATGGGCGCTGAGGGCGTCACCGTGCTGGAGAACTGCGCGGAGGAGCCGGAGGTCGCTGACCTGGTGAACTTCCTGCGGTCGCTGGGCGCGGACATCAAGACGCCGGGCTCCAAGCGCCTTGAAGTGCGCGGCGGACTGGCGCTCAAGCAGCGCGAGCCTTATTCCATCATCCCCGACCGCATAGAGGCGGGCACGTTCCTGCTGGCGGTGGCGGCCACCGGCGGCGGGGGGACGGTCAAGCGCTGCGAGCCGGCGCACCTCACGGCGCTCACCGAAAAGCTGCGCGAGATGGGCGTGGGCTTGCGCGCCGAGGGCAATGACATTACGCTGGCGCCCAACGGCCGCCTGAAGGCGACGAAGGTGCGCACCCAGCCGTACCCCGGCTTCCCCACCGACCTCCAGCCGCAGATTACCACGGTGCTCACCATGGCGCAGGGCGTGTCGGTGGTGACCGAGTCGGTGTTTGAGCAGCGCTTTTCCTACTTGCCGGAGCTCAAGCGCATGGGCGCGAACATCATCCAGCAGGATAACGCCGCTATCGTGGACGGCACGGGCGTGCGGCTGACCGGCGCGCCGGTGGACGGCTACGACCTGCGCGGCGTGGCGGCGATGACCATCGCCGGGCTGATGGCGCAGGGCGAAACGCTGATACGCGGCTTCGGCCACCTCGTGCGCGGCTATGAGGACTTCATCGCCAAGATGGAAGGCCTCGGCGCGGACATCCGCCTGGTGGACAAGGACTATGAGCTGAAGAATAATCACGGCTAGGGATTAGGGTAGGAGTAGCGAGGGGCGAGTAGCGAGTATCCAGAGAGGCGAGGGGTTAGGGATTAGGGTAGGAGACGGCGCGGGGATTGTAGGCGTGGCACTTTTCTTTTTGCTGCTGGTTGACCTGCTGGCCGTCGGCGGTGGTATAATCGGTCAAGGACAGGGCTTTGGCGACTGCCGGCAGACATACCGCCCACCACTTGGGCGCCCCGAGCGCCCCTTACCGCTTTGACGGCTACACGTACACGGGGCTGAACCTGGGGTACTACCGGGTGGAGACCAACGCGACGGCGCGCTACGACTACACCTTCGACAAGCTCAGGCGGATGACGCAGGAGAAGAAGCGCGGGACCGGCCAGGGGACCCCCCTGCACTACCAGAAGGACTTCACCTACGACAAGGCGGGCAACCGGCTGAGCTACCAGCACCAGAACGGCGGCGGGTACAACTATGGCCTCGCCTGTAACTACAACCTGTACGTCTACGATGTGATGGGCCGCCTCACGCAGATACAGGATTCCGGGCGCAGCTTCACCGCCACCGTCACCAACGACTGGAACGGGAACATCACCCAGATATCAGAGATCATCCCGCATGGCGTGCTCAATGCCACGAGCACCTTCGAGTGGGACTATGAAAACCGGCTCATTGAGGCCGCGCCCGGCGGCTCCGGCATGGTGATGGAGTTTACCTGGGACGGATTCAACCGCGCGGTGAAGTCGCGCGCCACCATCGGGATGAACGCGCAGGACTTCGAGCACATCTATTCCGGCTCGCGCTTCATCGGCAGCAAGGAAGTCACCGACCCGGAGAATCCGGTGACGGGAAAGGTGTGGGAGTGGGGCATCGGCTACGGCAACCACGGCAAGAACGAGTTGATAGAGGCCGCGCAGATCAGTTCCGCCTCCGCCCGCAACTACTACATGCTCAACGATGAGAAGAACACCGGGCGGATGAGCTACATCAACAACGCCATGACCGCCGGCGACACGGTGGACCCGGCGCGGATGTGCAGCGAGACGCAGCAGGTGAACGGAGCGGTTACTCCCTGCCGGGTGGCGATAGCGTTGAACAAGTCGGAGCTCGTGAGCGCCTACGCCATCACGCTGGACGCCGACCGGGCGGTGTATGCTTACGGCGGCGAGGGGACGCTGGCGCTGCTGGCTACCGATTTGGAGTTTGAGGGCTCGCGGGTGAAGAGCCCGGTGCTGGGCCGCGACTTCAACCCCATGGGCCGCGGCGACGGCGCCTACTACGCCCAAGGCGCGTTCGCGATATACGAAGCCAAGTCTGAGTTCGTGGGCGAGATCACGAGCGGCTTCGGGAATTCGGTGTGCAATGGGGAAGCCGTGCCTACGGCCCTAGACTTAGGTGGAAGCCCAGTCCACGGGGCTAACATGAGTGCTGCTGGAGAGTGCTGCGGAGAGCATATACACGAGCCACCTTCTGGTTCTTCTCGGCTCATGGACTGGTGCACTTGGCTGCTCGAGGCCATCCCTGACATTGCGAAGGTCTTCTCCGGCGAGGTGGGCATTAAAGAGCTGATGCTTCACATCTGCAGCGGTCCGAAGAACAAGATAGTGCAGTGTGTGTGCGATGCACTGATGAGACTTAAGGTGGGGGGAGAGATTCCCGCAGTCTGGGACGCGTACATGTGGTGCCTCAAGCTTAAGTGCGGTATAGTAGCGCCATGTGAGCCTGAAGTCCCGCAGAACGTAGGATGTCCTTTGACCTGCTGGCTGTCAACTATAGGCACGTGGATACTGAGGAATATAGTGATGCCATGCATGGGGAAGTACTTGAAAGACTTCGCATGCTTTGGGCTCGGCGTGTGGGTTCAATTTGTAGAGCACAGGCGCGAGAAAGCATGGGATCCGGATTCGGCATCGTATTCGATGTCCCCGGGGGGGAACGGCTCTGCTGTCCTCCTCTATGCTCTACCGGTTGCCACTAGCGGCCGGTACAGCCTGGCTAGACCGGCGGGGACCCGAGCTGTCCCTTCGTTTCTTGCTCTGCGGAGAGTCTACGCCGTCCCTAACGAAGTACTACTGATAGCGAGTGTGGATGCATCCGGGAGGACTGTGATATGCGCAAGATAGTTTTCGCTGGCTTAGCGGCTCTAGTACTGTGCTCTCAAGCACCGGCTTCCAAGGCATCACTCCCTCAGCAGTTGGGGCCTTTCACATTGAGAGAGGAGATCTCGCTGGGAGAGGATGGATGCGGTTTCAAAGACGCGCGCTCAGCAGACGACCTGACAGGCCATCATTTCGTGGCTCTACTAGGCGGAAAGGACAACGTGGTCGTGCAGATCATTTGGCGACCGGACGACTCGGTGGATATATGGAAGTCGCTCCAAAGCCGTTGCTTCACGCCGGTCGTCTCGGTTAAGGAAACAAAGCAGGCTCCCTGGAGCGCTTCTGTGAGGCCGGCTGCATTCATGAAGGAGTATTCCCAGTTCTTCGTTCCAGAGGAGAGTTTCTGGATTGCCGAATACGGTTACGAGGAGTTCTCGCAGCAAGACACTGAATCGGGTGCCACGACAAGACTGGCGGCTAACTTCCGGGACTCTGTCCTCGAGTGGCTCCTCGTTGATGATCCAGACCTCATTGACAAATATGCTAACGAGTATTGGGAGGAGTACGGGCGAGCACTCCAGGAGCAAGCAGGAGTCAAGTAATGGTTTGGAAGCAAACTGAGTTCCTGTGCGGGACAGTTCCGGAGCGTGTGTCTGGCGGGCGGTCGTATACCGCGACCGTCACCAACGACTGGAACGGGAACATCACGGAAGTGAACGAGGTCATCTCGCACGGCCTCAACGCGACCAGCACCTTTGCCTACGACTACGAGAACCGCTTGACCGAGTTCACCATCGGCGGCAGCGGCTTCAGCGCCGAGCACACCTACGACGGCTTCAACCGGCTGGTGAAGACAGACGCGACCGTGGGCGCGACCACCACCAACTACGAGCACGTCTACGCCGGCAAGAAGCACCTGGGGAACATTGACGTGACCGGCACGCCGTCCATCGGCAAGGTCTGGCGGTGGGAAGCGGGCGCCGGCGCGGTGGATAACGGCCCGATTGAAGCCCCACAGCGCAGCACGGCCTCGGGCACGCAGTTCTACGCGCTGAACGACGAGAAGAACCTGCAGCGCCAGAGCTACCGGGTAGCGAGCGTCACCGCGGGCGACTACAACGACGACTCGCGCTACGCCGAGTGGCAGCAGGTCAACGGGAGCGTGGTGCCCTGCCGCGTGGCGCTGGTGCCGAACCCCAGCGAGCTGTTCAGCGCCTACGCCATCACGCTGGACGCCGACCGCGCCAGCAGCGCCGCGAGCAACCACGCGCTGCAGCTCGCGGCCACCGACCTGGAATATCAGGTGACACGCGTCAAATCCCCCGTCATCGGCCGGGATCTGAATCCCCTGGGCCGCGGCGACGGGACGTACTACTGCAATGGGGGGAACATCATGGGCGGCAGTGTTGCTGTCATAGGAGCCAAGCCGTCGTTCACTGGTAACCGGAGTTACGGTTACGGTAATGACGTGAATAATGGCGAAGACGATTCCGAAGGACCGAATCCCAACTGCTTCACTCCGTGCATTTGCGCTGGTGATTGCCTGCTCGACTGGATGGACAAGGGACGCAAGGGTTACCCAACCGATTGCTGCACCGAGGAGGGTATAGCCGAGGCGGCCGGGTGCTGCATGAGTGAGGCGGACCGGCAAGATCCTGTAAAAGTGGCCGCGTTCGCGGCCGACTGCCTGGGCTGCACTGCTGATTCGTGTCCCCCCGAAGTCCTTGAAAAGCTAAACAAGCAATACGGAGAGGACCTTGCAACGTGCGACAAGGCACTAGAAGCAGCTAGAGCCAGGGCTGGTGTGTTACGCGGAGTTGCACTTGCCGCAATGGTGGTTGCGGTGCTTGCTGCCTATGCTGCCTTCATCGCTTGTCTTATACTGTGTTCTAGGCTGACTATTCC
>Ga0315542_1002226_pt1 | contig 11865 bp, 10 predicted proteins | sample SalMarSW160120MG_FD_202541 | JGI IMG/M metagenome (GOLD analysis project Ga0315542, IMG submission 202541) | Salt marsh sediment microbial communities from the Plum Island Ecosystem LTER, Massachusetts, United States - Salt Marsh Sediment SW1601-20 ... | reverse complement strand
GGCTTGGCGTCCCGGTTGTAAGGGAACCCCGGTATCGGCACGTGGAGCGTGGCCTCCAGGCCGGGCACGGGGCTCTGGCCCGGATCGACGGCCGTGACCCGGAAGAGGAAGGTGTCGTCCTCGGGTCCGGTGGAATCGTTGCAGGATGCGACGAGCGAGGCCAGGGCGAGCAGGCACACCAGGCAAAGAGCGCGTTTCATGCCAATCCTCCGGGGAATGACGGGATGGGTGGGGCGGCTGCACAAGCTTAGCAGATTCGGCGGGCTGTCACAAGGCACCGGCTTCGGATCGGCCGTGCGCGAGGCGATTGCCCCGGCCCGGCTCATTCTGAACTTGATGCCTCCTGGATGCTCTGCTAAGAGATTCCCGGGATGCTCGACCGCCGGCCGCCGTCCCAGGCTGGCGGCGTCCGTTGCCACCTCCGCCCGAGGATCGAACCATGGATGTCCTGCTGCTCTCCCGGATCCAGTTCGCCTTCACGGTCGGCTTCCACTACCTGTATCCACCGCTGTCCATCGGGCTGGGGGTGATCCTGGTGATCATGGAAGCGATGTACCTGAGGACGCGGCAGAAGGTCTACGAGGACATGACCCGCTTCTGGATCAAGGTCTTCGCCCTGACCTTCGCCATGGGGGTCGCCACGGGCATCGTGATGGAGTTCGAGTTCGGCACGAACTGGGCCGGCTACTCGCGCTACGTGGGAGACATCTTCGGCAGCGCCCTGGCCGCCGAGGGTATCTTCGCCTTCTTCCTCGAGTCGGGCTTCCTGGCGATCCTCGTTTTCGGCTGGAATCGGGTCGGGCCAAGGATGCACTTCTTCTCCACCTGCATGGTCTCCCTGGGTTCCATCTTCAGCGCGGTCTGGATCCTCATCGCCAACTCCTGGCAGCAGACCCCGGCCGGCTATCACCTGGTCACGCAGCCGGACGGAACCGTGCGGGCCGAGATCACCGATTTCTGGCAGGTGGTCTTCAACCCCTCAACGATGCACCGCTTCACCCACACCGTATCCGCGGCCCTGCTGACGGGCGCCTTCCTGGTGCTGAGCGTCAGCGCCTGGTACCTGCTCAAGAAGAAGCACCAGGAGTTCGGGCAGAGGTCGCTGAAGATCGGCCTGACCGTGGCCGCCTGCGCCGCCTTGCTGCAGCTGGTGACCGGCGACGTCAGCGGGAAAGGCGTCGCCGACAGCCAGCCGGCCAAGCTGGCCGCCCTCGAGGGGCACTGGCCGGCCTCGGCCCCGGCGGATCTCTACATCCTGGGCTGGGTGAACGAGCGGGAGGAAACCACCCGGGGCCTCAAGCTGCCCGGCATGCTGAGCTGGCTGGTCGCCCGCAGCACGAGTTACCCGCTTCCCGGCCTGCGCAGCTTCCCGCCGGCGGACAGGCCGCCCGTGAACCTGGTGTTCCAGACCTACCACCTGATGGTGGCCATCGGCATGGCCCTGATCCTGATCTGCCTGCTCGGGATCTTCTTCTGGTGGCGCGGTTCCCTGTTCGGGAAGCGCTGGCTGCTGTGGATCCTCGTCTTCGCGGTTCTGCTGCCCCAGGCCGGCAACCAGCTGGGCTGGGCGAGCGCGGAGGTAGGGCGCCAGCCCTGGATCGTCTACGGCCTGCTGCGGACCGCCGACGGCCTCTCCCCGGTGGTCGACGCCGGCCAGACCATCTTCTCACTGATCCTGTTCATCCTGATCTATGCCCTGCTGTTCGCGCTCTTCCTCTTCCTGCTCGACCGCAAGATCAAGCACGGCCCCGTGGCGGGCGAGGACGAGGCCGCAGCCTACCGGCAGCTCGAGGAAGGCCTCGACCGCCCCGGTCAGAGGAGTTGATTCATGGACTTCGCCTGGGACCTGAACGCGACCTGGTACGTGCTCGTCGGCGTGCTGCTGACCGGATATGCCATCCTGGACGGCTTCGATCTGGGTGTCGGCGCCCTGCACCTGCTGACCCGCGGCGATCGCGAGCGCCGCATCATGCTCAACTCCATCGGTCCGGTCTGGGACGGGAACGAGGTGTGGCTGATCACCGGCGGCGGGGCGCTCTTCGCGGCCTTTCCCCACGTCTACGCCACGGTGTTCTCGGGCTTCTACACCGCCTTCATGATCCTGCTCGCCGCGCTGATCTTTCGCGCCGTGGCCATCGAGTTCCGCAGCAAGGAGCCCCTGGGCTGGTGGCGGCGAATGTGGGACGTCTCCTTCAGCCTGGCCAGCATCCTGATCGCCCTGCTGGCGGGGGTGGCCCTGGGCAACATGGTGCTGGGCATCCCCATCGCGGCCGACAAGGAGTTCACCGGCACCTTCTTCTCGCTGCTGCGTCCCTACGCCCTGCTGGTGGGGCTGACCACGGTGGCGCTGTTCACCATGCACGGCGCCATCTACCTGGTCATGAAGACGGAGGGCGAGTTCCAGGCCCGGGTGCGCGGCTGGATCAACAACACGATCATCTTCTTCGCGATCTGCTACATCAGCCTGACCATGATCACGCTCGTCTACGTGCCCCACATGGTGGCGCGCTTTCGCCAGTTCCCGCCGCTGATGATCCTGGGCCTGCTGACCATGCTCGCGGTGGCCAACATCCCGCGCGAGATCACCAAGGGCCGGGAGTTCCGGGCCTTTCTCTCCTCCTGCGCCACCATCGCCGGCCTGATGGCCCTGTTCGGGATCGGCCTCTTTCCCAACTTCGCGATCTCGAGCACCGACCCCGCCTTCAGCCTCAACATCCACAACGCGGCTTCGTCGGCGAGGACGCTCCGCATCATGCTGATCATCGCTATCATCGGCCTGCCCTTCGTGCTGGCCTACACCAGCAGCATTTACTGGATCTTCCGGGGCAAGGTGAAGCTGGACTCGACGAGCTACTGAGGGGCGGAGCGGCGGCGAATGGCCTGCAGAATACGACGCCCGACCGCCTGGCCAGGCGTCGATTCGTCCCGCCGTGCACGCGAGGTGGCGAGCACCTAGGCGCTGGACGGGCTTGGATAGACCAGCTGCGAGATGTTCAGGGGAGGATCCACCTGGGTCGCGACGATCTCGTGCTCGTTCCCTTCTCCCGTGATCTCCAGATAGCCGTCCTCCTCCAGCTCGGTGATCAGCTCATCGAAGGTCCGGGCCCAGAGGAAGTAGCCGGCCTTGTTGTCCTCCAGGTCCCAGTCGATGTCCTCGCGCCGGCCGCCGGTCAGCGCCTCGAAGACCGCGCGCTCCAGGAGATCGGGCGTGGTATGCCCCTGCTTCTGCAACTGACGGATCATCTCCGACTTGACCAAGCCCCTGGAAGTGTCGGTGACGATCCCTTCGTTCAGCATGTCTTGCTCCATCCCTGCACCCCTTGTATCTGCCGCCTGGCCCTGCCAATCAGGGCCCTGTTCACGAGCTCACTCTAAATCATGACTAATATAGTATGATTTTCATGTCCGCGCCATGTTTGCACGCAGCCCCGCCTCCAGGCGGGACAGTCCCTCGTCCACCTCGCCCGCCGAGACGTTCAGACAGGGCCGGAAGCGGATCGAGCGCGGCCAGGAAGCCAGGGTGGCCAGCCCCTGGTCCCAGAGAAGCCGGCGCAGCGCGTCCCTTTCCGCGGACGAGGGCAGGCTGAAGGCCGTCATCAGGCCCCGGCCGCGCACGCTGGACAGGACCGGGTAGCGCGTCGCCAGCTCCTGCAAGCCGGCCAGCAGCCGCTCTCCCTGCCGGGCGGCGTTGGCAACCAGGTCCTCCGTCCGGATGATCTCCAGGTACCGGGCGCCGCGAATCATGTCGACCAGGTTGCCGCCCCAGGTGGAGTTCAGGCGACCGGGGGTCCGGAAGACGTGGTCGGGCACCTCGTCGAGGCGGTCGGTCACCATGATCCCGCAGACCTGGGCCTTCTTGCCGAAGACGAGCACGTCCGGCCAGACGTCGAAGTGCTCGCAGCACCAGAAGCGACCGGTCAGACCGATTCCGGTCTGCACCTCGTCGAAGATCAGCAGCGCCTGGTGGGCATCGGCCAGGCGCCGCAGCTCCCGCAGGAACTCGCCGCGGAAGTGGTTGTCGCCCCCCTCGCCCTGGATCGGTTCGATGATGATGGCGGCGATGTCGTCGGGATTCTCGGCGAAGGCGCGCTCGATCTCGGCAACCGCGAGGGCCTCCAGCTCGGTGGTGCGGGCCTCCCCCTCGGGGGTGCGGGGGAACTCGACCTTCGGGTTGATGATGCGCGGCCAGCGGAACCGGGGGAAGCTTTCGGTCTTGACCGGATCGGTGTTGGTCAGGGACATCGTGTAGCCGCTGCGGCCGTGAAAGGCCTCGCGGAAGTGCACCACCTGCATCCCGCGTTCACCCCTGCCGGCGGCGCGATTGCGGCGCACCTTCCAGTCGAAGGCGGTCTTGAGCGCGTTCTCGACGGCCAGCGCCCCGCCGGCCACGAAGAAGAGGTAGCGGAAGACATCCGCACTGGCCAGACGGGAGAACGCCTCGACGAAGGCGCCGTACTCGGCGCAGTAGATGTCCGAGTTGGCCGGATTGGCCACGGCGGCGCGCTGCAGGGCGGCCATGAACTCCGCGTCTTGCAGCAGGCGCGGATGGTTGTGCCCCACGGGCAGCGTGGCGAAGTAGGAGTAGAAGTCCAGGATCTCGCGTCCGCTCAGCGCGTCGTGGATCCAGGAGCCGTGGCTCTTCGCGAGGTCGATGACCAGGTGAAAGCCGTCGGCCAGGATGTGCTTCTGCAGGGTGGGAATCACCTGCGCGGGCTCGATGGTGGTGGGAACCATGAGGAACCTCCGCCTGAAGCTTCCGGAGCAGCTCGATCACGCCGCACCGCTTTCGCCGGGCTTCCCGTCCGGGGCGACGGGAGGGCACCGGATGTGCTACAATCTCCCGAAATCCCACCGCGCCGCCAGCCTCGGGGGAGCCTGGCCGGCGGCCCCCAGCCAGGAGGAGGAACCATGCGCCCGGGAACCGCCATCCGCTTCGTCGCTCTGCTGTCGCTCGCCGTCGTCCTGGCCGGGGCCGGGCCCGCGGCCGCCCAGCCCCCGGACTACTTCCCGCTCACGCCGGGCCTGCTCTGGAACTACGAGTCCGCCGCGGGCAGCAGCTGGACGATCGAGGCCGGGGGCGTGCAGGAAGTGCTCGGCGTCCAGACCCGGGTCCTGCAGGAAACGATCAACATTCCCGAGCTGCAGCTCGTCCACAACTTCTGGACCGTGGATGCACAAGGGCGGGTCTTCCTGCACGGGGCCGAGAACCTGACCCATCCCTTCGTGGCGGCCTATCAGCCGCCGATCCAGTGGCTGGACGCGCCGCTGACGGTCGGCGCGCTCTGGGCAACCACCTTCGAGTACTACGACAACCTGGCCGGGGGAACTCCGATCGGCGGGGGCACGGTCGTCTACTATTGCAACGACGAGGCGGACCTGACCGAGCCGGCCGGCGTCTTCCACGCCTTCGAGGTCGGCGAGATCGTGCCGCCGCCGCCGCTCGTGCTACGCGACGGGCAGGTCTTCGACGTGCGCGGGTACTGCCTGGGCAAGGCCGGCACGCCGGCAGAGCGGGACGGTGGCTGCTGGTACAGCGACGGGACCGGCCTGGTGCAGCAGGACTATCTCGGGGAGACCTTCCAGCTGACGTCCTGGAACGGGCCGGTCGCCACCCGGGCCGCCACCTGGGGCCAGGTCAAGAGCCTCTATCGCTGATCGCGGCAGTCGGCCCGGATCGTTCACGTTCGACTCGGGCTAGTCGCCGTCTGGCCCGTCCTTGCGCAGGGGACGGCCGCGCTCGTGCGGTTCGGCCTCGCGGGGCGGGGGCAGCTCGCTGACCTGCAGCTCGTCGAACCAGGCCGTTCCGCGCAGCACGCCCAGACCGATGCGCCCCGCGGTGTACTCGTCGGCCTGCTCGCTGGCCAGCTGCTGCGCGCCGTCCAGCCGGTAGCGCACGAAGCGGCCCTGGGCCTCGATCTCGAACCCGTACCAGACGCCGGGCTCCAGCTTGCAGCGCGTCTCCTCCAGGAGCGTGCGGCCGTCGTCGACCAGCCACAGCCGGATGCGATCGGCCCGCAGGTCGTGGGTGATCAGGTAGTAGTGGCCGCGGTCGTTGCCCCGCTCCACGTCCTGCACGCGGAACAGCAGCGCCACCTCCCCGGGATTCTCGGGATCGCTGCGCCAGCGGCCCTCGAAGAGGTAGTTCTGCCAGCCGGCGTCTCCGTTCAGGGTCCAGCCGGCATCGTGAGCCCGGCCGCGGTAGGCATGCTCGGTGACGTCCCAGAAGCCATCCACCACGTCCCAGCCCGCGTCGCTCTGGGCGAAGTCGAAGTCGGCGCGCCACAGCTCGGCGGCGCTCGCGGCGCCGGGCAGGGCCAGGCCCACGATCGCGGCCACCAGCAGCGCGAGCGACCTCCTTGCGGTTCTTTTTCGTGGATTCAAGGTGCAACCTCCCCCGCTGTTCCTGGGATCCGGCCGGAGCCGGCGGAATCGTTCACCCGGCTGAACCATAGCATAATCCGACACCCGTCCGGCATCCATCCGACTCTCATCCGACATCCATCCGGTATTCATCCGGCATTCATCCCCCACAGGTCCTGCAGCCGGCCCGCAGCCGGCCTGCAGCCGACCCCGGGACTCCCGCGGCCGGCTCTCGCGCCCGGTGGCGAACGCTCCGCGGGATCTCTACAGTGTTGATGAAGGAGCGCTCGACCGCCGATCGCGCCGACGGCGGCCCGAACCCGCAGCGAAGGGCCACCCAGCATGGACACCGCCAGCAAGACCGCTCTTCCCCTATTCCCCCTGCCGGACTTCTTCCTCTTTCCGGGAGCCCTGACGCCGCTCTACATCTTCGAGGAGCGGTATCGCCAGATGGTGAACGACCAGCTCGACCGGGCCGGCCGGCTCGTCATGGCCTCCATCTCCTGGCGCGGCCGCGGCGGGCCACCGGGAGCGCCGCCGGTCTTTCCCGTCGGCGGCCTGGGTGAAATCGTGCACCACGAGCCGCTGCCGGAAGGCAAGTTCCTGATCTGGCTGCTGGGTCTGAGCCGGGTCCGCCTCGAGGAGATACCCAGCGAGCGCCTCTACCGCCAGGTGAGGGTGGAGCTGCTGGATGACCGGGTATGCAGCGAGGAGGAGGAGAACCGGTTGCGTCCCTTGCTGCTGGAAGCCCTGGAGCGGCAGCACGTGAAGATGAGCGAGGAGCCGGACACGCTGACCGTGGGCACCCTGGCGGATGTGCTCCTGCAGAACCTGAAGATCCACTCCAGCCAGATCGAGCAGGCCTTTGCCGAGACTCGCGCCGGCGAGCGGGCCCGGCTGGCCCTCCGCTGGTACCGGACCGCCGGGGACTGACGTCGGGGCGCTCCCGGGAGCCCCCGGAGGGATCGCGGTGGCCGGTTCTCCGGTTCCATACTATCAAATTGAAAAACGACCCTGGATTTCGTGCCCACGTTCTCTGCGAGCATGATCGATCCAGTGTTCGGCTCGTTGAGAGGATCTCGCCATGACTTCCGCGCTGCTCGCCAGCTACCGCCGGATCCGCGAGGCCACCGAGCGTCTCTGCGAGCCCCTCGCCGTGGAGGACTACGGCCTGCAGAGCATGGTCGACGCCAGCCCGGCCAAGTGGCACCTGGCCCACACCACCTGGTTCTTCGAGACCTTCGTGCTCAAGCCCCACGGGCCGGGCTACGAGCCGCTCGAGCCGCGGTACGAGTACATGTTCAACTCGTACTACACGTCCGTGGGCCCCCAGTACCCCCGCCCGCAGCGCGGCCTGCTCTCGCGCCCCACCGTGGCGGAGGTGGGCACCTACCGCCGGCACGTGGACGCGGCCATGGAGCACCTGCTCGAGCAAGCGGACGGCGCTCGGGCCGGACAGCTGTCCCCGCTGCTGGCCGTGGGCCTGAACCACGAGCAGCAGCACCAGGAGCTGATCCTGACCGACCTGAAGCACGGCCTCTCGTTCAATCCGCTGCACCCGGTCTACCGGCCCGCGGCGCCCCTGCCGGCAGTCGCGGCCCCGCCCCTGCGCTGGCAGGGCTTCGCGGGCGAGCTGCAGGAGATCGGTCACGACGGTCCCGGCTTCGCCTTTGACAACGAGGGGCCGCGTCACCGGGCCTACGTGGGCCCGTTTGCCCTGGCCACCCGCCCGGTGACCTGCGGCGAGTACCTGGACTTCATGCGGGACGGCGGCTACGACGAAACGCGCCTCTGGCTCTCCGAGGGCTGGGGCACGGTGCAGCGGCACGGCTGGCGAGCCCCCCTCTACTGGGAGGAGCACGACGGTCGCTGGTTCCAGTTCACTCTGGCCGGCCTGCGCGAGATCGTCGCCGCGGAGCCCGTCTGCCACCTCAGCTACTTCGAGGCCGACGCCTACGCCCGCTGGGCCGGAGCCCGCCTGCCCACCGAGCAGGAGTGGGAGGTCGCCGCCCGCCAGTCCGATCCGGCCGGCAACTTCGTCGAGACGGGGCTCTATCACCCGACGCCGGCGGCGGCCGTACCGGGTGCCCGGGAGCCGGAAGCCGGCCGGCTCCAGCAGATGCTGGGCGATGTCTGGGAGTGGACCGCCAGCCCCTACGTCTCGTACCCGGGCTACCGTCCCCCGGCGGGCGCCCTCGGCGAGTACAACGCCAAGTTCATGTGCAACCAGCTCGTGCTGCGCGGCGGCAGCTGCGCCACGCCGCAGGACCACATCCGCATCACCTATCGCAACTTCTTCCCGCCGGAGGCGCGCTGGCAGTTCACGGGGATCCGGCTGGCGCACGAGGAGGGGTAGGGATGCAGGAGCGAAGACAGCCGATCGGGTCGATCACGGAGCACCTGCTCGAACAGGCGCAAGGCCAGGAGACCTTCCGCGACGAGGTGATTGCGGGCCTGAGCGGCTTCCCCCGCACGCTTCCCTGCAAGTACTTCTACGACGAGCGGGGAGCGCACCTCTTCGAGCGGATCTGCAAGCTGGAGGAGTACTACCCGACGCGCACCGAGCTTTCCATCATGCGCGAGCACGTGCGCGAGATGGCCGCGCACATCGGTCCCGAGGCCCTGCTCATCGAGTACGGCAGCGGCGAGGGGCTCAAGACCCGCATCCTGCTCGATGCGCTGGAAAGACCGGCCGGGTACGTGCCCCTCGACATCAGCTGCGAGCAGCTGGCGCTGAACACCGCCCGCCTCCTGCGCCGCTACCCGCGCCTGGAGGTGCTGCCGGTCTGCACCGATTACACGTCCGACTTCGCCGTGCCCATGACGACCCGCCGGCCGGCCCGCCGCGTCGTCTACTTCCCCGGCTCCACGATCGGCAACTTCACCCCGTCCGCGGCGCACCGGTTCCTGACCCATGCCCGGGAGCTGACCGGCCCCGGCGGCGGGCTGCTGATCGGCGTCGACCTGCAGAAGGACCGTGAGATCCTCGAGCGCGCCTACAACGACGCGGAGGGCGTGACGGCGGCCTTCAACCTAAACCTGCTGCGCCGGATCAACCGCGAGCTGGGCGCGGACTTCGATCTCCGCTCCTGGCGGCACCATGCCTCCTACAACGCGGCCGCCGGCCGGATCGAGATGCACCTGGTCAGCAAGCGGGCCCAGATCGTGCGGATCGACGGCCACGTCCTCCGCTTCGCCGCGGGCGAGACGATCCACACCGAGAACTCGTACAAGTACGGCCTGTCGCAGTTCGCGGCCCGGGCCGCGGAGGCGGGATGGGCGCTGAGCCGCATCTGGACCGATCCGCAGCGGCTCTTCAGCGTGCAGTACCTCACGTGCTGAGCCGGGGCCGGATCCGGGACACGATCCGCTCCAGCGCACCAAGATCGTCAGCCCGCCGGCCGGTGGTGCTCCATTCCTGGATCCCTCGCCGCAGATGCTCGAGACCCGCCGGAACGTGCGTCACGAAGGCCGTCTTGCCCTTCACCCGGGAAAGATAGGCGAAGGCGCCGAGGGCCTGCATGTTCCGCTGCAGCCCCGCCGCGACCGCCATGGCCCGCAGGTCGGCCGCAGCGAGCTCCGGGCCGCCGGCCTGCGGCAGGCTTCGCCGATAGTAGTCCCTCAGCTCGTCGCGCAGCGCATCCCCCTGATCGACATAGGGGTCGCGCAGCAGTGCCATCAGATCGTAGGTCAGCGGACCCAGGCGCATGCCCTGAAAATCGACCAGGCGAACCTCGCCGTCCTTGAAGAGGATGTTCTGGGACTGGAAGTCGCGGTGCATCAGGACGACCGGCTGCCCGGTGACCTCCAGGGCCAGACGGTGAAATTCCGCGTCCAGATCAGCCGTTTCCGCCGCCGGGACGCCGCAGTATCCCTCCAGGAACTGCCGGCGGAAGTAGTCGGTCTCCCAGCGCAGCGTCGCGTAGTCGAAGAGGCGATCGCAGGCGAGAGGGCACCGGTGCACGGCCAGCGCGGTGCCGCGCGTCTGCAGGTCGACCAGGCGATCGACGATCCGCCGGTACAGTCCGGCCCGCAGCCGCGCATCGTCCCGCGCCGGGCCCGCGGTGACCAGAGCGTGCAGGGAATCGACGCCCAGGTCCTCCATCAACACCGTCCGCTGCGCAGGGTCGGCCGCCAGGATCGCCGGCGCTCCCAGACCCGCCGTGCCGAGAAAGCGTCCGATGGCGACCCAGCGTGCGTAATCCGGATCGTCGGGGGGCGAGACCATGAGCACCGCACGCTGAGCCCCCCGCACCAGCCGCCAGAACCGGCGATCGGAACCGTGGCCGCTGATGGCCGTCACCTCGTCGAGCGGCCACCAGCCCTCGCGGGCCAGGACGTTCGCCTGCGCCGCCTCGTTGAGGGCCTCGCTCACGCACCAGCCGTCGCCGAGCACCGCTCTTCGCCGGCGGCTGCCGGCGGCCGCGCGGGCGCCCGGCAGCAGGACGCAATCCTCCAGCTCGGCACCATCCTCGACGACGGCGTCACGGCCGATCCAGAGGCTGCCCCGCAGGGTCGCGTCCGGGGCGACCCGTGAGCCCGGCTCCCGGTGGACCGGCCCGCGGACATGAGTCAGGTACGGCAGTCGGGGCCCCTTGCCGCCCAGGATATCCGCGTGCGCATCGAGGTAGCGGCCTACCGTGCCCAGGTCGTTCCAGTAGGCTTGCGGAGAGACGAAGCCGCGGACAGCGCCGGGGTGGGCGTCCAGGGCCGCGAGCAGGGCCGGCACGAGCGGGGAGCTGCCGGGCGGCAGCAGCTGCAGCAGGGTGCGGTCGAGCACCGCGATGCCCATGTAGGTCAGGAGGCGGTCGCCCGCCCGGGCGGCGGCGCCGAGCCGCCCGCCCACGTCGGTCACCGTCCCGCCCTCGGCCAGACGCACGCTGTTCACCCGGGGCCAGTCCGTCAGGGCGAGGGTGGCCAGGGCTCCGCTGCGGCGGTGGTCGGCGGCCAGGGCGCGCAGGTCCAGGTCGCTCAGCACGTCGCCGTTGTGCAGCAGGAAGGCGTCGTTCTGCTGCAGGAAGGCGCGGGCGTTCCAGAGCGCGCCGCCGGTGCCGAGGATCTCCGGCTCGTGGAAGAGGATGATGCCGCTGGCTTCCGCCCTCCCACCGCCGGACGATCCTGCCCCGGGAGGCGGCCCTGCCATAGGAGATGTCCCCGTCAACGGTTCACCTGGGTGAACGGGACTCCCGACCTCCCCGGGCGGTCGCCCCTCCAGCCGCTGCACCTCCGCGGCCACCTGCGCGGCCAGATGGTGGGTGTTGACGGCGATCTGCCGGATGCCGGCGGTGCGCAGGCGCTCGATCACCAGCTCGAGCAGGAGGCGTCCGGCCACCGGCAGCAGGGGCTTGGCCAGATGCTCGGACAGCGGGCGCAGGCGCGTACCCAGGCCGGCGGCCAGGATCATGGCGCGCTCGACGGGTGCGGCTCCAGACGGGGATGGGGCTGACGGGGCCGGGTCGGACCGGAAAGGACCGGACCGGGAAAGGCCGGACGCGGATGCACCGG
>Ga0315542_1002225_pt1 | contig 11869 bp, 15 predicted proteins | sample SalMarSW160120MG_FD_202541 | JGI IMG/M metagenome (GOLD analysis project Ga0315542, IMG submission 202541) | Salt marsh sediment microbial communities from the Plum Island Ecosystem LTER, Massachusetts, United States - Salt Marsh Sediment SW1601-20 ... | reverse complement strand
TGGCACCGATGCCGTAGATGAGCTCGCTGGTCTCGTCCGTGCCCTCCTGCCCAGCCTTCAGCTCGTAGTGTCCCCACTGCAGCCGCTTGCCGTCCCGCTCGCCGGCGCCCTCGTCCAGGCGGTGAACGCCGGCCAGCGCGAGCCCCTCCAACGCTCGCTTCAATCCGTCGTGGACACGACTCGCGTCAGCGATGCCGGCGAAGCAATAGACAGTCAGCAGGCCGCCGATTTCCGGGATCTGGAAGCTGGTCCGCACGCCGTCCGGAGACTCACGTGCCGGCGACCAGCCCGTGGGCACCTGCACCCGGAAACGGCCTCGCGGATCGCTGTAGGGAAGCACGGAGCGCAGGTAGAGCGCGTCCTCCAGGAGGAACAGACTGGTGACGACGCCGGGCATGGCGCTCGACCACGCGGAGACGCCGGTGTCCAGGTCCAGGGCCTGGACACCGCCGTTCACCGCCAGCAGCAGCCCGGGGCCGCCGAACACCGGTTCGGGATCGGTCTCCGTGAGAGTCAGATCCTCGCGTGCCCACCGTACCCTGCCATTCGTCGCATCGACGTAACGCAGGCCGCCGGAACGCAGCAGGAATCCGGCACCGGCCGGCAGGGCCGGCAGGCGCGCGGCGCCTTCCGCCGGCAAGGGCAGCGCCAGTTGCCAGCGGACCGATCCATCGGTCAACTCCAGCACCGAGACCTGCTGCGCATCCCGCATGCGGCTCTCCACCAGAATCACGCCGGATTGACCCGAGAGAGTGAACGAGTCCGCCTTGTCATGGCTCTTCAGTTGCCAACTCTCCTTACCGGATGCCCGGTCGAGGACCTGCAGCGATCGCTCGTCCTGTCCGTCGATCTGGAAGACCAGCAGGTCGGAGTCCGCGTACAGGAGGGTGTAGTCCCCCCGGGGCTTCCGCGCTTGGCGCCAGAGGGCGACGCCGCGCTGCAGGTCCACCAGCAGGCACTCCCGGTTGGGTACGTTCTTCCCGACACCCTTCAAACCCAGGAGGAGCTGGTCACCGTCGAGCGGATCCAGGGCATCGACGAAGGTGGTTCCCAGCGGGATACGCCACAGCGGCTTCGGCGCCTCGCGCCCCCACTCCGCGATGGTCTCCTGGCTAGTGCTGGGCGTCAGCAGGTCTGGCTCGCGCTTGGCCTGACCCTGCGCCGGGCCGATCACAACCAGGCCCAGTGCCAGGGCCGCCGTCATGAGGCGGTTCACGGTCGCCTCCTCATCACTTCGCTGACGCGAGGATCTTGAGGAACTCAGCCGTGGCGCCGACCGCTACATCCGACTTGTAGGTAGCCATGAATGCCAGTCCGCGCCGCTTGTCCTTCGCGGCCGCGAGCAGGGTGCCGCGGGGAAACTCCTTGCCCTGGGCGATGATCACGCCCTCGTATTGCTCCAGCTCGGCGTTGCCGCAGCCGTGGGTGGGCACCTCCCAATCGGTACGCGTGAGCGTCATGCTGGGAGTGGCCGCCATCAGGCCGTCGCGGACGCCGGCCAGGATCTCCCCCGTACTCCCACCGAGGGCCTTGCCCTCGGCGCCCAGGACCTTGATCGAGCCGTATTCCTCGTGCTTCAGCGTGGCGAGAATCACGGGATTGGATCCCGGTTCCGCGCTCCAGCCGGCCGGCAGCTCCAGCGTGACGAGATCGTGGACAAAGGTCGAGGGAGGGGCGGTCTCCTGGCTGGGAGCCCGGCTGGGATCCATGGCCGCGAGGTCTGCGATGCCCGTCCGTGACTGTCCGTACAGGCAAAGGGAGGCCCAGGTGTCCCGGACGGCGTCGCCCAGGGACTCGTAGGCGTTCTGCGGCAAGACAGTGATGAAGTTCACGCCCGTGTGGTGCCCTGCGTCGAAGACGCAGCCGGCCAGAACCTGCATCGGGGTGTCCAAGTCCTCGGTGGTCAGCCTTGCCTCGTATTCCGTCCAACGCGCAGGATTGCCGTTGAGCGTCATGTCCACGGCCTTGTCCGCGGGGGGAGCGCTCACTCCGGCGGCGGTCACGTAGTCCACAAGGTCGGCGTACAGCGGGTCCAGCCCCTTGGCCCCATCGTCCACCACCACCATGATCGTGGCTCCGGAGCCTTCCCGGCCGAACTTGTAGATAAGCCCGAATTGCTCCTGAACCAGCTGCCAGTCGGCAGGAAGCTCGAGGGCGAAGCGGCCTTCCAGATCCTGGTAGGGCGCGGCCTTGGCCGTGGCCGCAAGCCCTGTCGCGATCAGGACCGGGAGGGAGAGGATACCAGCGGCAAGGAAAATGCGGTGCACTCGGATCACGTCACACCTCCTGCGTCGTGCGATGACCAACGGCGGCCCGCGCAGGGTTCGCTTGCGGCAATCCGCCTCGATTCCCTGCGACTATTCCATAGTCGGGGGAGGCACGCCAAGCAAAAACGATAACTGCATATCGACGGCCATGATGCCGGAAGCACGCTCGCGATTCCAATATCTCCCAGGAATTGCGAGTGCCAGGCTCTCGATATTCCTGGCCCTGCGCGGCGCCGGCCAGCGCGGGCGCCGCGCCGGTTCCGTCGGTTCCGTCCCACACGATGCGGTGCAGGCCCCGACCATGGCGCCTATCTCGTCAGGGTCACCTTCGTCCTGACCGTCCGGATCCCGTCATCGAAGACGATGACGTAGGACCCCGCCGGAGCGCGCAGGCCGTCGTCCGTTCGGCCGTCCCAGGTGACGAGCCCTCCCGCCGCCCGCGTCGAGAAGCTCCCGACCCGCCTGCCCCGGACATCGTACACGTGCACGTCTACCGAGGAGGCGGCGTCCCAATTGCCGGACAACCGGCAGGAGACCGTACTGCCGGTCGGATTCGGGAAGGTCCATGATCAACGACTGGTCGCGCGTTCGGCTCGTTAGCTCAACCCTAAGAGCCACGCCTCGCCATGCTTCGATATTCCTATGGCCCAAAACACCGGCTGTGCAACCCACGGAATTCCGGCAATGACGGCCCAGGCAAGAAAGCTTTTGCGTTTCCGTCTATTCTCGTTTTGCCAGTTAACCGCGGTCAGTACAGCCGCGATCGGAAAGGTCCAAAATACAACAGAGAGATAAAGTCGGAGGAAGATGGCCAACAAGACACTCCACATGGGGATATCGAAGTCCATCATAAAGGCGCCTTCCTCTTCCACCGACCGCTTATTGACACCGGCATAACTAATGTCCCATACTCCGGGCTGGAGGTGGCCCATGAGACCACATGGCAGTCCGGAAGCCCTCGAGGCTCGGCGGCGTAAGGCCATCCGTAAGCGTCTGACCAACGGCATCTTCCATCCTGCTTCCTGATCCGGCATACTCCTCCGCAACAAGGAGGAGCAGATGACAGTACGACGAAAGCGGCGGACCCGCCTGGAGATCGCCCGTATCCTGCAGCTCTATCGCGATTCCAACCTGAGCCAGCGGGAGTTTGCCCGCCGGCATCGGATCTCGGCGGCCACGTTCAACAACTGGCTGCGGCAGGATGAAGAGAAGGGGGACGGTCACGCCAAGAAGAGGGGGAGCCAGGCTGGCCGTTCGCCGCGGCTCTTGCCGGTGCCCCCGCCCCTGGTTTCCTTCCAGCCGGCCGACTTCGAGCTCGTCCTGGCGGATGGGCGCCAGCTGCGCATCCCGGCGGACTTCAGTCCCCAGGCCCTGGGCTCACTCCTGAAGGTCCTGGTGGCATGCTGACGATTCCCCAGAACGTCCGCATCTTCCTGGCTGCAGGAGCGACGGACATGCGGAAGTCCTTCGACACGCTGGCCGGCGTGGTCAGGCAAGTGATCGAGGAGGAGCCGCTCTCAGGCCACCTGTTCGTTTTCTGCAACCGGCGCCGGGATCGGTTGAAGATTCTCCTCTGGGAGAGCAGCGGTTTCTGGTTGTTCGCCAAACGTCTGGAGCGTGGTACCTTCGCCTGGCCGGACGGACCGGGAAGGAAGTGTGAGTACACGGCGGCCGAGCTGATGTTACTATTAGGTGGACTTGATGTGCGCCAGGCACGCCGGCGGCGGTGGTATGATCGTGGCGCCGCAGCACAATACAAGTAATATTACTTGACTCGTGGCGGTGATCTGATACGATCGGCGCATGATCGCTCGCGATGAATCCCTCCAGAACGAAGTCCAGCGGCTGCAGGCCATCAACCAGGAGCTGGTCCAGCAGATCCGCTCTTTGCAGCGGCAGAATCAGGCTCTGCAGGAGCGGCTGCGGCGCCTGCTGCACCGGCTGTTCGGCCGGCGCAGCGAGAAGGCCGATCCCCACCAGCTGCTGCTCTTGCTGGAGCAGGAGGACCAAGCGGACCGGCCGCAGCTCGTGGTGCCTGCCCATGTGCACGAAGCCCCGGATGCTGAAGAACCGCCCCGGCGGAGCCAGCGGGTCCAGGCTCAGCACCCGGGTCGGGCACCGCTGCCGCCGGATCTGCCCCGCGAGCGGATCGAGATCCATCCCGACGACCTGAGCTGCCCCTGCTGTCGGGAGCCCATGCGGCCGATCGGGGAGGACATCACCGAGGAGCTGGGTCGCCAGCCGGCGCGCTTCTATGTGCGCCAGTATGTGCGGGTCAAGTATGCCTGCCCCCGCTGCCAGGAAGGGGTGCGGCGCCCGGCGCTGCCGCCACGGACGCTGGAGAAGGCCAAGGCCGGGCCCGATGTGATCGCCCATGTCCTGGTCAGCAAGTATGGCGACCACCTGCCCTTGCACCGGCAGGGGCAGATCTACCGGCGGGAGGGGGTGCCTCTGGATCGCCGGACCCTGTGCGAGTGGGTGGCCCAGGCCAGCTGGCACCTGCGACCGCTCGTCGAGCAGATGCGCCAGGATCTGTGGCGATCCCATGTGATCCAGTCGGACGACACCCCGGTCCGGTACCTGGATCCCACGGCTCGGGGCGCGGCGCAGAGGGGATACCTGTGGGTGTACGTCAGTGATCAGCAGGACGTGCTGTACGACTTCCGGATCAGCCGCAGCCGGGCTGGGCCCACGGCGTATCTGGCGGGATATGCGGGGTTGCTGCAGGTGGACGGCTATGCCGGGTACAACGAGGTCCTCGAGCGGCCGGGGATGCAGCAGGTGGCCTGCTGGGCCCATGTCCGCCGGAAGTTTGTCGAGGCGCGTGAGAGCGAACCCCAGCACGCGGCGGCGGCATTGCTGAGCATCCGTGGCCTCTACCTGATCGAGGCCGAGGCCCGAGAACGCCAGCTGGACCCGCCCGCCACGGCCGCCTGGCGGCAGCAGGAGGCCGTCCCGCTGCTGGCCGACCTGGAACAGTACCTGCGGGAGCTGGCCCGCGAGGCGCTGCCCAAGAGTCCGCTGGGCCAGGCGGTCAGCTACGCGCTGGAACGCTGGGCTGCGCTGTGCGTGTACGCCAATGACGGCCAGGTGGCCATCGACAACAATGGTGCCGAGCGGGCGATTCGCCGTGTCGCCGTGGGTCGCAAGAACTGGCTTTTCGCTGGCAGCCCGGCCGGCGGCGAGCGGGCGGCGATTCTCTATTCCCTGATCGAGACCTGCAGCCGGCACGGCATCGATCCCCAGGCTTACCTCACCGATGTTTTGCGACGCCTGTGCACTCATCCTCAGCACAGGATCTCCGAGCTGACCCCACGCGGCTGGCTGCGTGCTCGGCAGCCCGACCATCAAGAAGCTCAGGCCTGAGACATGGTAGAATAGCGGCGAGACTGTGAGAAGACGCAGTTGGTCAGTCGCTTACGGCCATCCAGCTCCTGCAGCAAGGCATGCAACCGGTCGACGTCGCGCGCAAGGTCGGAGTGGATCGACGCTCTGTTCGCCGCTGGCGTGCCAGCTTCGAACAGGAAGGTTCCCAGGGCCTGGCAGCGCGGCCGGCGCCCGGCCGTCCTGCCAAGCTCGACCCGCAGCAGAAGAACCAGCTCACACAGGACCTGCTCAAGGGAGCACGTGCTTGGGGCTGGCCGACAGACGTGTGGACTTGCCCCCGCGTGGCCAAGTTGATCAAGAAGCGTTTCAAGGTGCGCTATCACGTCGATCACGTCGGGCGTCTCTTACGTGGCCTGGGCTGGAGTCCACAGAAGCCCACCCGCCGTGCCCGTGAGCGCGACGAGGCGGCGATTGCGAACTGGGTCAAGACCGATTGGCCCCGGGTAAAAAAAACGCCGCCAGCTTGAAGGCTCATCTGGTCTTCTTGGACGAGAGCGGCCTGCTGATGTCGCCGCTCGTGCGTCGCACCTGGGCTCCTCGCGGCTGCACGCCGGTTCTCTACCAGGGCACGCGCCATCATCAGAAGGTGTCGGCCATCGCGGCCTTGACGCTCTCGCCGCGGCAACAGCGGGTAGGACTTTACTTCTTGCTGCTGTCGGACCAGAACGTCACCTCCACTCACTTGATCTCATTCCTCCGCCAGCTGCGGCACCAGCTGCGAGGCCGGCTGATCGTCGTCTGGGATCGCCTGCAGGCTCACCGCTCTCGTCTGATGCAGGAGTTCCTGACCAACCAGGCCACGGTTTCGGTGGAGTTCCTGCCTGCCTATGCTCCGGAGCTGAACCCCGTGGAACTGGTCTGGAGCTACCTCAAGATGAATCCCCTGGCCAACCTGGCTCCCCACAGTGTGGAGGAGCTGGCTCGCCACGCTCGGAAAGGAGCACGGATGATCCAGGGCGATGCAGACCTCTTACGTTCCTTCCTTCAGGGGACTCCTCTTTTTGGCCCCTCTATAGGACATTAATTATGCAGGCGTCAGTAGCCGGTCTGACGCCTTGCCGTTCAGCGGCGAGCCCGCCGCACGAACGGTTCGCTTATGTTACTCCGACTTCCCTGCGGCGGGATCGTCCGCTGCAACGGCTTGTTGGGCTGCGACAAGTCCGACCGTCGCTCCTCGTTCGATATCCATGTGGTCGAGGGCTAGGACGAAGTCGTCAATCCGAGCGGACTCCAACCCGATGACGAACGTGGCGGACTCGGCCGGACCGCGATGAGGATCGGCGCGCACAACGACTTCGACTGCCGGATGACCCGCACCATCGGTTGTGTGGAATGCGAGGCGGACCCCGCCGCCTGCATATTCCGGGTCAAAGGTGCCCAACTCAACCTCGCGGCGATCACCCGGCCGGCTTGGAAAGCCGGCCAGTGTGGACGCGATCTCCTTCGCGAAATCGAGTGACGCAATCAAATCTGCGACGCCGGAAAAATTGCCGTTCGAAACCGCGACAGAGAGTCCGACGACATCCTCGTCGTACCAATCGACAGTCAATTGTATTCCAGTCTTCATGGAGATCACCGCGAGTCAGCCCAACGCATGCATCAGCTGCGGCCGCGTCCGCCGCCCCGGCGGGCCGGCGCGCAGCGTGCTCCGCAGGCGGCGTGACGGCAGTGGCCGTCAGCTGCATGCGGAGTTGAGTTGCTGGCTTCGCCATAGCTCATAGGCACCCGTCTTCTTGAACCTGTCGCAAGCAATCTATCCCCTCTCATCGACAGTTCGCGATTCTCGCAAGATCGCTGCTGAGACCAAATAAGCCAGCGCAACGCTCAGAATGGTGGCGATAAGATCGAAGTAATCGAACGTATAGCGAACACGTGCGAGCAATCCCGGGCGCGGAACAAGTTGCGAGATTTCGAGCGCGATCGCGACTGCCCCCACAAGCAGCGTGAGCTGAAGAAGGCTAAGACGCGAAATCCGCCCAGTGCTCGAAAGAAGCAAGAACAGGAGGCCAGCTGGGCCCAGAACACTCGGAGCTATTCCAATCACAAAACTCGTAGCCGCATGCTGCTCGATCCGCACTAGCTTTATCGCGAGGATCGCGAATAACAACACTGTACCCATCCATCCGAATAGGCGATTAGTTGCGCGTGCCGTTCGGTCACGGCTGAGCCTGAGCCTATGGCCTGTCTTCTGCATGGTCTTCCCAGAGTCGATCATTGGCTTTCCCGCAACCCAACGCGTTGCCGATCAGCCGCGGCCGAAGGCCGTCGGCTGCAGCGGCTTGTTAGCCTGCATCTCTCTCGACGACCTCCGATCGAACTCTTCGGCGACACTTCCGACACTTGCCTTCCACGTAGACACGTCCATCCTCCTCGTACTCGCGCGGCGCGTCCATCCCCAGGTCAGCCTCGCCACAGGCATCACACCAGGTGTTCTGGAGCATCCAGTCCCGCTCTTGGGCTGACCGTTCCGCAAAGTCTCGCTCGGTTCTGGCCATCGTTCCTGCCTGGCTAACGTCGGCTTCAGCTGCAAAGGCGTTTGGCGCGGGCCTGGCACTAGCCAGGCGCGTGACAAGCGACTTTGTCGGCTGGAAGCTCTTGTTAGCTAGTCCCTACCTAGGCTGCCGCCCTTTTCAGCTTCGATTGCTTCCCTTGATCGCACTACGTACCAATCGTCGGCGGCGAAGGACCCGTAAGCGAGCGCCATAGCTGCCGGCGCGAGACTAAAGCCAACCGATTCCTTCGGTACGGCTTTTCCAACGTATAGCGTGAAGATGATTCCAGGGACACAGAACTTATGTCGAGTCTTTCCGGACTGGATTGATTTGCTAGGGCTGAATGTCCAATTGCCTGCCGGCTGATCGCTAGATACATGGATAAAGAGCTCCGCGTGTTCTGGATATGCTGACTTACCTAACAGATACTCCCTAAACTCATTCTCGTAGGGACCGAGCGAAATCGGCAAAATGGTACGGCCCTGGTAGTGCCATGATCGGGCTGAAGCCCGCCAGAATACGCTTGCTGCGAAGTAGCCGAGCTTTCCGGCCAGTTCAGCTTCGTTAGCGCCAAGCCCCTTAATCTGTAGGTGATCCGTTTCACCAATGGTCGGTAGTTCTTCCGCTACTTCGCCGAGTTTGAAGCCGCTGGATCCTCGACTACACCATTTAAGCGTGAAGTTCTCGCCGCCCTTGTTAAACCGGTCTTCGCAAACGGAGCACAGGAAGTGCTCTTTTACTTGCTTCGACGTCGTCTTGGCTTTCCCCTTGTATACTACCACGGGGTTGGGATTCGTGCGCTCTGGAGTTCTAGCGAGCTTATAAAACGCGCGGGGAATCAGGTGACTCTCCACTAGATCGGCTTCAGATCGGCACAGCCCACAAAGCGGCACCTTGATACTCCCCAATAACTAGCTAACGCTCCGGTTCAGCGGCGGGCCGCGCAGCGGACCGCCCGCTGCAACCGGTTGTTAGACCGCCTCTTGGTTAAGGGCGTACCGTCGTACCGCCGCATCAACTTCGCCCTTCGTGTTGCTATCCCCGACATGCAGGACGAGATAGAGAGTGAAGTCGTGATAGTCGAAGTTCGTGTTCAGCACGAAGAAGAACGCCACGTCGTCTGGGGTCTCGTCGGCATGCCACGTCGTCATCACGTGCACAGCATCGCGAATCTCGTCGGGATCATCCACATGCTGCCGCACGAACTCTAGATCGACTGCGTCGTGCCATGCTTCGCAGTTGTGCCCGCCGCAGACCGCATATCGGCATCCCGCCTGTAGCAATTGCTTCGCGACGTCGCTGCGCTGAGCCTCGGTGAAGCGGCCGTTGTGGTCCCAAATCATGCAGGGGAACAGGGTGCCATGGAAGAGGCTCACGAAGTCCTCAGGGGCGTCGATGGCCAACGCCGCGTAGGTCTTGCCCTCGTTCTCGGCCAGCACGTTCATGCTCGTCTCAGTCGGTCTAACTACAATTACCCCGACCTATTCAGTTGGCCCCATCGCTTGCTGATCCGGTCCACATAGTACGGGGTGGCCGCTGGGGTTGACCATCCGGCGCCATCTCGCCATCTTATCGCGGCGAGATATCCTGGTCCATGTATGTGCCTCCAGGGGTTCGTCATTCCCATGGGGCCCGCCCAGCCGCCATGTTCCCGCCTGGCGTCATTTGGTGTCGGTCTGGCCCTGCCTGCTTGGCCGCCAGTGCCAAGGCCGGAGCCTGGCAGGCCCGATGACTTCGGGGGCACTGTGAGCTTCATCTGCCGAGCTGTCCTTCTCATGTCCCATCTAGCGAGTTCCGCACGCTGCGGCCGCCCCGGTTGAGCACGTTTGTATAGATCATGGTCGAACTCGCGTCCTTGTGGCTCAGGATTTCCTGGATCGTGCGGGTGTCGTCGCCATCCTCGTGCATGTGGGGCGCAATGGAGTGCCGCAGGGTGTGGCAGCTGTCCGGTCGCAAGATGCCGGCCTGCCTGACGGCGGCCCGGCGGTGCTTGCGGGCCAGGGCGGCCGCGACTGCCGGGGACGAGACGGCCGGGCCCGGCGTTGATGGGCTCAGATGGGGGGAGGAATTCAGAGTTCGTCCTTCCGCGGCGGGCGAGCCGGGCGGCAGTAGGCCGCGCAGAGATCATACCGCACTGGTGGAATGTGTCAAGGGCGGACGGCCCAGTAGGCCCGGCGGATACCACATGCATGCGGCGCCGGCGGTGGCGTTCTGGCAGAAGGTCAGGCTCGAGAAGAAGACCGCGGTCACGGGAGGGGGCGGCTAGCGGTCTGCTGGCATGTTCGTGATCGACACGAGTTCCGAGCGCATCTCGTATCGGACCCATGTCTCTTCGGGATGATCCGGCGGGTAGGCCCGGCCCCGCTTGACGCTCTTGACGACCCCCTCTCCGGGGTACCACCAGGCGTCGCACGAGCATTCGATGATCGCGCTCAGGATCTCCCCCTCGGCATTGCCACGGGGAGCACCTCGCCGGTCCTGCCGAACTGCCGCACTAGCGGGCAGCGCTCGAATTCCCCCGCCGGCACGGAGACGTCCGGTCTCTCCTCGGCGCGGAATGAGCGAAGGAATCCTCATGGCCGCTCCATGCAACCCCGACCTATGGCTTTGCGTTATTAGCAAGCGGTTCGGCCCGGAACCAGGGCAGTCGCAGGGGACCTGTGCGACTCCGCGGGATCAACGCACACGTGTTGCGTCGCTGGCGCCAGCGTCCCGACTCGACAGGAGGCGGACATGCCACGATGGATGTTGCTGACCATCCTCACATTCCCGCTTCTGACCTCGCTGGCGACCGGATGCGGCGAGGACCACGCGGCCCGGCCGGCACCGGTCGCGGCACCGGTCTTCACCCGTCAACCTGCGGCCGAGGCGGTCGTGCAGAGCGGTCGGGCCGGTTGGCCGATCTTCCCCACCGATCCCTGCGTCGTGAAGGACGATGAGGGCTATCACCTCTTCTACACGTCCTACTTCTGCAATGCCGGCGGCGAGTACTACTACAGCTGGGACGTCGGGAATCTGGCCGCCTGCGACATCCTGGATGCCGTCGCGACCATCGGCTACGCGTACTCGGCGGATGAAGGCCTGACGTGGGAATTCCGGGGCGCGCCCGTGCTGATGCCCGGCAGCCAGGAATGGCAGTGCGGCGATCTCGAGACCCCCAGCGTCATCCAGGCCGGTGACCGGCTGTACCTGTTCTACTCCGCCACGGGCACCTTCCAGGGACAGCCGTTTCCCCAGCGCTACCAGGTGGGCGCGGCGACCCTGGATCTCGCGGGCGGGACCATCCGGCAGCGATTGCTGGACGATGGCCTGACCTTCACGGCCCTCCCCGATCCTCTGCTGCCGTACGACACGGAGACCACCGGCTTCTTCAACAACACCCAGGAGCCGAGCGCCGTCGTCCGCGACGACGGCACCCTCGAGGTCTTCTTCGTGGGCCTGAGCCTGGCGCGCCCGGACCTGCCGCCGGAAGTGCCGGGACAGGACATCGTGTCGATCGGTATGGCCCGCGCAGTCTTCGACCCGGACCTCGCGCCGGTCGAGCTTCCCAGCGGCTACATCCTGCCCGGCGCCAACATCACGGAGGTCAAGCGCTACGATGGCGCCTATCACGTATTCGCCACGACCGGCACGGCTGGCGAGTTCCACCGCAGCGAACGCATCGTCTACTACCGGTCGACCGATGGCGCGAACTTCTCGGATCCGACCGACCTGCTGCTCCCC
>Ga0315542_1002224_pt1 | contig 11880 bp, 9 predicted proteins | sample SalMarSW160120MG_FD_202541 | JGI IMG/M metagenome (GOLD analysis project Ga0315542, IMG submission 202541) | Salt marsh sediment microbial communities from the Plum Island Ecosystem LTER, Massachusetts, United States - Salt Marsh Sediment SW1601-20 ... | reverse complement strand
CATCATCAGGGCCCACAGCCGCGTGGACCGGTCCCGGCGTCCGGACAGGTGGTCGCGCACGAGGTCCTGCACGAAGCGCGCGTTGCCGATCCCGAACGGCTCGAGCCTCGACGGTTGCAGCAAGTCGTGCAGCATGTCGGCGAGGTCGGTCCGGAGCCACGAGGCCAGCGGCACCCCGAAGCCCGTCTTGGGGCGCTCCATCACCTCGCGCGGGAGCCTACGATAGGCGAACGCCTTCAGCAGGTGCTTGCCCTCCACCAGCGGTCCCGGCAGGCGCAACGCCCACTCCATGAGCCGGTGGTCGAGCAGCGGCGCGCGCGTCTCCAGCGAACTCGCCATGGCAGCCCGGTCGACCTTGGCCAGGACCGCGTCGGGCAGGTAGGTGAGCAGGTCGGTGACCATCGCCCGGCGGACCGGAGGAAAGCGGCGCGTCGCCGTCCAGGCGAGCTCGTAGTTCTCGGAGAGCGGCTGCCGCCGTCCCGTCAGACGCTCGACCTCGGGCGCCCGGAACACGCCCACGAAGGGGTGGTAGGGGTCGGAGGGGCGACCCGCCAACAACGCCTCGGACACCGCCCCGACTCGACCGCCGAAGCGCGACAGCGGCCTTGCGGCCAGCCTTGGCAGCGGGCCCGCGAGCCGCCCGAGCGAGGCCGCCCGTTGGAAGGAGTGGTAGCGCGTATAGCCGCCGAACAGCTCGTCCCCGCCGTCCCCGGAGAGGCTCACCGTCACGTGGCGGCGCGCCACCTCCGCCACGAGCCGGGTGGGAAGCGCCGACGGGTCGGCGAAGGGCTCCCCGTACAGATCCGGCAGCGTCGGGACCAGCTCCAACGCGTCCCGCTCCGTCAACACCTCGCAGGTGTGCTCCGTCCCCAGGAGCTCGGCGACGCGGGCCGCGTGCGGGGCCTCGTCGAAGCGCGGGTCCTCGAAACCGATGGTGAAGGTGCGCACCGGACCCGAGGCGACCTCCCGCATCACGGCCACCACCGCGCTCGAATCGATGCCGCCCGACAGGAACGCACCCAGCGGGACATCGGCGATCATCTGCTGCCGCACCGCGCGCGTCAGCAGCGCCTCGAGCTGCTCGAGCGCCTCCCCCTCGGTGACCGTCGACGGCGGCTCGCACGCCGCCTTCAGCGGGTTCCAGTAGCGCCACAGCCGCATGCCCTCGCCGCCGACGACCAGCGCATGGCCGGGCGGAAGCTTGCGCACGCCGGCGAAGATGCTGTGCGGTGCAGGCACGTACTGGTGCTCCAGGAAGAGCGCGACGGCGTCGAGGTCGATGGAGCGGTCGATGGACGGTACGGCCGCCAGCGCCTGGAGCTCCGAAGCGAACGCGAACAGCGCCGGCGTGTCGGCATAGTACAGGGGCTTCTCGCCCGCCCGGTCCCGCGCCAGGAAGAGCCGGCGCCGGGACGTGTCCCACAACGCGAACGCGAACATGCCCACCAGCCGGTCCAGCACCGCTTCCCCCCACTCGGCGTAGCCCTGCAGCAACACCTCGGTGTCGCTCTCGGAGGTGAAGGTGTGGCCCAGACCGGCGAGCTCCTGCCGCAGCTCCCGATAGTTGTAGATCTCACCGTTGTAGGTGACGACGAAGCGCCCGTCCTCGCTCGCCATGGGCTGATGGCCGGCAGACGACGTGTCGATGACGGCCAGCCGCCGGTGGCCCAGCGTGAGCGCGCCCTCGTCCCCGCTGAACATGCCGTCGTCGTCCGGACCGCGGTGGCGGAGGCGGCCCATGCCGGCGCGCACCGAGGACACCCCGTCCGCCACGCCCCGGCGTCGCTGCCACAAGCCCACGATCCCACACACGATCCGACCCTCTCCCGTCGCCCCACAGAACGTTCCACCGCCGCAGTGGCCCGTCCGGGACAGCGGTGTGGCCTCCGGCCGGTGCCTCCCGGGCGCTCGTCCCGACACGCTAGCACGCGGCCCGGCCCGTGCTGCGCGCATTCGTCGCCGGTCATCTGCGGCTCGCCGGAGGGGTGTCGCACCGTACACTGAGGACGCCCGTCTCGAGCCCGCGGGACCGCTCGCATCGGCCCGCCAGGTCGACGCCGGGCCTTCGGAGCCCGTGAGCGAGGAGGTTGTGCAGCGTGCGCATCACTGTTACCGGCGGTGCCGGCTTCATCGGCTCGCACCTCGTCGAGCGGCTGCTTGCCGCAGGGCACCACGTGGTGGTGCTGGACGATCTCTCCACCGGTCACCGCAGCAACCTCCCGATCGACCATCCGCGGCTACGCCTGCTCGAGGGCGACGCGGCCGATCCCCGAGCAGCGGCCGCTTCCGTCGACGGCAGCCGGATCGTCTATCACCTTGCGGCCGTGGCATCGGTGCAGGCCTCGATCGACGAGCCCGTGCGCGCCCACCGTGCCAATCTGATCGCCACCCTGATGATGCTCGAGGCGGCATCGGCGGCGGGCACCCAGCTCTTCGTCTACGCCAGCAGCGCCGCGGTCTACGGCGACACGCGCGAGCTCCCGATCCGTGAGACCGCTCCCAAGCGGCCGCTCTCCCCCTATGCCGCCGACAAGCTGGCAGGCGAGCACTACCTGGCGCACTACCACCGCACCGGACGCATCCGTGGGGTGGCGTTCCGCTTCTTCAACGTCTACGGCCCCAGGCAGGATCCGTCGAGCCCCTACAGCGGCGTCATCAGCATCTTCGCGCAGCGGGCTCGCGTCGGCGAGCCCGTCACCGTCTTCGGCGACGGTGAGCAGTCCCGGGACTTCGTCTTCGTCGGGGACGTGATCGACCAGCTCGCCGTCGCGGCCGACCACCCGCTGGGCGAGGAGCTGGAGAGCTACAACGTCGGCTGCGGCCGCGCGGTCAGCCTGCTCGAGCTGCTCGCAACGTTGAGGGAGCTCCTCGGACCCATCGAGGTTCGCCACGCTCCCGAGCGACCCGGTGACGTCCGCCACTCCGTGGCCGACATCTCCAAGTTGCGCGCGGTCGCCGAGCGCCTCGGCATCGGGGCACCCGCCACCGGTCTGCGCGCGGGCCTGGCAGCCGCACTCGAGCTCCCTGTCTAGCCGCTACCAGGCAAGACAATGCCGCCACCCACGATGGGGGGCGGCGTGCCGGGCTCACGTCGGCTCCGAAGGACGGGGCCTCGACCCAACCTCACACCTCCATGCGCGACCGAAGCGACGCCCACTGCCTCGGCATCGCGCAGCTGCGGCGCCTCAGCCGGCCTCCTCGTCGACGGGTCTGCCGAAGCGGTCGACGACCCCCGGTCGCCCCGTCATCTCGCCGATGGGCGCACCCAGCACATCTTCATCCTCCTGCATGGTGAGGCGATCGAGCAGGTACTCCTCGACGGTCCGCTCGGACACCCCGAGCTTGCGGGCGATCTCCTTGATCTTGAGCGCGTCCACCTTCACGGCGTCACCCAGCTTCCTTTCCCCGGGTCTGTTCCCGGAACCGCCAGCGTGCGACCTCGACCTACGGCGAGGCCTTGGTTCGGCTCCCATCGAGACGACTCCGCGACGACAGCCGTGCGAGGAACGAGAGGCTCAGCCCGGCTCCTTGTCGACCGGCTGGCCGAAGCGGTCGACCACGCCCGGTCGATCCGCCCGTTCGGAGAAGGGCGCGCGCGGAGCGTCCTCGTCCTCCTGCATCATCAGGCGATCCAGGAGGTACTCCTCGACGGTCCGCTCGGACACACCGAGCTTGCGGGCGATCTCCTTGATCTTGAGCGCGTCCACCTTCACCGACGTCACCTCGCTTCCTGGCTGAGCGTGGGGCCGACCGCGACAGGATCGTGCGCGGTGAGGGCCTGGTCTGGCTTCGTTACGCGTCGGCTCGGCACCTGCCGCCTTGCGAGGAAGGGGACGTCAAGCCACCGGCCGCACGGCCGGGGCCCTCGCGTCCAGGATGGGTGTGAAGAAGCTCACCGGCAAGGGACGGTTGTCCTCGATCGGACCGCAGCCGCGCCGGGAGCGGGCTGGGCGGATGGCGGGCTGTGCAGGCGCACTCCGCCGTGCGTTCGTGCGGGCACCAGGCCGGCCGAAACGGCCGCTCGCGCTGGGGCCCCTCGCGCCGGGTCAGGTCCTCGGGCCGGCTCCGTGCGCGAGGTCGCCGACATCCGACTCGGGAACCAGCACCACGTGCGTTACACGCGTGGCGACCACCGGCGGGGCATCGGGGAGCTCCTCCAACCACTCCGGTGGGTGGAAGGTGGCCACGAAACCGCCATCCTCCCAGGCGAGCTCGAGCAGGCTTCCGTCGGACGTGCGGGCATCGAGCGCGCGCAGCCGGCCCACGAAGCGCAGGTGCCAGCCCTCGGTGTCGGGCGCCTCGGGCAGCTCGTCGCCGGCCGCCACCCGCACCGTGAGCAACGGTAGCCCCTCGGCCTCCCAGCCGATCTCGGCCCCCCACGCGGTCGCCGAGGCCTCGCTTGGGGCCCCGGCGCCCGCCCCGCGCCCGGGCTCGGCCTGCAGATCGTCGTCCTCGTCCACCAGCTCGCTCGGCTTCCACGCCAGCACCTCGACGTGCACCGGCACGCTCACCACGTCCCCGTGGTAGGCATCCATCACCACGTGCAGGGTGGCGGCTCCGCGAACCTCGCGCACGCGAGCATCGACGCCCGGATCGGTGCCGCGCTCGGCGTCCCGGTCGGCGTCCCGATCGGCACCGGGTTCGGCGCCCCGATCGGCGCCACGACCGGCACCGCGACCGGCGGCCCGACCGCCGTCCGGATCGCCACCCGAGCCGGCGGATGGCCCAGCGTTCGATCCGGCACCTGCCGGGGGCGGCGGCTCCGGCCGGACGAGCCCTCCCATCCATCCGCCCTCGTCCAGGGTGCACGCGAGGAGCTCGCGCACGGCGACCGGCAGGCTCGCCAGGACGGCCTCGTCGGCACCGGGATACCCAGGCTCGAAAGCAGCGTCGTCCCGAGCGTCCTCGGGGACGGCACCCGGAACGCCTCCGCCCGACGCCCTACGGGGCGGCCCGGAGGGTCCACGCGTGAACCGCTCGTCGAGATCCGGCCTGGTTTCCTTCCGCTTCGGTCCGAGCTGCCTCTGGAGCCGCAGCCCCGCGCGCCAGCGGGCGGCCAGCGCCGGGCGGTCGGCCGCCAGCGCCGCCCGCACGCCGAGCCCGAGCAGCGCGACCCGGAGTGCTTCGGGCACCCGATCGGTCCGAACAGCGTCGCCGACCACGCCCAGGGTGTGCTCGACCTCGCCGCGCAGCATGGCGGCCAGCGCGCACGCCAGCGGCCCCCACTCCGGGGCCGCCGCGGAGGCGGCCGTCTCGACGACGCTGCCGTCCGGAGCGGAGGCGGGGCCGGGCTCGCCCGCCGCAGACGCGCCGCCGATGTGCGGGGCCGGCGCCCGCACGCGGGCCGCCAGGCGTGCCACCGAGCGCCTCGCTTCCGGCTCGAGCTTGCCGGAGCGAAGGTAGACGGCGGTCAGCGCCAGCAGCGTTTCGCGCGGACCTCGGCGCTCGGACGCAGGGCTCAGGGGGATGGTCACGGTGCCCCTCCTATAGGGCGCGCCTGGACGGACGGCCATCCAGGCCGTCGCTCACCGACGCATAGAACCTCCACTGCAGGTCCTCGATGGCTTCCATGTTGGCGCGGGCGAGCTCGAGCCAACCGGCCTCCCCTCCAGCATGAGCCCCTTCGGGGCGCTCGATCCACAATTCGGAGCATTCGCACCCCTCCAGCCAGCCGTCGATCAGCGCCACCGTAGTGGGGAAGAAGCTCGACAATCCCAGCTCCGCCAGCGCGACGCTGCGGCGATAGCGCCGCTTGCGGCTGTGGGCGCCCTTCAGCGTGCGGCCCACCGCTCGCTCGAAGTCGTCCCGGCTGTAGGCCCAGCCCTCCACGAATCGGTCGGGGGGCTCCCAGCGCCGGCCCGCCCGGGCCGCGTCGGTCACCAGGGCGTAGAAGACGGCGAACGGCATGCCTTCGAGCGACTCGTCCACGCGGTGCAGCGCGCCCTCGACCTGGGCGAGGATCACCGGGAAGGCGGGCGGCAGCGCGGCCAGCACGTACAGTGCCGTGGGCGGCGCGCCGTTCAGATGCCGGCGCGCCGCCCGCGCCCAGAGCTCGTCGAGGGTGCTGCCGATCTTCCTGCGAATGAGCTTTCCCTGGCTGTGCTTCTCGAAGTGCACCTGGGAACGGTAGGCGCTCGAATGGAAGCCGACGTGCCACAGCACGGCCCCGATCGACAGGCGGGGCGCCACCGGCTCCAGCGCCAGCCGGGGCCACGCCAGGCTGCGCGAGAGCCCGCTCACCACGGCGGCCTCCGTGACGTCGGCGACCCGTCGCAAACCCGTGTCCCGAAGGTCCTCGAGGAAGGCGTCGACGGTGCGCTCGAGGCGCGCCTCCGGGGTCAGCCCGACCCGGGCTCCCACCAGGTCGAGGAGCATGATCAGCCAACGCCCGACGTCGCGGTGCGGCGCATAGCTCAGCCAGCCGTGGGCGTAGCTCATCTCCAGGACGTGCAACGCCAGGAGGTTGCGTCCCCGCACGTCCTCCCCGCGCCCCGCCACAGCCAGCCGCCGGATGTGCGACGCCACCTCGTCGAGGTAGGGGCGCGGCGGGCCGTCTCGGTGGTCGACCTCAAGCACGCCCGCCCTCCGGCGTGCCATCCGCCGACGGGGCGGATCGCTGGGCCCGGCGGCTGTCCGGGTGTGGCCCGTCTTCGGTGCCGTCCGTCTGGAGGTGCGCAAGACCGGACGGCGTCGCTGGTCCCCCCATCGTTGACGTCCCTTCTGCACGCTATCGTAGCAACCTCCGCACGTCTCAAACGTGCGTCTGTACCCGAGATTCCTGCGCCCGGCCGATCCTCGCGTCCACGCGGCGCGGTCGGGCGCGCCCGGACGCACTGATTTGCGTCACTGACAGCACAAATCGCATGCGCTAGACTCACGGGCGCAAGTCGAGGGAGCCCGCCTTGAGCACGCGCCCGGGTCAGCCGAACGCCGACGCCCCGCCCGCGGTAGGGCTGGGGGACGTTGTGGGGTTCGTGTGGCGCGGCGCGCGCTTCGCTGTGTTCGTGGCGGTCCTGGCCGGGGCCACGGCGTTCCTGCTGAGCCGCGCGGCGCAGCCCGTCTACCGCGCGACCGCGTCGCTGCTCGCTTCGGCACCGGGGACGAGCTACGGCAACCTGGGCCTGGTGACCCCGCCTCAGGTGGATCCTGGGGTGTACCAGACGGCCCTCCTGGAAGGACCGGTAGCGCGGGACGCGCTGACACGGCTGCACGGCGTCGCGCCGAGGCAGGACGAGCTCGAGCGCTTCCTGCGCACCGTACACGTGTCCTTGCAGCGCCAGGACGTCTCCAGCGTGGTTCGCGTGTCGGTCGACGCGCCGACGGCGGCGGCCGCTGCGGCCACCGCCAACGCGCTCGCCGATGGCCTGGTGGCCTGGGACCGGGATCGCGCGCGCCAGCTCCTGACCCGAAGCGTATCCGCGCTGGAGAGCGCCGTCGACGACCTCGACGCCCAGCTTGCGGCGCCCGGGATCACGGCAGAGCGCCGGCAAACCCTACAGGTCCTGCGCGACCAGCGCGGGCACCAGCTCGAGGCCGCGTTGGCACGGAGCGAGGCGTCGGTGGTGGTGGGGCTGCTCGAGCCGCTCAGCGCTGCCACCCCTCCCGCCAAGCCCTTCGCTCCTCGCGTCCTGGTCAAGACGGCCATCGCCATCCTCCTCGGGCTCTTGCTCGGCTACGGACTGCTGCTGCTGCGGCGCGCCATCGACCCCAGCGTGCGAAGCCGGGCCGAGCTCGCGGCGTTGACGGGAGTGCCGGTGCTGGCCGAGTTCCCGGGACCTAACCGCAAGGACCAGCGGATCGCGTCGGAGGCCGCGGGCTTCCTGATGACCGGCGTGAGTCGAGCCGGGTCGAACGGCGGCCCGCTCGTGATCGCCGTGACCAGCGCCCACACACCGCACGAGAAGCAGGGAGTGGCGCTCGGGCTCGCCCGCAGCCTTGCGCGGAGCGAGGGCCGGACTCTGCTCGTCGACGCCGACCTGCGGCGGCCGAGCGCAACCTACGGCCTCGACGTGTCGGCCGTGAGGACGCCACCGCTCGAGGTCTACCTGGAGAACCCCGAGCAGACGTACGCCCCCGCCACCATCAACATCGGCCGCAAGCGTACGCTCGACTTCGCGCCGAGCTTCACCGCCGCGGCGCACCCCGTGGAGCTGCTGCAACGCGGCTTCCCCCGGCTGCTCGCCGCCTGGCGCCAGCAGTACGACGTGATCGTCATCGACTGCCCCCCGCTCCTGCCGTTCGCCGACGCCCTCGCGGTCGTGCCCTACGTCGGCGGCGTGGTGTTGTGCGCGGCCCTCCACGGTTCGCGGCGGAGGGACGTGACCGAAGGCGTGGCCCTGCTGGGTCAGCAAGGCGTCCACGTGCTGGGCGCCGTCCTGACCCACATTCCCACTAGCCGGCGGCTCCGCTCCGCTACCCGCGTAACGGGCGCCGAGGTGACGGCACCCGAGACGGCCGACCCCTACGGGACCCTGAGCCCGGAGCGGGGGATGGGCAACGTGAGCGTCAGGCGACGCTAGCTGCGGCCTCGCCCTGTTCGGCGACCGCCCGAGGCCACCGCCCAGCGCGCCGCAGCGCGCCTCAGCGCGATCCGATCGAGCCATGCCCACATCCCCTTCCCGCCCCACCCTCAGCCGCCGGCAGCTCCTCGTTGCCGCCGGCGCCGTCGCTGCCGGTATCCTGGCAGGAGGCTCGGTCATCGACACCTATCGGTTCCGGACCGTGCGGCTCGCCGTCCGTGCGACCGGCCTGCGAGAGCCGCTCCGGGTAGCGTTCCTGACGGACCTGCACTACGGCATGTGGATCCACAGGGCCTCCGTGTCGGCCTGGGTCGACGCGGCGTTGCAGGAATCGCCCGACCTGGTTGTTCTGGGCGGCGACATCGTCGACCAGACGGCGGGAGCCGAGGTGGCGCCGTTGCTGGGCGAGCTCGCGCGCCTGCGGGCGCCTCTGGGCACCTACGCGGTGTGGGGCAACCACGATCACCGCCGCTTCCCCGACACGGACGTCTTCGGGCGGGAGCTGGCGGACGCCGGCGTCGAGGTGCTGGTCAACCGGGGCGTAGCCCTGCGCAACGACCTGTACCTGGCCGGCATCGACGACCTGCGCCTGGGACAGCCCGACCTGCGCGCGGCGCTGGCCGACTGGCCGCCTGGCCGCGCCTGCGTTCTGGCCTCGCACAACCCCGACGTGCTCCCCGAGGTGCCCGAAACGGTGGCGCTCACCCTCTGCGGACACACCCACGGTGGCCAGGTGTGCGTCCCCCTGTTCGGGCCGATCGTCACCAACTCGCGCTACGGCAACCGCTTCGTCCACGGACCCGTGCGGGCGCCGGCGTTCGGCTACGTGTCGCGTGGCCTCGGCGTGACCGCCCTCCCCGTCCGTGTGGCATGCCCCGCCGAGCTGACCGTGATCGACCTCGGCCCGCCAGCGCCCGACCCCACGGCGCCGAGGTCCGCCTCGGCCCTGGCGTGAACGGCAGGCACCCCGCACGAAGGCGGGTCGTAGCCTCGCGTGGGCCTACGTGGCCGGAGCATCCGGAAGGAGGGGCCTGCGCCGGGCTTGCTCGCCGCTCGCCTTCTCACCGCTCGCCTTCTCGCCGCTTGCCTTCTCACCGCCCTGACGTGGAACGCGGCGGGTCGCCTCGTTCGCCACGGCCTGCACCGTTGCGATGGTGCGGTGCATGGCGGCATCGGACAGCGTGGGGTGCACCAGCAGCATCAGTGACGTCTCCCCCAGCTCGCGCGCGACCGGCAGCCGCCCGGCCGGACCCAGTCCAGCCTGCTGGAAGGCGACCTCGCGGTAGATCTCGCTGCAGCTCCCCGAGTAGCAGGGCACGCCGCGCTCGCTCACGCTCTGCATGATGCGGTCGCGGCTCCAGCCGCTCTTGAGCGCCTCGGGGCGGACGAACACGTAGTACTTGTAGTAGCTGTGCAGGACGTGCTCCGGGGGTCGCGTGACGCGCAGCGCGGGCAGCTCGGCGAAGGCCCGGCTCAGCGTTTCGGCATGACGCCGACGCGCGCGGATCATGGACGGCAGTCGCGCCAGCTGACGGCGTCCAAGCACCGCCTGCATCTCGGTCATGCGCCAGTTGGTACCGAACGACTCGTGCAACCAGCGAAAACCGGGGGGATGCTCGCGGTGGTAGACCGTGTCGTAGCTCTTGCCATGGTCCTTGTACGCCCAGGCCCGACTCCACGCCTCCGAGTCGTTGGTGACGACCATGCCCCCCTCGCCCCCGGTCGTGATGATCTTGTCCTGGCAGAACGAGAAGGCGCCGGCGTGACCGATCCCGCCCACGGGCCGGTCATGGTAGCTGGCGCCGTGCGCCTGGGCGCAGTCCTCGATGACGACGAGATCGTGCTCGGCAGCGAGAGCCATGAGCTCGTCCATCTCGCAGGGCCAGCCGGCCAGATGCACCACGATGATGGCGCGCGTGCGTGGCGTGATGAGCGGGGCGACGGTGGCGGCGGTGAGGTTCTGGCTGTTGCGGTCGACGTCGGCCAGCACGGGCACGGCACCCCGCATCACCGCAGCGCTCGCCGAGGCGATGAAGGTGCGCGGCGTCGTGATGACCTCATCGCCAGGGCCGACACCGAACGCGTGGAGCGCCAGCTCCAGGGCGACCGTGCCGTTGGCCACGGCCACCGCGTGGGTCGTGTCGGTGGCGCGAGCGTAGTCGGCCTCGAACAGGCGCCCCTCGCGCCCCGTCCAGTAGTTGACCTTGCCTGAGCGCAGGACCGCCGCCGCGGCCGCGATATCCGCCTCCGGATAGCGGGGCCAGGCGGCGAACACCGCCTGGCTCGCGGCACGCCTGCGCCGCGCCCCGGCCTCGCTACGCTGCTGGTGTCTGCTCTCATCGCTGCGGCGTGCCATGGCGTCCCTCCTGCTCGCCCAACCCGCGCCGCCGGCGCGGCTCGACCCCCACGCTTCCGGTGCCATGGCCCGGTCCACCTTCCGACCGGGTCGACACCGACTCAGGCCCCAGGAACTCCGTCATGGTGGCGTGGCCTTCGGCACTGATCCCCCTCTGACCCAGCACCGCCAGCAACGTGCGCGCCAGGATGCTCAGGTCGAGCCCGAGGCTCCAGCGGTCGACGTAGGCCACGTCCAGGTGGAAGCGGTCCTCCCAGGTGAGCGCGTTGCGGCCGCTGACCTGCGCGAGGCCCGTAATGCCCGGCGGCATGTCCATCCGCCGTGCCTGCTCGGGTGTGTAGCGCTCGCGGTAGGCCGTGATGAGGGGGCGGGGACCCACCAGGCTCATCTCTCCCCTCAACACGTTGAGAAGCTCGGGAAGCTCATCCAGGCTGGCGCGACGTAGGAACCGGCCCAGCGGCGTGAGGCGATCGGCGTCGGCCAGCAACCTTCCGTCGGCGCCACGCGCGTCGGTCATCGTGCGGAACTTCTGGATGCGGAAGGGCCGACCGTGCAGGCCCAGCCGCGGCTGCGTGAACAGCGCCGGCCGGCCCACCCACACCGCAACCAGCGCTGCCAGCACGAGCAGCACTGGAGCCAGTGCGATCAGAGCGATGAAGCTCAGGAAGATGTCGATCGCGCGCTTGGCGGACCGGCGGAGGCCGGTCCATGCTACGGCCCTCTCCATGCGCGCCGCTTTCCCCCCGGTTCGAGCATAGGGGCGCGCAGGACGGCAGCGCAGTGACGGGCCGGCGCGGGGACGCTCCGGCACAGGGAAACCGGACGCAGGGAAACCGGATGCGGTGAAGCCAGGCAGCGCGGAGGCGGAGTGGGACAACCCCGTCCCCGTCCGCAAGCGGCGCCCCCGACGGACCGAGCCGTCGGGGGCGCCCGAGCCCGCGGCTCAGGGTCTATGGTCTGGGGGCATAGCCTGGGCTCATGGCCAGGCCGAGCCGACCGAACCGC
>Ga0315542_1002222_pt1 | contig 11884 bp, 9 predicted proteins | sample SalMarSW160120MG_FD_202541 | JGI IMG/M metagenome (GOLD analysis project Ga0315542, IMG submission 202541) | Salt marsh sediment microbial communities from the Plum Island Ecosystem LTER, Massachusetts, United States - Salt Marsh Sediment SW1601-20 ... | reverse complement strand
AGGTTTGTTGTTGATGCGGGAAGCGTAGATCTATCGGCCGAGGGTGTGAACCAATTCATACTTTGCCGAATCCCTCTTGAAGTCTCTTACATGGCGCTTGCTGTGTCGTGGGATGAGAAACCGATCCACATCGGGGGACCGGTTGGATGGCGGAACTACGAGAGGATTGCCAAGACCCGAGTGTCAATCAAGGTTCATGATTCGCATGACAACGAAGTCACGAGTCACTCGGGTAGGTTGGGGAAGGACTGGACCTGGTCAGGTCCGGACGGGTTCCACCTCAACGAAGTCTGGCTCTACGGCGATGGCACCCGGATAGACCCGATGCCAAACGAGACATATTCGGTGGAGCTGATTGTGGAGGCCCCCTCCCAATTCAAGCCTCACGTCAGGCTCGTGGCAGCTGGTGGCGGATGGAAATAGATGCCGACTATCTTTAAATAGTTGGGAAACAACACCTTGCCTAACAAAACGTTGAAGACGGACCCGGGCTAGCGGCGAGCGCTTTGCATGTCGCCCTCGAAGGGCGCCAGCAAATCGCTCGCCCCTTCGGCCTTCGGCCGAACGCCCGGTCCGCTTAACGTTGGCGTTAGGCCGCTGTCTGCCGCGCATGAGTGGATTAGTTACAGCCCCTCCACTCAGCTCGTCGATCTGGTTCCCATCGCATGCCTGATCAGCTCTTTTCGCATGACCTCGCACCCTACATCGGACTTGGGTGGGTGTTGTTCATCGGGATCCTCTCGGCGATCTATCGAACTAAGAAGGGCAAGCCGGTTCTCTTCTGGTCCGTCCCTGACGCTGACTTCATTGTCCACTTCGCCTCAGGTCACGCTGGACGCAATTGGCTATTCGCCTTTGGTGCAGCGAACAGCTGCCTGGTTGTAGCGGTTGCTCACGGCCGCTTCATCGTGCGTCCCTGGTTTCCTTTCAATCTTCTATTCCTCCCCGAGATCTTCGGGATCGAATGTGACGTCCCGGTGGACTGGGTGACTTCAGCCGACTGCTCAGACTCTCGCTTCTCCATCCGTCGGGTAGTCATCGATTTCCACGATGAACTTCTGCAACCCCACACGATTAGCCTAAGGTTCAGAGACCCGGAACGTTTGCTCGACTTCTTGCCGGTTACTACAAAGCACGCGGCCTAACACGGTATTCAAGCTACTCCTATCCTCGTCGATGAGGTAACAGGGTCTGTCCTTAGCGGGGCCGACGTTCCCCATTGGAACCTCGGCTACGACTTTCGCTTCGAGAGGCTTGGCAGGGACGATCGTGGGGTGTGGATCTACGAAGGCCATGGGGGCTTCACATACATAGTAGGCCACGGAAAGCTGATCAGTTTCTCTAGGGGACGGGTCTTGCCAGGTATCTCCCCTACCCGTCCTCCGCAGAAGCCGACCCCGACCGGTGCCGAGCCCGTCGAGCCGCCCGGAGGAGACCGCTGATCGTTGGCTGTGGGGGGTGGCGGCCTGACCCCTACTTCTGGCGGGCGGCGTGGCGTTTGTGAGTCTTGGCACGGAGGTCGACGGACTCGAGGTCTTTGCGGAAGCCTTCGAGGATCCGTTCGGCAAGGGCTTCGCCGAGGGCGGTGGGTGAGGGCGCGAAGCGGGGCAGGAAACGGTGCCTGGCACATGAATCTAGTGTTCTCCCACCGCTCGCCACCCCCATGGACGCCCGTTCCAGCTCATGAAGGCCGGCTGCAGCTCATGAGTGGCCGTTGTGGCCCATGAGTGCCCGGAGCTGCATTCTCCGCGCGGTGGGGGGAGCATTCTCCGTAACTCCGGCGGCCGTGCGGTCGCTGGGCGACCGCACGTCTCACGATTCCCGGCGGTCGCATGGCCACGAGAGGGGATCGCCGTGGAACCGTCCGTGGGGAGAGTCCCCCACCCGCCCATGCCGTGATTAGGTGACTGAGTATTCACGTGATTAAGTTCCCACCACCCGCCCAGGAGGGGGAAAGGAAGACGGGAAGAGGGAAACGCTCCCCCACCCACCCAAAGAACGCTGCCGCAGCGCGCCCCAGAGAATGGTGCGCTCGGTGGCACGTGCCATGCTTCGAGGTTTCCTGGAGAGCGTGCTCCGTACCGGCGCTTTGGCAGGAAACCTCGAGCTTGGCAATGCGCGGGAAGAGCCATCGGCCGTGTGGCTTCAGCTGCGATGGAGGCGCTTCGTTGCCTGGCCGGAGCGGGCCGCGAAGGCGCTTCTGCGGCGAACCTCATTGCCCGCTTCGGGCAGGTGACGACGGGCATCTGCAGAGCAGGCGCCCGGGCGCCGGAGTTGCACGGAAAAGGTGTTCCCTCGGCCCGTGGCGATGGGAGTATCGGCTTCACGATTGAAGGAGACGGCTCGAACAAGCTCCGGCGGTCGCCACAAGGCTGCTGACCCTTTCTCGTGGCCGTGCGACCGCCGCAGCTGTGAGACGGCTGGGTGCGCCAGCACCCAAACGGCCGCCGGAGCTCCAGGGGACCGGCCCCAGCCCGCTAGAACCCAACCCCCAACCCCCAAGTGAAGAGCCAGCGGTCGTCGCGGCGGCCCTGGATTCGGCGCAGCGCGCCGAGCTCCAGGTTGACCTTGGCGATCGCCACCTCCATGGTCCCACCGAAGTAGGTCGTCGCGGGAGGTGCGCCCGCGGGATCGCCCCAGGTCCGAAGGAGGGTGGCCTTGACGCCGAAGCCGAGGTAGGCGTGAGTCAGCAGCCGCCCCCGGCGGAGCTCGCCGAGGACCTGGCCATAGCCGATGCTGAGCCGACCGCCCGCGAGCCCACCATCCAGCTGAGCGTACGGCCCCAGGAGACTGCAGAGAGTGGCGCAGTCAGCGTCCGGCTCCAACCGCGCCAGCATCAGAGCCAGCGAGCCGGAAGGACCGCTTGGGTGGATCCAGCCTACGCGCTGGAGCACCACCAGGCGTGTCTCGCGGTCTGCATCCTCCGCGGCGATCTGTTTCTCCAGTGCCGGCAGGTCGGTAGTTGGGGTGTTCGTGATCTGGACGCGTGCGGTGCCTCCGTCGATTGACCGACCGGGGCGGCCACACACCGCCTCGAGGGTGAACGTCTCCGGGTCGGGGAGCTTGCCCTGGTCGACCATCTCGCGCACGACGGACTCGTTCCGGGTCAGGCCGTCACGTAGCCGGTAGCGCTGCCTCTGCTCCTCGAGCCACGGGCTGTCCAGCCAGTGACAGTAGCCGCGAAGGACGGGCTGCATCGACCGCCAGCGGCCCTTGCGGAAGATCTGCGGCTCGTACGACTCGTCCCACTCCGGGGTCACGTAGCGCGCCAGGTCGATCGGCCGGCGGATCCGCCACCGCTCTCCGGACAGCTCGAGCACGGGGTCCGAGCCGCCGCACAGATCGCGGTAGAAGCGCATCCCCTGGTCGTCGGCCTCGAGGTCGGAGATCGACAGGATGCCAGAGGTGCGATACCCCAGTAGGAGGTAGCGCTCGCCGACGATTCCCTTGCGGATGACGGCGAGCTCTGCCTTCTCGGGTGACATGCCGTGCCTTACCAGGCGCCGGTAGCCGCGGAAGTACTTCCAGCCCAGCGAGACGAAATGGGCGAGCTTGTCGGTTCCAATGCGGACGCCGGCCACCTCGATGGTGGCTCCGAGCGGCATCCACATGCCGATGTCGAGAGGGCCGTGGCGGCTGTAGACGTTGCTGCGGCGGCTGTCGCGCTCGTCCTCGGCGGTTGCCGGGTACCGGCCCACGAGCGGGCTGCTCGAGCTCCACACCTCGACCGGGTGGAAGATGAAGAGGTAGCGGAGACGGCGCTGAAAGCGGACGGTAACGTCCCAGCAGGTGGCAGGGGGGCGATCGCTGGGGAGGCCGTCGAGAGTTCGCTGGAGCTCGCGGTTGAACCAGGCGTTGAGAACCTCGGTCGAGTCCTCGATCGGCTTGCCCCAGCTCTCATACTGGTCCGTCTCGGTAGCCGTGACCGGCCACGCGACCGCCACCGCGAGCAACCACGCGACTGGCCACGTGAGCAGCCAACCGCGCGCGGCTCGCCGCAACAGCCGGTCGGGAATGCGCCAGCCGCATTGGGTCATGCCGGGCCCTGCCTCAGTATCGGTAGCCGAGCGTGAGCATGGCCGAGTCGCGATCACCGAAGCCCGCCTCCATGGTCAGGATCCAGTGCTGTCCGATGCCAGCCGTTGCTCCGAGCAGGTAGTTCAGCGGCTTGGCCTGCTTGAAGTCGACCTTGAACGGGAACGTGCCGAAGTACGGCATGGTGTAGGCGCCCTGGTCGTGCTCCTGGGTGTCCTGGTACATGGCGCCGACCCAGACGGCGCCGCCGTTCACCTGATAGCCGAGCTTGAGCGTAGCCACCCAGGCCTTGATCGAGGAGGTGGTGACGTTGAGGCTAGTTTTCGTGTACTCGTAGGTGAGCGACTCGAAGGTTCGCTGCCAGCCGCCCGCCAGGGTGAAGCCGCCGCCGTACACCGTGCCGTGGTAGTCGATCCTCAGATCATTGAGCTGCAGCGGTACGCCGAGGTCGATGTTGGCCAGGCTTACCCTGGTCTTGCCCCCCACCGTGCCGCCGAGGGCGAACACGTTGAGAAACGGCAACACCCAGTAGTCGACCATGAGGTGAGTCGTGTCGGTCGTGTTGTCCACCTTGAGGCCGTCTGCCTGGCTGAGGTCGATTCCCGGGATTCCGACGTCGAGGCTCACGATGTCGTAGTCCTGCCGCTGATTGTAGACGGTCAGCGTGATGCCCAGGCGCGGCGGCAGCTGCACGCCGGCGTCCCGCGCGGCGTCGAACGACTGTGCCTGGCCGTGTGACGCCAGGGCGAGCGCCAGTGTGAGACTGCCGAGGATGATCGCGGTTCGCCGGCGACCCGCCGGGCGGTGCCCAACTGCCATAAGCCGAGCGCGAACGCAGCTGTCTGCCTCGATCATTGCGCTTTCCCCCCTTTTCTCATCGGTGAACCTGTTGACGCAATTGTAACCGGTATCGGGGGGCTGCACCTGCACGGCCGCCCACCCGGAGGCGAGTGGGTGGATAGACGCCCGTGGTGCACCCGTCGCAGGTTCTTGCCGATCACTTCAACGACGGGGCGGTGTTGTCTCCGGCCAGTGCGAAGGGTCTCCGGCCCGGGGGTCGGTGCGCGGCTGCGCTGGTGTGGCGTCAGGCTGTCAGGAGCTCGGTGCCGAGCCCGGTCCAGCCGGTCGGATGGGACGCGCCGAGCCCCTTGCCGTTGTCGCCGAACAGCCCACTGTCGGGCTTGCCGGAGCCGCGTTTCTCCCGCACCGTTTGCGGCCAGGTACGGTGCCCACCGTCGCCGCGTAACAGGGCCGGCAGCGGCGGCAGCGAGCCGCCGCCGCTCGGGGTTCACTGCCCCTCGTCCGACAGGGAGCGGCAGTGTGCCCGTCGCCGGAGGCCGCGGGCAGCGGCGGCGTCCACCAGCCACAGCAGCTCTCCTACATGTGGTTGAACCGCCTGCGCCGGGAGCTCCCGCGGCCGGGCCGGACCCTCAAGCACCTGCGCCAGCATCGCCGACTTGGCGGCGCCGGCTACCAGGAAGATCACTTTGCCGGCGTTGTTGAGCACCGGCAACGTGAGTGTAATCCTGGTCGTGTCGAGCCGCGGCACCCGGTTGGCGACGACCAGGCGCTCGGTTTCATCAACGGCCCTGGTGCCCGGGAAGAGCGATGCCGTGTGGCCGTCGGCGCCCATCCCCAGCAGGACGAGGTCCAGTCGCGGCGGCTCGCCGGACTCGAGCCCGAACTCGCGCCGCAACTCCTCCTCGTAGAGAAGGGCGGCTCGGGCGGCATCCGTCTCCTCACCGCGGATGCGATGGATGTTCTCCGGTGGGATGTCGATGTGGGCGATCAGGATCTCGCAAGCTGTGCCGTAGTTGCTCCTCGGATCCTGCGGCGGCACCGCCCGCTCGTCTCCCCAGAACAGCTGCACGGCGGACCACAGCTCGGCGGGGACGGCTGCGGGGAGGAGCCCGTACAGGCGCTGTGGAGTGGAGCCACCGGACAGGGCGATGGTGAATCGGCTGCGGGCGGCGATTGCCTCGCGCGCGGTGTGCAGGAGCTCGTCGGCGGCCGCCTCTGCCAGGTCCTCCACTGTCGCGAGAATGCGGACGCCGGTCCCTGCAGCCGTCATGCCGTCTCCTGCGGTGGGCGGCGGTAGCCACGGCAGCGGCTGCGGTCGTGCCGAGAACTCAGGGCGCTCATCCGCTGTTATCCCTCACCAGCGTCGCCCTTCTTGCCGCGCCGAGCAGGGCCACGCTGTCGTTGAGGATCACCTTGACCGGCATCTTCTCGAGCAGACCGCTCATGCGTCCCTTCGCTGCGAAGCTCGTCCGGAATGCCGGCCGGCGCAGCCAGTCGGCGATCTTGGGAGCGATGCCGCCGCCGAGGAACACCCCGCCCCTGGCCAGGAAGGTGAGGGCGGCGTTGCCGGCGGCGGCGCCGTAGAGGCGGACGAACAGTTCGACTGCCGCGAGCGCTGCGTCGGAGTCCCGGGAAGCTGCTGCTTCGACGACCGCGGCGGCGCGGTCGCCGCCCTCGGCCGCCTCGAACCATGCCGGGATCTCGACTCCGGCTCGGGAGAGGAAAAACTCGAAGAGATTGACGAGGCCGGGGCCTGACAGCACGCGCTCCCAGCTGACGTGTCCGTAGCGGCGAGCGAGAAAGCCGAGCAGCTCGGCCTGGAGCTCGTCGGCCGGAGCGAAGTCGGCGTGACCGCCTTCCGAGGGAATGGGGCGGAAGCGTGCGCCGTCCCAGATCAACGCCGCCACACCGAGGCCCGTCCCGGCAGCGATGACGACGCCGTTGCCGGTGGCTTCGGGCTCGCCGTCGTTGAGGACCAGAAAGTCCGGTGCGGACAGCTCGCCAATGCCCCAACCCACGGCCTCGAGGTCGTTCATGAGGATGACTGTCGCGATTCCCGTCGCGGCCTCGATTGCATCGGCGTCAACCTGCCACGGCAGATTGGTGGTGTGCATCCTGCGGCCGGCTACCGGCCCGGCAATGGCGAAGCATGCCCGTTGGCAGCCGCCGCCCGTGCCGGAGAGGAAGTCAGCGACGATCGGTTCGAGCCCCGGGTAGTCGGAGCTCGGGAAGATCCGCTCCTCGACGAGCCTCGAGGTGTCGCCGGTCGCCTCGACGAGGCCGAGCCGGCTGTGAGTGCCGCCGATGTCGCCGGCGACGATCCTCATGCAGGGTTCCTCCACGCCCGCCCATCGCGGGCGATCAGCTCGTCCGCCTCGACCGGTCCCCAGGTTCCCGCCGCGTAGTTCGGAAAGTCCCGGGGAGGCAGGGCCTGCCATACGTCGAGGATAGGCTGTACCACGCTCCACCCGCGCTCCACGCTGTCGGCCCGGTGGAACAGGGTCTGGTCGCCGCGCATGGCGTCGTACAGCAGCGTCTCGTAGCCGGTGGCGGGGCTGGTCCCGAAGTAGTCCCGGTAGCAGAAGTTCATGTCCACGGATCCAATGTCCAGGGTTGTGCCGGGAATCTTGGCGCCGAAGCGGAGCGCAATCCCTTCGTTGGGCTGCAGCCGAAGCACCAGTTGGTTGGGCGTGAGCTCGTCGACGTGGGTGTCGCGAAAGAGGCTCAGGGGAACTCGCCTGAACTGGATCATGATCTCGGTCGAGCGTGAGGGAAGCCGCTTCCCGGTGCGCAGGTAGAAAGGCACGCCCGCCCAGCGCCAGTTGTCGATGCCCAGCTTGAGGGCGACGTAGGTGGGGGTCCTGGACTCGGGGTCGACCAGGGGCTCGCTCCGGTAGGGGGAGAGAGGATCGCCTTCGCCGGTGGTGCCGGCGCCGTACTGACCGCGGACGGTGCGGACGAGGACCTCCTCCGGGCTGGCTGGCGGGATAGCGGACAGCACCTTGCCCTTCTCGTCGCGGACTGCGTTGGCGCCGAACGACGCCGGCGGCTCCATGGCGAGGAGGGACAGGAGCTGGAACATGTGGTTGGGGACCATGTCGCGCAGAGCGCCGGCTTCCTCGTAGTAGCGGCCGCGGTGCTCGACCCCGAGCGCCTCGGCGACGGTGATCTGCACGTGGTCGATGTAGCGGCGGTTCCAGACCGGCTCGAAGATGCCGTTGGCGAAGCGGAGGACCAGGATGTTCTGCACCGTTTCCTTGCCCAGGTAGTGGTCGATGCGGTAGATCTGTTGCTCCTCGAGGATGCTGCCGACCTCGCGGTTGAGGGCGCGCGCCGACTCGAGGTCATGGCCGAACGGCTTCTCGATGACAACCCGGCGCCAGCGGCCGTTCTCCTCTCTCACCTGGCCGGCAGCGCCGATCTGGCTGACGACCTCGCCGAAGAGGCTCGGCGGCGTCGACAGGTAGAAGAGAACGTTGCCGCCGGTGCCATGGTCCTTCTCGACCCGGTCGAGCGCTTCCTGCAGCTTCTTGTACGAGCCCGGGTCCTGGAAGTCGCCGGCGATGAAGTAGAGCTGCTTGACGAGCCGGTCCCAGACGCCCGCATCGAACTGGTCACCGAGGTGGTCCTGCACCGCCTCGGTCATGTGCTGGCGGAAGGAGTCGGTGTCGTGCTCGCGGGTCGCCAGGCCGACGACCGCGAACCCATCCGGTAGCCGCCCGTCGCGGGCCAGGTTGTGGAGCGCCGGCAGCAGCTTGCGAGCGGTGAGGTCGCCGGAGGCGCCGAAGATCACCATGGCGCATGGCCCGATGCGGGGCGCGCCTGGAGAGTCGAGCTTTGACCCCTGCTCTGACATCGTCTTCATCTCCTTCTCGAGCGCGGACACCGACTATCCGGCGTGGTCCTCGACGTGTCCGCCGAAGGCGTGGCGCATCGCCGATAGCATCTTGTCGCCGAAAGTGTGGTCGCGCCGTGAGCGGAAGCGTGCAAACAGCGAGGCGGCGAGTACGTTGGCGCTCACCCCCTCTTCGACTGCTGCATCGACGGTCCAGCGTCCCTCACCGGAGTCGTGGACGTAGCCCGTGAACGCCGTCAGCTCGGGGTCCGCAGCCAGTGCCGCTGACGTCAGGTCGAGCAGCCAGGAGCCGACGACGCTGCCTCGCCGCCACACCTCGGCGACCGCTGCCAGGTCGAGGTCGTAGCGCCTGGCCTCCGGCACCCCGTCGGCAGCGGCGCCGCGCAGGATGTCGAGGCCTTCGGCGTAGGCCTGCATGATGCCGTACTCGACGCCGTTGTGGACCATCTTCACGAAGTGGCCAGCGCCGGCAGGGCCGCAGTGCAGGAACCCCTCCTCGGCGGTTCCGGAGCGCTCCTCCCACCCCGGCGTCCGGGCAATGTCGCCGCGCCCCGGCGCCAGGGTGCGAAAGACCGGCTCCAACCGCCGGACGGCCGCGGTGGGGCCGCCGATCATCAGGCAGTAGCCTCGCTCCAGGCCCCAGACGCCACCACTGGTACCGGCGTCCACGTAGTCGATTCCCGTCTCGGCAAGGGCTGCCGCACGGCGGACGTCATCCTTGTAGAAGGAGTTTCCGCCATCGATGATAGTGTCTCCGGCCGCCAAGATCCGTGCCAGCGCATTGACCGTACTCTCGGTCGCCGCGCCGGCTGGGACCATGACCCACACCGCGCGCGGCGCGGAAAGCTGCGCCGCAAGCTCCTCGAGAGACCCGGCTCCCTTGGCACCTCGCGCCGTCGCCCGCTCGACCGCCGCCGGATCGAGATCGAAGACGACACACTCGTGCCCTCCGGCAAGGAGCCGTTCCACCATGTTCGCTCCCATCTTTCCCAGTCCCACCATGCCGAGCTGCATTCTGTGTGCTCCCCTCTTCCGGTCCGGGTCTACAGCAGCGCCTCTTCGATCGCGTGTCGCAGGCGCTCGAGGCCGGCCTCTGGGCCTCGGGCCAGGTGCACGCGCAACAGACGCCGTCCGCGTGCCGCCAGGACCTCGAGGTCGCCCTGCGCCTGCGCCGCTTCAACGGCGCCAAAGTCGTACGCGCGGCCGGGTACCGCAAGCTCCTTCTCATCGGCGGCGGTGAGCTGGAGGAAGATCCCCGAGTTTGGCCCTCCCTTGTATGCCTGGCCGGTGGAGTGCAGGAAGCGGGGGCCGAAGCCGAGGCACGTCGCGACCCGGCGGCGGTCGCGCACGGTGTGGCGGATGGCCTGCAGCCGCTCGATATTGGCCGAGCTCATCGCCAGGAAGGCCATCACCGCGACGTAGTCTCCGGGCATCGTGCGGGCGAGGTGTGCCCGCAGGTAGGCGCCGAGCGAGGGTCGGCTGCCCACGGCTGCGGCCAGCTCGGCCGCATTCCGATCGTCGGCGAAGAGCAGCAGGCCGTCCTCCTCGTAGATCGGTGTTTGCTGCGGCAATGCGCCGTTTGCCTCGACCTCTTCGGTCAGCCGTCGCGCGGCAACCTTGGCCGCCTCGACATCCGGCTGATCGAAGGGGTTGATACCGAGGGCCGCGCCGGCCGCTGCGGTCGCGATCTCCCAGTGAAAGAACTCCTGCCCGAGGTCATGATGGTCGGGAATCGTGATGTCGACGACGGGGTGGCCGGCCTTCTCGAGCCGGTCGAGGGCAGATTCGGTGTCTCTGTCGTCATCACCGTGGACGGCCACGCGAACGAACAGGCGGTCGCCGCCGTAGACCTCGGGCGACCCCAGTCGCTCCTCGTCGACCGGAATCAGCCCCTTACCGTGCTTGCCGGTCGACTCGGCCAGCAGTTGCTCGAGCCAGGCGCCGAGACCCTGTAAGCGGGGCGAGACGACGATCGTTACCTTGTCCCGCCCGGCCAGCGCGGATGCCCCCAGTACGGCTCCCAAGACCAGCCCGGGGTTCTCTTCCGCCGGCACGCTGGCAGCGCAGGCTTTCACCATCTCGGCGGCGCGGTCAAGAAACCCGGGCACATCGAGGCCGATGAGCGCCGCCGGCACCATGCCGAAGTCCGACAGCGCCGAGTAGCGGCCGCCGATCGACGGGACACCGTAGAAGACGTGGCGGAAGTCGTCCTCGCGTGCCAGGAGGTCGAGGGGCGATCCGGGGTCGGTGATGGCAATGAACCGCTTTCCCGCATCGTGGCCGAGAGCCTGTTCGACTCGCTGGAAGAAGTAGCTCAGGAGGATGTTTGGCTCGAGCGTCGTACCGGACTTGCTGGAGACCACGAACCACGTCGAGGCCGGGTCCACGGCGTCCTCGACAGAGGCGATCTGGACGGGGTCGGTGGAGTCCAGCACCAGCAACTGCGGAAAGCCGCCGGCAGCGCCGAGCACCTTCCCCAGCACCTGAGGGGCGAGGCTCGAGCCTCCCATGCCAAGCAGCACGAGCCGGGACGGTCCGTGCTGCCGGACCTCCTCGGCGAGGCGGAGGAAGCGATCCCCCTGCTGTCGCTGCTGGTCGACGATACCGAGCCAGCCGAGCCACTTGCTCTCGCCGTTACCGGTCCACAGGGATGAGTCCCCGGCCCACAGCCGGCTGCTCATCTGCTCGCCGGCCCAGCGCTTCAGGAGAGCGTTGGCCTTGGCGGCGAGGGCGACTGGAAGACGAAGAGTCTGAAGTACGGTGGAAGCAGCGCTGGTGTTGGAGCGGACGGACTCGTGGAGTGGACTCATGATCGACCTTTCTGCTCCCGGAGGACTGCCCGCCGGTCGGGGGAGCGCATCGGGAACCGACGCCGGCCGCCGTTCGGGCGACGACGCAGAGCCGCTTCCACGACCCCCGCCCTCGCTCTTGGTGCAACAGCGCTCCGCTCGCAGTTGATTCCCGCCGCGGGCCGCCGGCCGGCGCGGAGTGTCAGCTCAGCTCGAGATCCAGCGATGACTCCCACAGGCCGTGGATGTTGCACATCGACACGGCGATCAGGGTGCCCGGCTTCGAAACCTCAATCGAGAAGGTGGCCTTCGGGTGGACGTGCACGGGTCCCTCGTTGGCGCCCCGCGTCGACTCGCCGTGGGCGCGGAAGTCCGAGTGACCGACGTGGTACGCGAATGCCTC
>Ga0315542_1002221_pt1 | contig 11890 bp, 16 predicted proteins | sample SalMarSW160120MG_FD_202541 | JGI IMG/M metagenome (GOLD analysis project Ga0315542, IMG submission 202541) | Salt marsh sediment microbial communities from the Plum Island Ecosystem LTER, Massachusetts, United States - Salt Marsh Sediment SW1601-20 ... | reverse complement strand
TGAAGCCCATGCGGTTGATGATGGCCTCGTCCTCGACGAGGCGGAACAGGCGCGGCCGGGGATTTCCCGGCTGGGGTCTCGCCGTCACCGTGCCCAGCTCCAGATGGCCGAAGCCGATGGCCGCGAGCGCGCGCACCGCCACGCCGTCCTTGTCGAGTCCGGCGGCGAGGCCGATGGGGGAGGGGAAGCGCAGCCCGAAGGCGTCCACGGCCAGGCGCGGGTCGGTTGCGCCGTAGGAGCGCTCGAGCAGGCGCAAGGCGAGCGCGCTCCGGCCCGCCCAGTGCAGCCCGCCCAGCACCAGCTCGTGGGCGCGTTCCGGATCGAGCCGGAACAGCAGCGAGCGGACCGTGCCGTACACGCGCCCAGTCTACCGGCCCGGCCGGCCGCGCTTCGGGCTAGCTGCCCGGCGGGCGGCTGGGCCGGACCTCGATCTTGCTCGGCAGGGTTCGCGGAGGGGTACGCAGCAGGTAGAGGACCATCTCGGCAAGGTCCTCGGGCTGGATCTTCCAGACGTCGTCGGGCCCGGGGGCGTCGCCGCTGAAGTGGGTGGCGACGGAGCCCGGCATGATCGTCGACACCTTGATGCCGTGCTTGCGGAGGTCGAGCATGACGGCCTGGGTGAAGCCCGTGAGGCCGAACTTGCTGGCGTTGTAGGCAGCGCCGCCCGCGAAGAAGTTGGCGCCCGCGAGACTGCCGATGGTGATGAGGGCGCCGCGGCTCTTCTTGAGCTCCTCCACCGACGCCTTCACCGTGTAGAACACGCCGGTGAGGTTGGTGTCGAGGGTCGTGCGCCAGGTGTCGAGGTCCATGGCGTCGATGGGGGCGAAGGCGCCGACGCCGGCGTTGGCGATCACGACGTCGAGCCCGCCGAAGCGCTCGACCGTGGCGGCGACCGCCCGTTCGAGCGCGGCGTAGTCGCGGACGTCGCACCCCACGCCATGCGCGCGCCCGGGGCCGCCGGCCTCGAAGTCCTCGGCCGCGGCGCGGGCCGCGTCTTCGTGGCGCGAGGTGAGGGTCACGTTCATGCCGGCACCCACCAGGGCCTGGGCGATCGCGCGGCCGATGCCGCGGGTCGCGCCGGTGACGAGAGCTGTCTTGCCGTTGACATCCATGCGGTGAGGGTAGCACGCAGGGAATGCCGTTCAGCACGTTGCGACGACCCGCCGAAGCGAGGCCGCTCCCGCGCCCGTGCTGGTAGACTCGGGGGCGCATGCACCGCCTCACGCTGATCCGCCACGCCCTCACCGAGTGGAATGTCGGTGGCCGTTTCCAGGGCCAGACGGACGTGGCCCTGTCGGAGGAGGGTCGGGAGCAGGCCCGCCGCCTGGCGCGGCACGTGCGCGGCCTGGAGCAGGGCGCCGTGGTGTACGCCAGCCCGCTGGTGCGCGCGCGGGAGACCGCGGAGATCGCCTTCCCGCGCCGCGAGATCCGGCTCGACGCGCGCCTGTCCGAGCTCGACTTCGGTGACCTCGAAGGGAACACCCAGGAGGAGAACGAACGGCATCAGGGGTGGGCGCAGTGGATGGCCGATCCCTACGAGCGACGTGCGCCCGGCGGGGAGTCCTACCGTAAGCTCCGCGAGCGGGCGGTGGCGTGGATGGAGGAGCTGTCCGCAGCGGGCGATGGGGCCGAACACGTGGTGGCGGTCAGTCACTCCGGCACCATCCAGATGCTGCTCGCGCACGTGCTGGGCGTGGAGCATCCGCGCTGGCGCAAGCGTATCTACCTCCGGCACACCGGGATCAGCCGCGTGCTGTTCCGTGGCAGCGAGGCCGTGGTGGAGCGGGTGAACGACACGCGGCACCTGTCCGCGGAGGGGGCCGACCCCTTCCTGGACTGAAGCCCGACGGGGGTCGGGGCGGGCGAGATGCCGATGGTAGACTCGCCGCGTGGCCGACGTGCCCGCGTTCACGGTCGAGCAGGAGCACTTCCGCGGTTCCCTGGGGGAGCTGGCGCAGGCCCTGCGAAGCGGCGCGCTGGCGCCTCGGCGCGTCGACCTCTACCGGCTCGTGCGTGACTACCTGACCTACTTCGACGCGCTGGCCGAACGCGACCTCGAGCTGGCCAGCGAGGCGCTACCCCGAGTGGCACAGATCATCGAGCTCAAGGTGCGGCTCCTCCTCCCCCGGCCCCCTCGCGTGGACGGGGACGAGGAGGTCGAGACGCTGGACGAGGCGCTCTCTGCCGTGGCTCTGCTCGAGGAGCTCGAGGAGGCCGTGCAGTTCCTGCGGCTCAGGCGGGAGGAGCGCCGGCTGGTGCTGCCGGCGCGGGCACCTCGTCCGGAGTACCCGCGCCCGGAGCGCCCCCTCCGGGCCAGGCCCGCCGACCTGGCGCGCCTCGCTGGGCGCTACCGGGTGGGCAACTACTTCGAGGTGGCGCTCGAACGCCTGACCCTGGCGGGCGCCATGCGCCGCATGATGGCGGCGCTCCGCGTCGCGGGGCGTGGGTGGTTGTTCGAGCTCGCCGACGCCACGGACTGGTCGAGCCGTACCATCGGTTTCGCGGCCTTGATGGAGCTCGTGCGCCAGGGGCGTGCCCGGGCCGAGCAGGAGGGAGCCTACGCGCCCATCCTGGTCGAGCGTGGCCCGCGCGCCGACGCTCCGACCGACGGCTCGGACGAGGAGCGTGCCCGCCCGCCGGCGCCGCCGGCCGTGACAGCCATGCAGCCCGCCGAACCGAACTGAGCCCATCGTCGCCGCACGGAACGGCCCAAGGCCGAGCTCAGACGGCGGCCGCCTGTGCCTTCTTGCGCAGGCCCGGATCGAGCACGCGCTTGCGCAACCGGATCGACTTGGGCGTGACCTCGAGGAGCTCGTCGTCGGCGATGTACTCCAGCGCCTCCTCCAGGCTGAGGCGGCGAGGAGGCGTCAGCAGGAGGTTGTCGTCACTCCCGGCGGCCCGCACGTTGGTGAGCTTCTTGTTCTTGCAGACGTTGACGTTGAGGTCCCCGGGGCGACTGCTGGCTCCGAGGATCATGCCGACGTACACCTCGGTGCCGGGCGTGATGAAGAACTCGCCGCGGTCGGCCAGCTTGTAGAGGCTGTATGCGAACGTCTCGCCCGCTTCCATGGCTACCAGCGAGCCGTGGCCGCGCATCGCGGCGTCCCCGGCGTAGGGCTCGTAGCTGTCGAACACGTGGCTGAGCACGCCCTCTCCCTGCGTGATGGACAGGAAGCTCGTGCGGAAGCCGAACAGCAACCGGCTCGGCACGCGGAACTCGAGCCGCGCACGGGTCTCGCCGGGTTCCATCTGTTGCAGCGTGCCGCGCCGTGCGGACAGTGCCTCCATCACGTTCCCCATGGCGCCGCTCGGGACATCGACGATGACCCGTTCGAAGGGCTCCTCGACGGTCTCCTCGCGCTTGCGGAGGATCACCTCGGGGCGGGAGACCGAGAACTCGTAGCCCTCGCGCCGCATCGTCTCGATCAGGATGCTGAGGTGCAGCTCGCCACGGCCCGAGACGCGGTAGCGCTCGCCTCCCAGCGGCTCGACCCGGAGCGCCACGTTGGTGAGCAGCTCCCTCTCGAGCCGGTCCGCCAGGTGGCGGCTGGTGACGTAGGTGCCCTCGCGTCCGGCGAAGGGGCTGGTGTTCGGACTGAACGTCACGCTCACCGTCGGCTCGTCCACCGTGACCACCGGAAGGGCCTCAACGGCGTCCGGGTGGCACAGCGTCTCGCCGATCATCACCCCCTCCACTCCGGAGAGCGCGACGATGTCGCCGGCCTCGGCCTCTTCGCACTCGATGCGGGCGAGGCCGAGGTGGGTGTAGACCTTGGTGACGCGGGCACGCTCCTCGCCGCCGTCCCGGACCGCCCGCACCAGCGTCTCACCCGCCTTGACGCGCCCCTGCAGGACGCGGCCGATCGCCAGGCGTCCGAGGTAGCCGGAGTAGTCGAGGTTCGCCACCTGCATGCGGAACGGGGCGGCCGGGTCGCCGCGCGCGGCCGGCACCTTGGCGTGGATGGTCTCGAACAGCGCCGCCAGGTCGTCGGCGGGGGCATCGCCCTCCCGCCAGGCGCGCCCCTCGCGGGCGACGGCGTGCAGGATCGGGAAGTCGAGCTGGGCGTCGTCGGCCCCCAGCTCCACCATCAGGTCGAAGGTGAGGGTGGCCACTTCGTCGGGCCTGGCGTCCTTGCGGTCGACCTTGTTGATGACCAGGATCGGCTCGAGCCCGCGCGCCAGCGCCTTGCGGAGCACGAAGCGGGTTTGCGGCATGGGGCCCTCGGCGGCGTCGACGAGCAGCAGTGCCCCGTCGACCATGGTCAGGGCGCGCTCGACCTCGCCGCCGAAGTCGGCGTGGCCCGGCGTGTCGACGATGTTGATCTTGTCGTCGTGCCACTGCACGGCCGTGTTCTTGGCGAGGATGGTGATGCCTCGCTCACGTTCGAGCGCGTTGCTGTCCATGACGCGATCGACCACGTCCTGGTTGGCCCGGAACACGTTGGATTGACGCAGCATGCCGTCCACGAGCGTGGTCTTGCCGTGGTCGACGTGCGCGATGATGGCGATGTTGCGGTAGGGCATCCGGTCTCCGAGGGTCGGGGGCCTCCACGGGAGGCGAGTCGGCGCCGAGGCGCCGGCGACCCAACGCGGCAGTATAGCGGACGCGAGCCGCATGCCGTGATGCGCGAAGACGTGACGTCGGGGCGGGCCCTGGGAGGGCCCGCCCCGGTGCTGGGTGGGAGGGTGGAAGGGCTCCCCGTCAGTTGGCGCTCGAGCCCATGGTCATGCTCGGGGGCAGGATCACCTTGTCGATGACGTGGATGACGCCGTTGGACGCCTCGATGTCCGTGGCGGTGACGTTGGCGTCGTTGACCCGGACGCCGTCCGCGGTGGCCGTGATGGTGATCGGCTCACCCTGGACGCTGGTGGCGGAGGTGAGGTCGACGACGTCGGCCGCCATCACCTTGCCCGCCACCACGTGGTAGGTCAGCACCGCGGCGAGCTGCTCCTTGTTGGCCAGCAGGGCGTCGAGCTGCCCTTCGGGCAGGGCGGCGAAGGCCTCGTTGGTGGGTGCGAAGACCGTGAACGGACCTTCGCTGTTCAGGGTGTCCACCAGGCCCGCTGCGGTCACCGCGGTCACGAGCGTGCTGAAGTCGGGGTTCGACGCGGCGATGTCGACGATGGTCTGGGCCGAGCCTTCGGCCGAGGCCGAGCCGACGGCGAGCAGCGCTGCCAGCGCCACGGCTGCGAAGAGGGTCTTGAGCTTGCGTACCATGGTCTCCTCCTATCGGTGGGGTCGGGCCCGCCTCCGTGCCGGTAGGGGTGGCTGGGGACGATGTCTTGGTGCGGGTGGTTTTCCGACCTTAGACAAAGGGTATACGAAGACGGTACATCAGGACCGGGGGCGGGCCCACAGTCCGCTGGCCGCGGCCTCGGGGGGCTTCCCCTGCGTCCCGGACGACAAGCCGGCTCCGCCGACGTCCGTGCCACCCAGTTGACAGAGGCGATCGCCGGCGTCTGATAGGTTCGTGTGCAGACCATGAGCCGTTGGCACCGAGCAGCGCTTGCCACGGCATGGAGGAGAACCTTGCAGAGCCAGCCATTGACCATGTACACGACGCGGTGGTGCGGCGATTGTCAGCGCGCCAAGAACTTCCTCACGAAGTTCGCCATCCCGTTCGTGGAGGTCGACATCGAACAGGATCCCGAAGCGGCGGCCTACGTCCAGAGCGTCAACGGAGGAAGGCGGAGCGTTCCCACCCTGGTGGTGGGCAACCGCGCGACCAGCCTGTCGGGGTTCACCCGCGAGAAGTTCGACGCCTTCGTCGCCCAGCACGGTCTGCTCGGAGGGTGAGCCGTCCGCTGCCGGCGCCCCGGGTCCCGTGGCGCGCGGCGCTCCCTCACCCCGGGCGGAGCATGGTAGCCTCGTGAGGATGGCGTCGGCAGGACATGCCCCCAGCGACAAGGCGACGGAAGTCCGGGCGATGTTCTCCACCATCGCGCCCCGTTACGACGCGCTCAACCGTCTGCTGAGCTTCGGCATCGATCGCCGCTGGCGGGTCCAGGCGGCCCGGGCCGCGCTGCATGGCGGTGCCCGGCACGTGCTCGATGTGGCGACCGGCACCGGTGACCTGGCGTTCACACTCGCCTCGCTCAGCCCGGAGGCGGAGATCGTCGGCGTCGATTTCGCGGAGCCCATGCTGGAGCTCGCTCGCGCCAAGGCGCCGATGCGCTCTGGCCACGTGCGCTTCGAGGTGGGTGACGGCACCGCCTTGCGCTTCGCCGACGACAGCTTCGACGCCGTCACGATCGCCTACGGGCTTCGGAACTTCGACGATCTCGACGGCGGCCTGCGGGAGTTCCAGCGGGTGCTGCGGCCGGGCGGGCGCCTGGTGGTGCTCGAGTTTCCCCCGCCGCCCGGGGGCCTCTTCGGGGTCTTCTACCGCTTGTACTTCACGCGCGTGCTGCCGGCTGTGGGCGGAATGATCTCGGGGCGCGAGAGCGCCTACCGCTACCTGCCGGAGTCCGTGCTTGCCTTCCCCGCACCGGAGACCCTGGCGCAGCGCATGCGCGAGGCGGGCTTCGCGGAGGTGAGCTACCGTTTGCAGACCCTCGGCGTCTCGGCCATCCACCTAGGAGAGAAGCGCCTATGAACCTCGTCGATGCCACAACCACCGGTTTCGAGCTGAACACCGACGCCTCGCTGGTCAACCCCGACTGGGAGGACTTCGCGGAGGCCCACAACCGGCGATTCGGATTGGCCATCTCGCACTTCAAGAGCCTCGTCAAGGGGCGTGCCTACGACAACCAGGTGATGCGGCTCCGAGTGGGCCGCGAGGGCTTCTACGCCCAGGCCCGCAACTTCCCGGCGGCGTTCTTCGGCGACACGCGCTCGCCCGAGGTCGTGACCGTGCAGGAGGCGGACGCGCAGGCCGCGGTGTGGGAGGCGGTCGCCCACTACCGGGCAGGGGAGGCGCAGTCGCTCACGACCATCTACTCGGGCGACGATCCGCCCGACGTGTTCTTCGGCTACCGACTCACCGGCGAGCGCCGCTACGAGCTCGGGCACGTGCGTACGACGTTGCCACTCCACCTTCGCGTGCTGGTCGACGCCCCGGAGGTGAGCCCCCTCATCGGCGCGTCCGCAGGCGTGCTCATCTACCAGCGCACACGTCGTGGCGAGCACGTCCTGATCCGGGCCGCCGGCAGGCGGCAACCGCTGTTGGCAGGCGTCCAGCTCGCCGACTGAGGTCGAGCGCTTGCCGACGTTCCCGACACGCGGCCACCGGTACGACGTCATCGTGGTCGGCGCCGGGATCGCGGGCAGCGAGGCGGCCTACACGTGCGCCCGCGGCGGGCTCGACACGCTTCTCGTCACCACCAGCCTCGATACCGTCTACAACACCATCGGCGACGCGGTTCGGTTGACGCCGCCGGAGGGCACCCTGATGCGGACGCTGTGGGAGGAGCACGCCGGAGAGGACGGCTGCATCGCCAACGCCCGTCTGCACCGCGCTGCCAAGTACGCGCTGGAGCGTCAGGACGGGTTGCACCTGCTGCAATCCAACGTCACCGGCCTGCGCCTCGACGATCGGGGCGCCGTCGACGGGGTGGACACCTGGGAGGGCGTGGAGCGGCGAGGACGGCCCGTGGCGCTGTGTGTAGGGAGCTTCCTGGACGCGAGGCTGGCGGTGGGCTCGCTCACCGAGGAGGCGGGGCGGCTCGGAGAGATGGCCTACGGCGATCTGTACGAGGATTTGGTGGGTCGGGGGATCGGGTTCCGCGCCGTGACGCTGTCGGCCGATGCGGCCGGTGGCGCGCTGCCGTACGAGGTGCGGTGCCGGGTGCTCGAGCCTTCCGGCGCCGGTGGCTACCGGGTGCCCGGCATTCCAGGACTCTTCGCCGCGGGGCTATGCGCGCGCGGCTACCTGCCCTTCGAGGAGGCCGCCCTGGACGGCGTCCGCCTGGGCCGGTCGCTGCTGGCGGCGCGGACGCGCCGCTGATCTTCTACGGGCCCCCCGGCGCTGCGGCTCAGATCCGCGCCGTGTCGTCCTTCGGGCGCGTGTACGCCTCGATCTTGTGCATCTGCTCGGGAACCGCCCATATCAGCCGCGCCCCTTCCGGGGTGGTGGCCACCAGCCGGTAGCGGTACGGGGGTTTCGCCGGCGCGGTCGTGATCACGTACCGCTGGCCTTCATAGAGGACTTCCTCGCCCACGGAGAAGCTGACCATGGTGCCCAGCTTACCGCTCGCTGCCGGCCAACAGGAAGGGGGCACACGTCCTGGACGGCGGCGACCGGCCTCCCTTGCGACGTGGGAACCGGACGCTCGTGAGTTCCAGCTAGTCCGCGGCCCTCAACGGACGGACGTCGATGGCAGGGGGACTGCGCAGGGTCTGGAAGACGACGCAGTAGCGTTCCGTGAGGCGCTGCAGCGCGTCGAGCTGCTCGTCGTCGGCGTCGGTGTCGAGCTCGAAGGACAACCGGATGCGCTGGAACCCCACCGGCACGTCGCGGTCCACGCCGAGCGTGCCGCGAAAGTCGAGATCGCCCTCCGCCCGTACGGTGCCGCCCCGCAGGGAGATCCCGATCGCCGTCGCGACGGCGCCGAGCGTGACGCCGGCGCAGGCGACCAGCGCCTCGAGCAGCAGGTCGCCCGAGCAGGCCGTGAGCCCGGCGCCGCCGGTGGCGGGGTGGAGGCCCGCGTCGATCAGCGCTCGAGCCGTGTCGATGCGGCAACTCACCCCCTCGCCGAGCCGGCCCTCCGCTGCGAGGGTGAACAGCGCGGCTTCGGGCCGCTCGCGGTATCGCTCCTTCAAGGGGGCCTGGATCGACCTGAGCTCCTCGGCGTTCATGGCGCCTCCGTTCCCGGTGGACGGCGTACGCACGACGTTTCAGCAGGTGCTCCGAGGATACGCCAAGTGCGGCAGGGGCTGGCGCGCCCGGCCCGGTCGGCCAGGACCGTCGTTGCGCGGCGGCGCCGGGGCCGGGGCCTCGCCGCGACCGGCCCGCCCCATCGGCGGGCTCAGTCGGCATCCAGGAAGATCGGCTCCGGTAGCCGGGGGAACAGCCCTTGCTCGACCGCGCGTCCCAGCAGCGTCGCGGCCGCCCGCTCCCCCTCGCGCCCCACGTCCATCGAGTAGCGGTTGACGTAGAGCTCGATGTGCCTGCGGCGTACCGACTCGTCCATCTCCTGAGCGTGCTCCGCCACGTAGCTCCGGGTGGCCGTCGGGTTCTCCCAGGCGTAGGCGAGGCTGGCCCGAAGCAGCGATTGCAGGCGGTGGAGCACGATGGCCCCCAGGTCGCGACGGGCAATGATGCCGCCGAGCGGTACCAGCTGACCCGTCGTCTCCTCCCACCAGGTGCCCAGATCGAGGTGGCAGCGCAACCCGTGCTCGGGGTAGGTGAAGCGGCTCTCGTGGATGATGAGCCCGGCCTCGACCTCGCCTGCCGCCACCGCCGGCATGATCCGGTCGTAGCGCATGGTCACGAGCTCCACCTCGGGCTGGGAGAGCCGGAGCAGGAGGTTGGCGGTGGTTCGCCCGCCCGGGATGGCGATCCGCCGGCCGGCGAGGTCGTCGAGTGCTTCGCGGGTGACGATGAGCGGGCCCACGCCGCTGCCAAGTGCGCCGCCGGCCCGCAACATGATGTAGCGATCGGCCAGGTAGCCGTAGGCGTGGTAGCTGACCTTGGCGACGTCCAGCTCACCCCGGTCGGCTGCCTGATTCAGGGCCTCCACGTCGTCGAGGCGGATTCCGAAGCGCAGCGCGGGGGAGAGTCCGTCCCGGGCCAGGCCGTGCGCCAGCGCGTAGAAGATGAAGGTGTCGTTGGGGCAAGGGGAGTACCCCAGCCGGAGTGAGGAACCGGTATCGGCGCTCACGTCGTGTGCTCCGAGACGGTCTCGCCGAGCAGTCGCCGATGTTCGATCTTGAGGCACCGGTCCTGGACCACCTGGATGCCGTGGGCGCGAAGCCGGCCGGCCGCGTCGTCGTTGCGGATCCCCAACTGCAGCCACACCGCCCTCGGGAGCGGTGCCATCGCCAGGATCTCGTCGACGTGAGCGGGGACGTCGTCGGACCGGCGGAACAGGTCGACGATGTCGACGGGCGCGTCCAGATCGCGGAGCGAGGCCACCACCTCGTGACCGTGCAGCTTTTCGCCGGCATGCCCCGGATGGACGCCCACGATCTCGTAGCCGTGGCGGGCCATGTAGGCCGCTACGTCGTAGGAAGGGCGGTCGCGCCGGGCGCTCGCGCCGACGACGGCGATGCGGTGCGAGGTGGTGAGTAGGTCGCGCAGGGAGGTGTCGAGCGGGTCATCGTGCTCGTGCATACCCCAAGCGTAGCTCCGGATCGACCGGCTTCGGGTCCGCCCGGCGTCCGTTCCGGAGCCCGGTGCCCGGACCCGCGGGTGCGTTGATGGGCAGGGAATCTTCTGCTAGACTGAAACGCTCTGTGCCGGGCCTACGTCACGGCACGACCCTTTGGAGGTGAAGTCCATAGCGAGAGAGTTGAAGGTGAACGAACAGATCCGCGCTCGTCAGGTGCGTCTGATCACGGAGTCGGGGGAGCAGGTCGGAATCATCGACACCCGCGACGCCATGCGGCGCGCCCGCGAAGCGGAGATGGATCTCGTACTCGTTGGTGAAAACGCGGAGCCTCCGGTGGCGCGCTTGATGGATTACGGGCGCTACCGGTTCGAGATGCAGCAGCAGGCCAAGGAGGCCCGCAAGCGCTCGCGGCAGCAGGAGATGAAGTCGATCAAGTTCCGCGTGAAGATCGACGATCACGATTACGAGACCAAGGTCAATCACATCCGCCGCTTCCTCAAGGGCGGGCACAAGGTGAAGGTCACGATCATGTTCCGCGGTCGCGAACGGACCCATCCGGAGCTGGGGCAGGATATCCTGAACCGGGTGGCGAACGATCTGACCGAGCTCGCTGCGGTGGACTCTGCGCCCATCATCGCGGGCATGGACATGAACATGGTCCTTCGTCCCCACGAGATGTCGTAGGCCTGTTCGGACCCCTTCGCTCGTCGACCTGGGAACTTGCCGGTCCGAGGGAATCACGCACGGCGTCGCGAAGGTGGCGCCGGGTCGCCGATGCGGGCGACCGAGGAGAGACATCATGCCGAAACTCAAGACCCATAAGGGCACCAGAGCCCGTGTCAAAGTCACTGGGCGAGGTAAGGTCAAGGCGATGCGCTCCGGCAAGCGACACCTGAACTTCAAGAAGTCGGGCGATCGCATCCGGAAGGGCAGAACCGACCTGCTGCTCGCCAAGCCCGAGGCGGAGCGCATCAAGTCGCTCCTGCCCTACGAGTAGGAGGCTGGGACATGCCACGCGCCAAGACCGGTGTGGTGCGCCGCCGACGTCACAAGAAGATCCTGAAGCGCGCCAAGGGCTACTGGGGGTTGCGCTCCAAGAGCTTCCGCATCGCTCAGCAGACCCTCCTGAACGCCGCTGACTACAGCTATCGCGATCGTCGCGACAAGAAGGCGGAGTTCCGGCGCCTGTGGATTGCACGCATCAACGCCGCCGCCCGCGCCGAGGGGATGAGCTATTCGCGCTTCGTCAATGGCCTCAGGCGCGCCGGCGTCGAGGTCGATCGCAAGATCCTGGCCGACTTGGCCGTGCAGGAGCCGGAGACCTTCAAGGGACTCGTCGAGAAGGCACGCGAGGCCGCTTGAACGAGGCCCCCGGTCCACGGGACGACCATGACCAGACGCGGCCCGCCGACAGGCGGGCCGCTCGTTCGTGGAAGGAGGCGCGGCGGGGTGGACCTCGCCGTCGGTGCGCCGCGCAGCCCAGGGTAGAATGCCGGAGTGACGTCCCCGGCGAGTCTTCGCGAGCGCAAGAAGGCGGACCGACGCCAGCGCATCTTCGAGAGCGCGATGCGCCTGTTCGAGGAGCGTGGCTTCCAGGCCACCACCTTCAGCGACATCG
>Ga0315542_1002220_pt1 | contig 11891 bp, 12 predicted proteins | sample SalMarSW160120MG_FD_202541 | JGI IMG/M metagenome (GOLD analysis project Ga0315542, IMG submission 202541) | Salt marsh sediment microbial communities from the Plum Island Ecosystem LTER, Massachusetts, United States - Salt Marsh Sediment SW1601-20 ... | reverse complement strand
TTCCCTTGCCGTCGGGTGGGTTGGCCGTGTAACGCTCGGCGAAGATGACCACCAGCGTGTCCGCAGAGATCTGGCCGGTCTCTCCGTCTTTGGTCACCCACTTGTGTGGAACGCCGTCGGACGTTCGCGTGTAGTCCTGTCCGTTCCACGTCCACACGGTCCGCGGTGACCAATAGAGGGTGAGCGCGTCGGAGGTGCCGTCAGGTTGCAGTGGACCCCACTGGAAGAGGTCAGGAGAGGGATCGTCCGGATACCCGCGGTCGTCGGCGACTCCCCGAAGAGCGACGGTGTCGCCGTAGAGATTGTGCGGGGCGCTCCTCGATGAGATCCGAAACATGCCCGGCCTCGAGTCGATGATCATGGGCACGTCGTCGTTGCGAATGATGTCGAGGACCCACTTCTGGGCTCCGCTGATCGCGAACGTTCCGCCGAGCGGTTTGACGAGTGTTGGGTCGGTCGGACGGCCCGATCGGACGGGTCCCACGTAGGAGGAGTCGCTGGCTCCGAAGAGGGCCATGAAGCGGGTGATACCTTCGACCGGAAGTTCGATGACCGCGTCGGCATCCTCGATCCCGGATTCCGGACGTGCGGCCGGATGGTTGTCGATCTTGATCGCAAGTGTGCGGCGCTCGACCGGCTCGTCGACGGGGAGGCCGTTGAGTGGGTTGACGGGGCCTGCGTATGCGGTGGTGGTGGTCGAGCTGGTCGTCGTGGGGGCGGTGGTGGTCGTCGTTGCCTGCGTGGTAGTTGTCGTGGAGGCCGTACTCACCGTTGTCGTGGATGCCTGGGATGCGGAGCAAGCGGCCGCAACCAGCGCGAGCGCGGAGATGACGAGGAGACGTCTCATGTGGAACGAGAGTGTAGGAGACGACGCTCGCTAGCAGCGATCAGCCGGCGACGAGACCCGAACATCCAGCCGCTACAGCAGCGGCATCACCTCGTCTGCGATGCGCCCGATCACGTGGACCTGTTGGGCGAAGCTCATTGCCGGGAACACCGACCTCGCGACGAAACGCACCGGCACGCCGGCCCGCTCACGGAGCTCATTGAGCCGCTCTGCGATGAGCGGTCCGGGACCGACGAGCACCGACGCCCGCAGTCGATCCTCGGTCGCGGCGTCGAGCTGTGGGGGCGCAGGAATCGGACCCCTCCGGGTAGTCGACGCCTCCATGTCCTGGTACTTCCAGCGCATCAGGTGGATGTGATCTCGAATCTCGGCCCAACCCTCGTCCGGATCGTCGGCTGGGTAGATGAGGTCGTAGTGCGCCCATGTGAACTCGGCCGGGTCGCGTCCGTTCTTCTCCATCTCGTCGGCGGCGACTTGCACCTGCTTCACGAACGCGTCGACAGGAGCAGAAGAGAAGAACCCGTCTGCGAGCCTGGCTGCCCTCCGAACCGCGGCAGGGGCACCCCCGCCAACCCACATCGGGATGCGATGGGCAGGTGTGGGACGGACCGCCAGCTCAGGCAGGTCGTAGATACGGCCGTGGTGCCGGAATGGAAGGCCCGACCACGCCTTGGGGAGGATGTCGAGGATCTCGCTCATCGCCTTGCCGCGGGTGTGCAGGTCGGCGCCGAGTCCCTCGAACTCGGTGCGGGACCATCCGAGGCCGAGACCGAGGGTGAGGCGTCCCGAAGCGATCAGGTCGACGACCGCGGCGTCCTCGGCGAGACGCAACGGATGGTGTAGGGGCGCCAGCACGACTCCGGTGCCGATGCCGATGGTGGATGTACGGGCGGCCATGGCGGCAGAGAGCGGCAGCAGTGACGGCGTGTAGCCATCGTCGACGAAGTGATGCTCCGTCGTCCACATCGACGTGTAGCCGAGGCGTTCTGCCTCGACGGTGAGGTCGAGTGCCTCTCGATACACGTCTTCCCATGTGCGCCGGTCGCCGGGCGCTCTCTGGCAGGAAATCAAACCGAGACCGAGATCACTCTCCACAGCCTGCACCTCCGTTGATTGAGACGACGATTCCGCCGGGCTGGTCCAGGTAGCCCCACAGGGAGCCCGGGGCCGGAACGTCGACCGCGTAGTAGTCGCCGAATTCGTCCGAGATCATTTCCACCCCATCACCGTAGGCCGCGATCAGATCGTCGGCCGACGAACCCAGACCGATACCTTCGGCTGTGGTCAGCCCGTACGTGTCTTCCTGGAAAGCCACATAACTGTAGGCAAACAGGTGCCGGGTTCCTTCGGATGCCCAGGCTGTTGCCCCGTCCGTATAGAAGGTCATCAGGTCGCCCCATGTCACCAATCGGATGACCGAGCCCGGGCAGGGCCCTATGACCTGATTGCCGGACTCATCGACGGGCGGCAGCCAGCCGGTGTCGTCGTCTGGTGTTCCGAGTACGTCTTCCAGGTCCGTGATCGCAGTTTGTGCGTCGGTGCCGAAGGTGATTCCGTCGATGTTCTCCGACCCGAGGATCAGCACGCTCGACGGGGGAAGGGACGTTGTTGTCGACGTCGAAGTGCTTGAGGTCGTGGTGCCTCCGGTTGTCGTCGTGCTCGAGGACGTGGTGGTGGCTTCGGTCGTTGTCGTGGCAGTCGTGGCAGTCGTAGCCGCCGTGCTCGTCGTAGAGGACGCTGTGGTGACCGCTACCACCGGAGCCGTCGTTGTTGTCGACTCGGACTTGTTGGTGATCGCGAGCACACCAACCGCGAGGAACACGATCACCACAGCGCTCGCCAGACCGGCGATGATCCGTTTCTGCAACGGAGTCACAGGACTGGTCTCGGATCCGGCCAGTACCGGGCGATGACGGTCCGGTCGAGGTGATCGAGAGGAATCGGTCCGGTTTGGCGGCTGTCTCCAGCCGAGAGGGCCCGTGCATCCCCGAGGACGAATGCTTCGCCGGCTCCCAGCTCCCACGTCTGGTCCGGGCCGGTCGAGTCGATGGTCCAGGGCTCGTCGAGCGGAGCACCGTTGATCGAAACGGCTCCGTTCTCGATCGAAATGTGCTCGTCAGGCAGCCCGATGACCCGCTTGACCATCCAGAAGTCGGGGCGGGACGGGTGCTCGAAGACCACGATGTCGCCCCGGGTCGGAGTGCGTTCCCATGTGAGCACACGATCACCCGGACGAAGTGTGGGCACCATCGACGACTCGCTGACTTCGAAGCGGGCCAGCCGCTGGTACACACGGTACGCGCACGTGCCGCCGGCGACGGCGACGACTGCAGCGAGGAAGGTGCGGGCCCTTGACATGTTTCTCCGCTTTGAGTGTATCGTCGGTTGAGTACACGTTGTGAGGAGACATCAATGGGTTTGTTCGCTCCCGTCCGCACCGCGCACGCACACTGCGATCTGTTCTGTGGCATCTATGACCCGGCCCAGGCGAAGATCGAGGCGGCGTCCGTCAATGAGATCACCAAGAAGTATCTGGCCTCCGACGACCCCGTTTTCAAGACGCGGGCCCTCCATCTCCGGGAGGAGCGCGCCGAGCTCGTCAAGCATCACCTGATGGTGCTGTGGGTGGACTTCTTCACGCCTGAGCACGCAGAGCAGTTCCCGCAGATGCACGATCTGTTCTGGCGGGCGATGAAGCAGGCCGGTATCGCCAAGAAGACCGTTGATCCCGCCGATGGCGAGAAGCTGTTGGAGCTCATCGATGAGATCGCCGTGATCTTCTGGAAGACCGACAAAGCCAAGAAGATGGGCGTCTACCCGCCGTCGTAGATCATCGAGAGACCTGTGTGGGCGGCCCCGGCAGGGGCCGCTCTCTCTCTATCTGTTCTTGCGTGAGTGAGGGTGAGACTGTCGACGGTTCTCACGCCAGAACGGGGTTTGTGGGGAGCGCTACAGCCCCTCGAGTTTGGTGAACAGCGGTGTGATCTCGCCCATCGCAAGACCTGCGGGAACCTCAGGACGTGTCCAGCTCGACGTATCCCCGGTGAGGCCGAGCATCGATCGAATCCTCGCAGTGGTGAAAGGCATGTAGGGGGAGAACCCGACGCCCAGACCGGCGATCGCTGACAGCGACACAGAAAGTACGGTGCCCGCTCGATCCCGATCAATCTTCAACAGTTTCCACGGTTCCTGTGCATTGAGATAGGCATTGACAGCCTGGGCTCCCTGCATGGCGGTCCTCAGCCCGGCCCGTAGCTCGACGCGTTCGATGAGGTCGGCTTCTTCCACGAGGAGCGCGTCGATCGACTCGAGCAGCTCCCGGTCATCTACGGTCAGATCACCCGGAGAGGGCGTCGCGCCTTCGAAGCTCCGGGACGTCAACGTCAACACACGGTTGACGAGATTGCCCCACGTCGCCACCAGCTCCTCGTTGATCCGGCGGACGATCTCGTCGTCGGACAGATCTGTGTCGTTCTGCTCGGGCAGCGATGCCGCGAGGGCGTACCGCAACGCGTCTGGTTCGAGCCGTTCCGTGTACCAGGTGATCGAACGGCCGACACCGCGGCTCGCCGAGCCTTTCTCCCCCTTGAACGTCACATATTGGTTGGCAGGCACGTCGGTAGGGAGATTGAGACCTTCATACCCCATCAGCTGGCACGGCCAAATCACCGCATGGAACACGATGTTGTCCTTGCCGATGAAGTAGTAGGACTCGGCGTCCGGGTCCTCCCACCATGCCTTCCATGCGTCGGGCGTGCCCTGACGTTTTGCCCACTCCTTGGCGGCAGACAGATAGCCGATCACAGCCTCGAACCAGACGTAGATGCGTTTGCCCTCGCCGAGGTCGGCGAACTCAGGCGGCAGCGGGATACCCCAGGTGAGATCCCGGGTGATCGCCCTGTCGAGCAACCCGTCCTTGGTGAAACCGATGGCCATGTTCTGCACGTGGCGGCGCCATCCCTCGCGGGACTCCAGCCATTCGAGGAGTCGTTCGTCGAACGCTGAGAGGCGCAGGAAGTAGTGCTCGGTATCGCGCATGATCGGAGTAGCGCCGGTGATTCTGCTCTTCGGATTGACGAGATCCTCCGGATCGAGCTGGCGTCCGCAGTTGTCGCATTGGTCACCCCGGGCGCCGTCGTAGCCACAGAACGGGCAGGTCCCCTCGACGTACCTGTCGGGGAGGAACCGCTCGGCCTCCTCGTCGTAGAACTGGGTGGATGGCTTGGTGACGATGAAGCCATGTTCGTGAAGGCGCCGGAACACGTCCCACGTGACCTCACGATGGTTCTCGGTGCCAGTTGTCGTGTACAGATCCCACGAGACGCCGAGATCCTCCCAGTTCCTCAGGAATTCGGCGTGGTAGCGGTCGACGATCTCTTGGGGCTCTACACCTTCCTGGTCGGCACGAACCGTGATGGGTGTTCCGTGAACATCGCTGCCTGACACCATGAGAACGTCATTGCCCGCGATCCGGTGATAGCGGGCGAATATGTCGGCAGGCAGGTAGGCACCAGAAAGGTGCCCGAGATGGCGGGAGCCACTGGCGTACGGCCAGGCAACAGCAACGAGGATCCGGCGTTTCATCGGCGCGGAGAGTACCAGGCAGGCGGGATCGCCCGGGTCGCGTTCTACCTTGGAGGCGGGCGCGGCGTACAGGTAACGTGGGATCGGAGGAGGAGGTTTCGTCGTGAAGGTTGTGATCATCGGAGCCGGGTTCGCGGGGCATACCGCCGCCCTCTACCTGGGTGATGCCCTCGGCAAGGACCACGAGATAACGGTGATCAACCGCTTCGAGCACTTCTGGTACGTTCCGTCGTGGGTGTGGGTGGGTATCGGTCGGATGAAGGTCGAGCAGACCCGTTTCGAACTCGCACCCGTCTACGAGAAGATGCACGTCGGGTTCGTGCACGGCTCGGCCGTTTCGATCCATCCCGACGACCGGTACGTCATGGTCGACCCTGCCGGAGGAGGGGAGCAGCAGAAGGTCGACTACGACTACCTGCTGATTGCTACCGGTCCGAAACTCAACTATGACGCCACTGAAGGTCTCGGCCCCAAACACGGGTTCTCGCAATCGATCTGCACGGCGCCTCACGCGGAAGCATCGCGAGACACCTACTTCGAACAGATCGAGCGGATGGAGAAGGGCGAGAAGGTCAAGTTCGTGATCGGCACCGGCCACCCGTCCGCGACCTGTCAGGGAGCTGCGTTCGAGTACATCACGAACATCCACAAGGACCTCGTACGACGCAAGCTTCGTGACAAGGCCGAGCTGTGCTGGCTCTCAAATGAGCAAGCTGTTGGTGATTTCGGGGTGGACGGCGTCATGGCCCGGTACAAGGGCGAGATGGTCACCAGCGAGCAGTTCATCGGGGCGGTCTTTCGGGAGTACGGTGTCGAATGGAACGTCCAGCGTGCGGTCCACAAGGTCGACGAGTCGAAGATCTACTGGGAGGACGCCTCGGGGACGTATGGCGAGTCCACCTACGACTTCACGATGCTCATCCCGCAGTTCACGGGCGGGGACATGCGGTACGTCGGAACGGACGGCGAAGACGTCTCCGAGAGGGTCGTCAACGCTGCCGGCCTCGTGAAGGTCGATGCGACCTACGGCCTGCCTTTTGACCGGTTGCGCACCAACCCAACCGCGTGGCCCGAGCTGTACCAGAACCCGTACTACGAGAACATCTTCGCCGCAGGCATTGCGTTCGCACCGCCGGGCCCGATCTCCGTGCCACTCACGACACCCAACGGAACCGTCATTTCGGCAGCCCCGCCTCGCACCGGCATGGTGTCAGGTATCACGGGCCGCATCGTCGCCAAGAACCTGATCGATCTGATCACCCAAGGACGTATGACCCACGGCGAGCGGATGACCGAAATGGCAGCGGCATGTATCGCGTCGATGGGCGACTCCCTCTGGGATGGATCGGCCGCGACGATCATGATCTATCCGGTTGTTCCGGACTTCCGCCGCTACCCGAACGAAGGCGGCCGCGACACGTTCGTGACCCACATGGAGATGGGTCTCGGCGGGGCCTGGATGAAGCGAATGATCCAGACGACGTTCATGCACAAACTGCGTGGACGAATCGGTTGGAAGATGATCCCGGAATGAGAGGAGCCCAGGTGACAAAAGAGCTGGAAATCACAGACCGTGACCGGGCGAGGATGAACAACAAGTTCCTCCAGTTCTTCCGGTTCATCGTGTTGAACCTCAAGATCCTCAAGGCCGTCGACCGAAGCAAGCGGGCGTAGCGACCCCCCCACCCCGACTCCGGCGGCGGTGTCGGTCGACCGGCGACTGGTCCGTCATGGACTCTGGACCGCGACGCCTCGCGAGGCCATCCAACGAAAGAGGGCCCACCCCGCGAGGAACACCGTCGCGCTGAACAGGGCCAGGTGGACCGACATGGGCACGATGAGCACTGCCGCGACGAACTGCGCAATGATCGAAAGGTACAGCAGCCGTACCACGAGCAGCCGGTTGCGGCGCGAGATGAACCACGCCCCGAGAGGCGCTCCGAGGACCACGATGGGGACGCACACCCACCAGTAGTTCCAGGCCTCGGTTGCCATACCTCCTCCGGCCACGGCCTTCCACGCGAAGCCCACGGCCGCGTTTGCTCCCATCAACACGACCGAGGTCGGAGTTGCCACCGATTCGTTGATCCGTAGTCGCAGCACGAGCAGCGAGAAGACGGTGATATCGAGGCCACTTCCCGTGATCGACGACACCATCCCACCCACGACTCCGATGAGGACGAGCAGCACCGCATGTCGCGGCGCGAAGTCACGAATCTCGTGCCGGACCTCGCGACCGTGGTAGCGGTTGATCAGCCACAGAGCGACGGCGAACGCGAGCCAGGTGCTGGTGAAGAGCATCTTGGCGTAGGTGGGAGGGAGCAAGCCGGCGATCCATCGCAAGCCGACGATGACTCCCACCGCTCCCCCGAGACTCGACCAGACGAGCGCATGCCGTTCGACCCTGATCCGGGTGTAGAGGATCGTCACCGCGGCGGCGCACATCCCCACCGTCTGAATCATCAGCGAGAAGTCTCGAGCGGTCGACGGAGGGATGCCGAAGAGCAGCGTCATCACGGGGAAGGCGACGGCGCCCCCGCCCTCGCTCGTGGCCCCGGCGATGAAGGAACCGAAGACCATGGTCACCGACATGAACCAGCCCTTCACGAACAGCACCCATCGCTGTCCGAAGGTCATGGCGCCGATCCACGCTCCCCATACGACGACGGCGGTCAGGCCGACCGAGATCCACGCGGAGCGGCGGCGGGTGGGGTGCGGCACAAGCGGATACTATCCGCGTGAGGCTGCCCGAAGATGGCTACACCCCGTGGGGTTCGACGGGTCTGGTGGGCTCGGCCCGGTCGACCATGACCACCCCGATGAGGATCAGCAGCGCCGCGATTCCGATGATGGCGTTGATCTGCTCGGCGAGGAACAACGCCCCCACGGCGAGACTGACCAGCGGCACCAGGTACCCGACGAGTGACGCTCGAGTGGCGCTGGTATGTCGCACGACCCAAAGGAACGCGAGGTATGGCAGCACCGTTCCGATCGTGGCCATGTAGGCCAGCAGGCCCCACGACACGGAGCTGATCGACGCAAGCGGCGTGGTGCCGAACAGCGGCCAAATGAGCAGGACACCGATCGCGCACGCAACGAACTGCGGCCCAGCGAGATCCATGACCGAGTACCGCTGTGTATACATTCTGCTGAGCACACCTCCCAGGGATGCGAGCAAGATGCCCACGGACGACCAGCCGACTCCCACGAGGATGTTGCCGCCGGCGAAACCCGCTTCTCCGGTTGCGATGAGCACGGCGACCCCGGCGAATGCCACCGCGGAACCTCCGAGTTTGCGCAAGGTGAAGGGCTCGTCCGTCAGAACGAAGTGGGCCCACGCGGCGGTGACGATTGGGATGAGCGTGATGAGGAGACCGCCCAGCCCTGCCGAGATGTTCTCGAGAGCGAGCGTGAAGAACACCGTCGGGGCGGACATGTTGACAGTCCCTATGACAAGCCCTGCAAGCCACGCACCCCGGTTCAGTGTTAGTCGGTGACGCCACCAGAGCCAGCCGACGAGGATGACGGCCGCAGCAGCGAAGCGGATCGAGATCAGGGTGAACGGGTCCACGTCGTGAAGCAGCAGGCTGCGGGTCGCGACGCTTCCGGTGCCCCATCCAAGCGCTGCGAGGAGCAGCGTCGTCCAGATCTTCTTCCTATCCATCGGGGAGAGCGTAGAACGGCTCGCTGGGCTCGAGGCACACAGCTCGCAGCAGACACCAGGAGCGGGCAGGGTTGGCTGGTGGCTGTCTGCTACTTGGAACGTGTTCCCCAACGGCGGACCAGGTACAGCCAGAACGGACCGGGGTCGGCTTGCTCCGCCGAGGGGGGCAGCTCGGTCGCCGGCCGGGGTTGTTGCTGTTCGGGTGGTTTCTCGGCAGCTTCGACCTTCGCTCTGAGATCCCTAACTCGCTCCCTCAGAAACTGGGCTTCCGTCTCCGCCTTCGCTGCACGCTCACGCGCCTCCGCGAGCTGCTGGCCCGCCTCGTGCAGATTGCCGAGCTGGCCGAGGATCCTTCGCCATTCGTCGATCGGTACCAGCATCGACCCTTCGGGGACAGGCGGGTCGGGGGACTGGGTGGCGGCCACCGGCTTGTCGTCGCGTGCCGCCTGAGGCGGTTTGGGTGGCGATGCCGGCTTTGGCTTCTTGGTGTCCTTCTTGGCCGGCTGCTTCTTCTCGGCGGCTGCACGGGAACGAGCGCGTTCGACGACCTCGGATCGAAGGACGACCCTGTCGTCGCCGACCAGTTTCGAACGGATCTTCTGCTTGCGTGCCCAGTTGCGGATCCGCTTCGCTGAAAGCCCTGTGACTTCGGCGGCCACATCGAGCGTTATCCAGTGTGGTGGTGGCGAGGGAGCGGACTGCTCTTGCCAGACGAACGCCGGGTCCATGGGCTCTGAGGTTAGTAAGGGCCGGAGCCACGGGTACGCCCAGCGGTCTCCCTCGGTTCTCGGTTGTCGGTCGTCGGTTCTCGGTGGGATCTCGCCCTGCGATCTTGCGGCGACGGTGACCGCGTTCTGGCTGTTCGCTGTCTCCTAGGAGCTGGAGCTTCGTTGGTGGGTGCCGCCCCCTCCGGCGTCGAGCATCAGCTCGACGCCACCTCCCCCAGCACTCGGGCTTCGCCCTCGCGAGGGGAGGAGATGGTCTGTCGGTCCGCCCAGGAGTCCGAAGGGCGACGTTGGGGGAAGGTACCGGCGGTGGCGAAGCCGCCAGGGGTAGGGGGTGGTGCCCACCACGGAACCTCGCGGCAGCTGTGGTCGGGCCCAAGACTGATGACTGAAGACTTGAAGCCCTAGGATGCCGGTATGCCGTCTGAGTCCGAGGTTCGAGCGCTGGTCCGAGCGGCTGTCGAGTCGCTGCAACCGGACACGACACCCGAGACGTCGGGCGCTGCTTCTGCTATCGCTGTTGGCGCCGACCATGGGGGGTATCCTCTCAAGGAGAAGATCGCCTTCCACCTCCGCGAGCACGGGTACGAGGTTCGGGACTGCGGAACGGACAGCGGCGAGTCGGTCGACTACCCGGAGTTCGCCCACTCGGTCGCCAAACTCGTCTCCGAGGGCACATGCAAATACGGGATCATCGTCGACGGGGCAGGGATCGGTTCCTGCATGGTCGCGAACAAGGTGCCGGGGGTGCGTGCTGCCCTCTGCTACGACCTGTCGTCCGCTCGGAACAGCCGGGAGCACAATCACGCTAATGTCCTCACCCTTGGCGCCGGTCTGATCGGAACAAGTCTCGCCCTTCAAGTCGTGGACGAATGGCTCGCCACCGACTGGGCGCCGGGACGTCACGAGCGCCGCGTCGGCATGATCGACGAGATCGACCGCAGGTATCGGAAATGACCAACGAGCAACTCATCGACATCATCACCAAGCAGGTGCTCGCGCAGCTTGCGTCCCACGAGGACGTGTGCGACGGGGCCTGTGCGTTTCACAGCCCGGACGATGTTCGCGAAGTGGTGGCCAACGGCGCGAACCGGGTGTCCTATCGGGGGTCAGGGGCGGACGTTCCACGCGACCTCGCCCGCTACATCGATCACACCCTCCTCAAACCGGGAGCGACATCATCAGACATCGATCGGCTCTGTGCCGAGGCGGTCGAGTACGGCTTCGCAGCGGTCTGCGTCAACCCGTACTGGGTCAAGAGGTGTGCAACGAACTTGCGTGGCACAGGAGTCCGGATCGCATCCGTTGTGGGCTTCCCGCTGGGGGCGACCCCTGCCGACATCAAAGCGTTCGAAGCCCGGCGGGTCATCCGAGACGGTGCCACCGAGATCGACATGGTCGTCAACATCGGAGCGCTCCGCTCCGGCGACTACGACCTCGTTCGCGACGACATTGCCAAGGTGTCCGATGCGTGTCACGAGTCCGGGGCGCTCAACAAGGTCATCATCGAAGCTGTGCTGCTTTCCGATGAGGAGAAGGTCATTGCGTCGGCTCTCGCCAAAGAGGCCAAGGCCGACTACGTGAAGACCTCTACAGGGTTCGCCTCCGGCGGGGCGACCGTGCACGACGTGCTCCTGATGCGCGAGACCGTCGGACCAAAGATGGGTGTCAAAGCTGCGGGAGGCATTCACACGGCCGAAGATGTACGGGACATGGTGGCCGCCGGCGCGACCAGAATCGGCGCTTCGGCCGGAGTACAGATCGTGACAGGAGGATGATCCGGTGAGTGACGTTGAACTGAGAAGCTACGCATTCCTGGACAGTTTGCAGCCCCAGTACGCGGCCTTCCTCGGCACGATCGCCCAAGGGTTCTTGCCGCTTGCGGGGGACGCATCGCTCTACGTGGAGATCTCACCCGGGATCGAGATCAACCGTCTCACCGATATCGCGCTGAAGTCGACCAAGGTCAAGCCGGGTATGCAGATCGTCGAGCGGTACTACGGGATGCTCGAAGTGCACTCACCTGACCAGGCGGAGACGAGGGCCGCTGGTGAAGCGATTCTCGACGAGA
>Ga0315542_1002219_pt1 | contig 11891 bp, 11 predicted proteins | sample SalMarSW160120MG_FD_202541 | JGI IMG/M metagenome (GOLD analysis project Ga0315542, IMG submission 202541) | Salt marsh sediment microbial communities from the Plum Island Ecosystem LTER, Massachusetts, United States - Salt Marsh Sediment SW1601-20 ... | reverse complement strand
ATCGCCAGGTCCTCCAGGGTCCCCTGGGATCGCTGGGTGGCCGGGTCGAAGAGGCGGATGGATTCCACCTCATCCCCCCAGAACTCCAGGCGCACCGGCAGGGGATAGAGCGGCGGGAACAGGTCGATGACCCCGCCCCGGACGCTGAACTCCCCCGGTTCCTCCACCACGGGGCGGCGCTCATAGCCGCCGTCCAGGAGTTGTTGCAGAAAAGGCGGCCGCTCCAGGGTTTCTTGCGTCACCACGTAGGCCAGGGGGTTGCGGATGCGGTCTTTCGGGGGCAGCTTCTGGCGCAGGGCCAGGGCCGGGGCCACGATGAGCCAGGGCTCCCGGGCAGTCAGGGCCACATAAGCCGCCCCCATCCGGGCGCAGCTCACGTCGGCCTCAAAGCTCAATTCCCGAAACGGCAAGATTTCGTGGGGTGGGAATATGAGCACCCGGGACTCCGGGCCCCGGGCCCGGACGGCCTCTTCCCCCAGGAAAAATGCCAGGTCCTTAAAAAATTGTTCATGAAAGTTGACATTGGGGGTGATGAGGAGTACCGGACGCTGGATTTGCTGGAACAGCCGAGCCAGGATATAAGCTCCGGCCCCCGGAGTGAGACCCTGGAGATACGCCTGCCGCGGTTCCCGGGAGAGGGCCGCGGCCAGGTGCTGCGCTCCCGCGCTGGAGGATAATTTGACTACCACTGGTTAATTTTATCCAGAAAGGGAAGAATTTTCAAGCAGTCCCTCAATCACCCGCCAGTTATAGATATCCGCCGCCCCCGGCCATGGGCCGGACCCTTCTGGTTGGTGCCGGGGCCGGATAGACCGGATCGCCCTCTCCCCTGGGAGGTTATTATCGATATGCTGCATATTGCAACGGTTAACAATATTTTTAGAAAGCTTTGGTTCATTTATTAAACATTCACCCACTGCTATCCTATTGAGAATATAACCGGCTGGCTGGAGAGCAGTTGGTTGGTGATTAAATGTCTGCACCTCTTGGCAAAAATTTTTTACCCGATCTCCGGATATCGTGCTTCCAGACCCCCCTCCAGGCGTGGCGAACCCTGCCGACAAAACCATATTTCCAGGAGGGTTGTTCTCCCCTAACGCTTAACTTATTGGTTTATCTAATTTAATTGCCTTAGGCGTATTTCTTTCACCCGGCGCCGCTCCCCTCATAATTATCCTGTGGCAACGCCGGGTTGGCAACGTAATTGCATAACTTTTAAGGGAGTAATTGGGGGAAGATGACCCACCCAGGAATTGTAGCCCGGCTGGGATAGATCCACAGAGCCATTGAAGGATTTATCCCGGTATTCCTCACCCGCCTGAATAGTTGGAGGATAATGCCCAGAGCCCAAGTCCGCGCCATTGAGGGAGCCGGCGCGTTGACCATTGACCACGGAAACCCTCTCTCCTTGACAGAGGTCATAAGATGCTGATACTGACCCGCAAAATTGGTGAAAGCATCATTATCGCTGACAATATCCGCGTGGTGGTCTTGGAAATCCGCGGCCGCCAGATCCGGCTGGGCATTGAGGCGCCCCCGGATATTGTGGTTCTGAGGGAAGAGATCTCCCAACGGCTCACGAATGAAAACCTGCGGGCCGCCAACTTCAATTACCAGGAAGCGATTCAGGCGGTCCGGGCTCTGGAATTAATAATTGCCGATCACCCGGCCCTGCGGCCGCCCCGGCCTGAATCTCCGGCCATTACCGTCGAATCCAAGGCCTTGGGCCCGGTTACGGTGCCCGAAGATCGGATCATCACCTTTCCGGCGGGACTGCCGGGTTTTCCCGACAACCGCCGTTATGCCTTGCTCAATGACCATTTGCAAGCCCCCTTTTATTGTCTCCAAAGCGTGGATAATCCCGAGGTGGCTTTCATGGTGGCCGACCCCGCGGTCCTGGTGCCGGATTATCATCCCAAGAACGGCGCCGCCACCTTACAGGAATTGCAGGCCCAAAGCCTCGAGGACTTGCAAGTCCTGGTGGCCCTGACCGTCCCCCCGGGCCGCCCCCGGGAAATGACCGCCAACCTGATGAGCCCCTTCCTGATTAACCCGGAGCAGAGATTGGGCAAACAGGTAGTCATCGAAAAACCCCATTATTCCCATCAGCATCCGGTCATATCATTGCGGCCGGGCTGCCAGTGCCAACCCCTGGATAATCAAGAAGTCTTGAGTGATGTCCGATGATATGCCACTCCGTGAACATTACCGGCGCCTTTACCTCTAAGCGACCTTAACCCATAATCCTCCTACCCCTCAAAGAAACCAGGCGGGCCGATTGGCCCGCCTGGTTTTTTAATTCCTGCCCCGGCAGATTCACATGGGTTTGGTTGCCATGGTGGACTCATCTCCCAGGTTCTTCCAGGGGGAAGGACCGGATTCGGGGGAGCCGGTGTCGTAGCCGAACAATTCCTTTACCAGGGCGTTGCCCTTCTTATAGAGCACCCGCAGGGGAATGTCCGCGGGGCAGTTTTCTTCGCACAGGCCGCAGTCGATGCAGCGTCCGGCCATGTGGATGGCCCGCACCAGTTGAAAGATGCTGTCCGGGGGCACCTTGCCGGTGCTCATCAGGTCCGGGTGCTCCAGGGCGCATTCCTTGCAAAAGCACATGGGACAAACATCCCGGCAGCCGTAACACTTGATGCAGCGGTTAAACGCTTCCAGCCACTCCTGAAACGCGGCCTGGCCCTCTAAGGCATCGATCCGGTCCACCCTCCTGCTCCGGGTCACCGGCTCACACTTCACCCCGGAGTCGATCACCGAGGGCCAGGGCCCGGGGCATTCGCAGTAATCCGCCTGGTTCTGGGTGCAGGCAACCCCCACCAATACCACTTTCTCCGGGTCCAGTTGCCCCCATTTGTAAAGCTCATTGAGGCCCCGTTCATCGCAGCCCCTGACCTGGATGGCGAAGGTGGCCTCCGGGTAGCCGGCGGCCAGTTGTTGCAGCAGTTTGTCCAGGGGGTAGCGGGCGGTGTCCGGGGCGACGATGGCCTGGTCCACTTCCTCCGGGCGCTCCGGGGTGAACAAATGGGGCAGCGGGTGGCCGTCCTTCATGATATATCCCAGATAGCCCGCCACTTTGCCCGATTGCAGCAGGTTCCGGACTTTTTCACGTAGCCTATCCATGCGCGCTTATCCTTACGTCGTAATCGGTGCTGCTCTTTACGCCGCCTGGGGGGCCTGCTTCAAGCGGGACGGGCCCATCTGCCTGATTTTTTCGGTAAAATCCCGCACCACCTGGGCGAATTTCGGACCTTCGGCCGCGGAGATCCATTCCAGGTGCAGGCGGCCGTCTTCGAAGCCGGTGAATTTCAGCAGGTCCTGGAGAAACCGCATGCGTTTGATGGTCATGAAATTGCCCCGCAGGTAATGGCAGTCGCCGATGTGGCAGCCGCCGATGAGCACCCCGTCGGCGCCTTTCTGGAAGGCCCGGAGCACGTGGTGCGGCGACACCGTCCCGGAGCACATCACCCGGATAACCCGGATATTGGGGGGATATTGCAGGCGACTGACGCCCGCCAGGTCAGCCCCGGCATAGGTGCACCAGTTACAGAAAAACCCAATGATTTTCGGTTCGAACTCTTTGGCGGCCATCCGGCGAATCCTCTAGCTTATGGGGCGGGGTTAGGCCCCCGCGGCTTCTCCCAAGGCGGCATCCAGGTCCTCCAGGGCCTCATCCACCTGGGCGTAGATCTGCTGGTGGCTGAACCCGAAGAGGGTGATGCACTCCGACGGGCAGTTGGCGGCGCAGGTGCCGCAGCCCTTGCACAGGGCCTGGTTAACCTGGCAGACGTCTTCCGGCTCCTGGTAATTGATGGCCCCGAAGGGACAGACCCCCACGCAGGCCTGGCAGCCGGAACAGGTCGCGGGGTCGACCTGGGCCACCACTCCGCCGGCCCGGATGGCATCCTGGGCCAGGACCACCGCGGCCCGGGCCGCGGCTGCCTTGGCCTGGGCGATGGCTTCATCCATGGGCTTGGGATAATGGGCCAGGCCGGCCACAAACACGCCGTCCGTGGCAAAATCCACGGGCCGGAGTTTCATGTGGGCCTCCAGGAAGAAGCCGTCGTTATTCAGGGGCACCTTGAACAACTTGGCCAGTTTTTCCTGGTCCTTGACGATGATGGCGCTGGCCAGGGTCAGCACGTCCGGGGTGATGATCAGGGGGATGCCGAGAATATTATCCTTTACCGTGACCTTGAGGCCGCCGTCCGCGGTCTGTTCCACCCGGGGCTTGTTCTCCAGGTCGAAGCGGATGAACATGACGCCCTGGGCCCGGGCCTCTTTGTAGAGGGTTTCCCGCAGGCCATAGGTGCGCAGGTCCCGATAGAGGATGTAGACGTCCATGTCGGGATTGAGGGCTTTGAGCCGGAGGGCGCTCTCCACGGAATGGGTGCAGCAGATGCGGCTGCAGTAGGGCCGCTCCGGTTCCCGGGAGCCCACGCACTGGATGAACACCGCGGACCTGGCCCCGGTCACCAGGGGGTTCTGTTCCCGTAGCGCCTGGTCCATTTCCAGGTTCAGGAGGACCCGGGGGTTTTCCTTATAGAGATATTCTTTGGGCTTGTAGGAATGGCCGCCGATGGCGATGACCGCGGCGCCGTGTTTCACCTCGGTCTGGCGGCCGTCGCTGGTGATCGTCGACGTGAAGTTGCCCACGAACCCCTGGACGTCGGTGACTGCCGCGTTGAGGTGGACCTCGATCCTGGGGTGGTCGGTCACCCGCTTTACTACCGCGTCCACATAGGGCTGGACCGCTTCGCCGTTCCAGGTGTGGTTCAGCTTGCGGGCGTGGCCCCCCAGAAAACCTTTTTTCTCCACCAGGGCCACCTGATAGCCCTGGCCGGCCAAACCGAGAGCGGCCTCCAGGCCGGCCACCCCGCCGCCGATAATGAGACCGGCCTTGGTGACCGGCAGATCAAATTCCTGGAGGGGCGGCTGCAAACTCACCGCGGCCACGGCCATCCGCACCTGGTCCTTGGCCCGCTGGGTGGCCTTTTCCGGCTCGTGCTGGTGCACCCAGGATCCCTGGTCCCGAATGTTGGCCATCTGGAAGAGGTACTTGTTGAGGCCCGCTTCCTTAATGGTCTCCTGGAAGGTGGGTTCGTGGGTGCGCGGCGTGCAGGAGGCCACCACCACGCGGTTGAGTTGGTGCTCCGCGATCCGTTCCTTGATGAGTTCCTGGGTGTCCTGGGAGCAGGCAAACAGGCTGTTCTCCACGAAGGCTACATGGGGGAGCGTCTTGGCGTAGTCCCGCACCCCCTCCACATCAATGACGCTGGCGATATTGATGCCGCAACTGCAGACGAATACCCCGATGCGGGGTTCTGCCCGGGCCACATCCCGCTCGGGGAAGACCGGCTTTTTCTTGGCCAGGGAGAACCGGGCCGCGGACAGCAGCTCGCTGGCCGCCGAAGCCGCCGCAGAGGCCTCCATCACCGATTGGGGGATGTCTTTGGGGCCCTGGAAGGCGCCGCACACGAAGATTCCCGGCCGGCTGCTGGACACCGGGGTAAAGGACGAGGTGTCGGCAAATTGGCTGGCGTTCAGGTCGATGCCCAGGGTGCGGGCCAATGCCGTCGCGGCGGGGGCCACTTCCAGTCCCGTGGACAGCACCACCAGCTCGAAGGTCTCCACCTTCAAGGCGCCGTCTTCGCTCAAGTAGCGGATGCTGACATCATCGCTGCCCCGCACCGGATCGACGCTGTGCACCCGGGAGCGTACAAACCGCACCCCAAATTCCTCTTCCGCCCGCCGGTAGTACTTTTCGAACTCCTTACCGTGGGTACGCATATCCATGAAGAAGATGGTGGCCTCCAGGGGTGCTTTGCTATGCTCCTTGGCGATCACCGCCTCCTTGATGGCGTACATGCAGCACACCGCAGAGCAGTAACTGTGGTCGCAGTGATGCAGGTCCCGGGAGCCCACGCACTGGAGCCAGGCGATCCTGGTGGGTTCTTTGTGGTCCGAAGGCCGCACCATGTGGCCCTGGAAGGGCCCCGCCGCGGCCAGAATCCGCTCAAACTCCATGCCGGTGATGACGTTGGGGAAGGTGCTGTAATGATAGGCCTCATACAGGGTGGGATCATAGGGGGTGAAGCCGGGAGATAAAATCACCGCGCCCACCGCGATCTCCTTTTCCAGGTCTTCCTGGCTGAAATCCACCGCCCCGGTGGGACAGAACTTTTCACAGGCCTTGCACTTGCCGGCCTTTTTGAAATAGAGGCAGACGCTCTTGTCGATGGCATACTTGGGGGGCACCGCCTGGGCATAACTCAAATAGGCGGCCTTCCGTTTGGCCAATCCCAGGTTGAATTCGTCGCCTACTTTCTTCGGGCATTTCTCGGCACAGAGACCACAGGCAATGCACTTGGCCATATCGATATAGCGGGCCAGGTGGCGCACTTTGACTGAGAAATTGCCCGGTTCGCCGGTGATGCCGACGACCTGCGCCGGAGCCAAGACCTCGATGTTGATGTGCCGGCCGACCTCGACCAGCTTGGGCGAGATAATTCACATGGCACAGTCATTGGTGGGGAAGGTCTTGTCAAGCTGCGACATGACCCCGCCAATGGCCGGCTTCTCCTCCACCATGTGCACCAGGTATCCGGCATTGGCCAGATCCAAGGCGGCCTGCATCCCGGCGATGCCGCCGCCGACCACCATCACGGCGCCCACCGGATTATTGCCCTGCCCTTCAGCGCTCATAAGGTTTCACCTGTAATCTTCGCGGTTGTATTTACTCTTGAAATTACCTCAGGAACTTGCTTTTGGCGGATTTTTTCCCATAATAAACTTATGTGATTTATAGTACAAGCCGTCTGCCGCGGTCAAGAAAAATCACTCCCCCAAATAACTCCATGGTCTCCTTGATTTTCCCGGATCAACGCTTAAACTTAATTATATAAGTATTGCCCAAATTTAAAAAGCTGGGGGGACGAATAACCTGGGACCCAACCTGGCAGTCGTAATGACGGTCCTGTGGATGTTTTTGGTAACCAGGGCCGCGGCGCAATTTTTTCTGTGCCTCGCCAAGCAGGAACTCAAAGGAAAAGAGACCGTGGGTGCCGGCGTGGCCCAAGGTGAGCAAGGCGCCGGGTTGGACGCCTGCGGCATAGTCCGCATCTTGAGGGTCGAGGCAATCGCCCTTCCCCGAGTCCTCAGCCGCCGGTATTCAATTCCCGGGCCTTTGGCTTTCTGAAGCGGCGCCTGCCCCCGCCGCGCCCGGGGACCTGGAGGGCTGGTAAAAAATCTCGCCGGGCATTTTCCCATTTGTACTATTTTATTTGCCGTGGTTGTGATATAATAACAAAAATTAAGTAAATTACGTGGTGGTGGAGGAGGTCCCTCCCCTTCCGGGAGGAAAAGCCGCAACAAGAATTTTTTTCAGAGCCTATTAATATATTGACTTTCTCCAAAGTACGCATATATTATGGCCTGGAAAGGAGTTTGGTGGCTTTTTCTCATTTACTCCACTGGGGGGGGAGAAGCCGGGAATCAACTTTAGCTCAAAAGGAGGAAGGAGTATGCGGTCCAAAGTGGTTGTCGGGTTGCTGGTGGTGGTGGTGGCTGTGTTTTTCGTCTCAAGTTTCGCCCTGGCCCAACATAAGGGCGCCGCGAGGTTGCTTTGCGTGTCCAAAGCGTCGCTGAAGGGCAGTGAGACGGTGGCTTCATGCCTGGCCAAGGGTGAACGGTTTGCCGTAGTTGATGCTTATGGCATCGTACACATCCTGACCCCGGAAGAAGTGGCGTTGACCAAGGCCTTCAATCCTAAGGTCTTCGAGACCCGGGCTTTTGGAATGAAATACATCAATCAGGCTCCGCCGCTGCCGGAACTGCCGGTGCCCTCTTACGTTCCTGGCGGTTGATGCTCTTGTAGCCACTGTTTGTTAACCTAACTCATTATGGTGGAAAGCCCCCAAAGTTCGCTTTGGGGGCTTTCTCATTGTGACATTCGAGGCTTTTATGCTTGAGATCGACGACCTCTGGGTAAACATTGACGACAAGGAGGTGCTCAAGGGGGTCAACCTGCAGGTGCCCGTGGGGGAGACCCATATCCTGTTCGGCAAGAACGGCACCGGCAAATCCAGTCTCCTCATGACCATCATGGGGTTCGCCCGCTATCAGGTGAAGCAGGGCCGCATCAGCTTCCTGGGGCAGGATATCACCCACCTGCCCACCTATGAACGGGCCCGCCTGGGCCTGGGCCTCTCCTTCCAACGCCCCCCCACCATCCGGGGCGTCAAGACCGCGGACGTCTTGCGGGTCTGTTCCCGGGGCGCCATCGCCCCCGAGGTCCTGGCGGCGCTCTACGATTTCACCCCGTTTCTGGACCGGGAGGTTAATTACGGCTTTTCCGGGGGGGAGCTCAAACGCTCCGAACTCCTGCAACTGCTGGCCCAGAATCCCAAGATGGTGCTCCTGGACGAACCGGAGTCCGGCGTGGATCTGGAGAACCTCCAGGTGGTGGGGAAGATCATCGCCCATCTGCTCCAGAAGCAGCGCCGCCGCCAGCACCGGGAAAAATCCGGCCTGATCATTACCCACACCGGCTTCATCATGGATTACGTCGACGCCGACCGGGCCTACATCCTGGCCGAAGGCCGCATCTGGTGTCACGGCAATCCCCGGGAGCTGCTCCACGATATCAAGAATTTCGGTTACGAGGAATGCGCCAAATGTCGGAGATAAAACAGCGGGCTGAACAGAGTCGCCAGAAAAGGGCGGCCTTCGGGACTGATCTCAACCTGGAGGAGTTCTCCCGCCAGGGCGGCGCCTGGGAATACGACCCGGATTACCGCCAGTTTTCCCCCGAGGAACGGAGCCGCCTCCTCACCGCGGGCATAGAACTCACGGACGTAGATCATGCCGGCACCTTCCTCCAGGCCGACAAGACCATCGTCCACTGCCAGACCCGGCAGCCGGGCGTGGAAGTGCTGCCCATCACCGAAGCGGTGCGCCGCCACGATTGGGTCCGGAACCTCCTGTGGGGTCTGGTGGCGGTGGATGCGGACAAATACACCGCCCGGGCCGAACTGGAGCTGGACAACGGTTATTTCATCCGGGCCCTGCCCGGGGCCAAAATCGCCCAGCCGGTGGAGTCCTGCCTCTACCTGCGCACCGACCGCTTTGCCCAACACGTGCACAACCTGGTGGTGGTGGAAGAGGGGGCCTCGCTCCACATCATCACCGGCTGCGCCACCCACCCCGGGGTCCGCTCCGGGCTGCACATCGGCGTCTCGGAATTCTACGTCAAGAAAGGCGGAGAGCTCACCTTCACCATGATCCACAACTGGGGGGAGGACGTCCATGTGCGCCCCCGGACCGCGGTTCTGGTGGAGGAAGGGGGCCGTTACATTTCCAACTATATTCTCCTGCGGCCGGTGAAGACCGTGCAGATGTATCCCACCGTCACCCTGAACGGCGCCGGCGCCGTGGCCCGGCTGCAGTCCATCCTCATCGCCCATCCCGGCTGCGAACTGGATGTGGGCGGCCGGGTGATCCTCAAGGCCCCCCATACCCGGGCGGAAGTCATCGCCCGCACCCTGGCCACCGGCGGCGTCAGCATCGCCCGGGGCCACCTGGTGGGGATGGCGCCCGATATCAAGGCCCACCTGGAATGCCGGGGCCTCATCCTGGGCACCGGCATGGTCCATGCCATTCCGGAACTCGAGGGCCGGGTGGCCGGGGTGGACATGTCCCACGAAGCCGCGGTGGGCAAGATCGCCGCCGAAGAAGTGGAATACCTCATGGCCCGGGGCCTGGACGAAGACGAGGCCGTCTCCACCATTGTCCGGGGCTTCCTCCACGTCAAGATCGAGGGCCTGCCTGCGGCCCTGGAGGAAGAAATGGAGTCGGCCATTCAGGAAACCAACCGGGGATTGTAAGGCGAGGGTTATGTGAGGGGAAGCCCCCGGAGGCGGTGAGCGCGGTCAGGCCTCCGCAGCATTTCTTTCTGTCAGAGATGTCGGGTGCGTCTTACACGCCAAGACTTTCAAATATCATGGCTAAGATGCGAACCGGCAACCTCTCCATGCAGGTATAATATCATCCCGAACTTTTTTGGCGGTATTAAGGCGAATTTTTCTTGATGCCGGCGGTTCTTTAAAGCAGCAGGTCTAGCGGAGCACCGGCCTGCCAGGCCCGGGTTCTTAGCTCAATCTTCCGGGGAAACCCATTGAATTTTTGCTTTATTGACGATTAATACCCTGCCTTCCCGGCCTTCCAGGGTAACATCGAACACCACGATGAAGGGGAGGCTTCCTTTGGTAAAAATATCACTGATTCTCGTGTAGCTTGTTCCCAAACACTCACTATATTTATCAAAGTGATCTTGAGTTTCATGGGGCGGCTCTGCAAGTAAATTAATTTTCCCCTTAATGAGAGACCCATCCTCGAGTTTGATCGAGGCCCGTTTCTCTTCCATGAGATGGGTTCTCAACGGCTTGCGGTCTACGTCGGCCAACGTGGGCGCAGATTGCTCTGGTAATAATTTCGCCAGCGATTTCATATGGTTTCCTGTGCCAGCCTGTCTACGACAAGCAATACCTGGGGTTAATCAATAGCCGCGTTTTGAGGAATCCTTGGTGTGAACCAAACGTAACAATTTTCACAGGGGGAGGCAATTGGGGGAACTACTGATTTTTCAGCAGAAAAGTACTGATAAAGACCCCTGTGCTACATCAGGCCTGAGCCCTGAGAACAGGCAATCACTTCGCCGCGGCCGGCGGCGGCGGCGGATTTTTCACCGGGATGATCAGGTTATCCCAGCCCTGGCGGCGGCTCAGTCCGGCGCTGTGGGTGATCAGACTGGTGAGGAACCAGCGCGCCTGGCCCTCGGAGGTGGTGAGGAGCCGGAACCGGGCCTCAAAGATCACGGGGTTCTGGCTCTTGTCGCTGGGATTGGCGATGGACACAAACGCCACCTGGCTGGCGGCGTTCTCCCCGGATTGATAAAATCCATAGAATTCCGCCACCTGGCAATAGTTGGGGTTCCAGGTGTTCAGGGTGTGCTTGGCCGCCGCGGCCGTCAGCGGGGGAGATTGGCTTGAGGAGGGCAGCGCGCAGCCCAGAAAACCCATCAGCAGGACCACTATCGCCGCCAAGCGGCGCCAGCCTGACCACGTCATGCCCTTTTCCTCCTGTCTTGAAAGTTCAAAGTTCAAGGTTCAAGGTTCAAAGTTCGAGGTTCAAGGTTCAAAGTTCAAAGTTCAAAGAATGAGGCGCGGCCTCCTCTTAAGCCAAGTAACTTTTCAGGCTCTACGGGTGCGCCGCAGGCCCATGCACAACTGCTTCGAAAAGTTCTTGCGACCGGTGGCACAGGCGTCGTAAGGTGCGCGCTGCGCATCATCCTTCCTGCTCATCCCTACTTCATCAACCCGGCTTCCTGGAGCCAGCGTTGCACATACTCCACCGCGTCGCGGCCCTGGGCCACGAGTTTCCCCTGGGGGCTGAAAATCATGAAATACGGCACCTGCCTGATCTGATACTGCTCGGCCAGGGGGGAGCGCCAGTCGATGCCGTTGACTCCCGGCCGGTTGATGTTGACCTTTTTAATGGCCAGGTCCCGCCGCTTGGCCGCCAGCCGTTCCATGACCGGGGCCAGACGCACACACGGCGGGCAGAAGGGACTGTAAAAATCGAGCAGGGTGGTTTTCCCTTTGACCACCAGGCGCTTCAGGTTCAAGGTCTGGCCGGTGCGGCCGGCGTTGGCATCCCTCACCGTCCCGGCCCAGGCCCCGGAGGCGACCAGGCCCAATACCAGGAAAACCGCCAGGACCAGCGACCGCCGCGGAAAATTGCGGGACCCTATCATAGTCTTTACATATTGCCTTGAATGATGCTTGTCAATCATTTTCCCGGTGAACCTCCTGCGGGTCCGGTATTTAAAA
>Ga0315542_1002218_pt1 | contig 11892 bp, 11 predicted proteins | sample SalMarSW160120MG_FD_202541 | JGI IMG/M metagenome (GOLD analysis project Ga0315542, IMG submission 202541) | Salt marsh sediment microbial communities from the Plum Island Ecosystem LTER, Massachusetts, United States - Salt Marsh Sediment SW1601-20 ... | reverse complement strand
AGGCTTCTGGGGAGATTCTGGCTTTTGGGGTGACGGTGGTGGCTACACTGCCGATGGCACTTTCTGGGATGACAGTGGTTTTTGGGGCGACAGTGGCTTCTGGGGTGATAGTGGTTTTTGGGGTGACAGTGGTTTTTGGGGTGATAGTGGTTTTTGGGGTGACTCCGGCTTCTGGGGTGATATGTTGTTTTGGACGGGCAACCTGCTTGGAAATACCGAGTGAGAACTCCTTCAGTTTAGTCAAAAAGGCGGTCAGACGACCGCTTTTTTGATTCATCAGGACATCCGAAATTTCAGCCCAACTCAGAGCTTTAATCGAGCATCGTTTGCACGTTTTTCCTCCAACCCAGCACCCACGCTTTGAAACAAGAGAGCGGCCTCGTGGTAATGTAGTTGGGCATTGCGGCGGTCCTGCTGCGCCTTGGAGAGCTCTCCCAATTGGTAGGCGACTTTTCCCTGGTAAAGCCTGCTTTTCAAATCCTGGAAAATTTCACTGCTTGTTTCCAGGCATTTCCTGGCTTGTTCGTATTCCCCTGTTCTGATTGCCAGCATCCCCCAATAAAGCCACAATTCGCCGCGCTGCACTGCCGAAAATTTCTCGTTCTCATTCTCAAACTGGTTTATTAGCGTGCGCGCCTTCTGCGACCAATCGGCTGCGGCTTCCAGGTCTCCTGCCCCTAAGGCCGCTTCTCCTAGCAGGCGGTAGGTATCCACCAACTGGTCGTCAGAGCCGAGTTCCTTCAATGCCGGGGTCGTTTCGCATAGAACCTGGCGAGCCTTTTCCCATTCCTGAGAAGCGAGGTAGAGCTTTCCGAAATTCTTTAAAATCAGGCGTAGTAAGGAAGCATAGCCGATCTGACGGGCCGTCTCCAGGGCTTCGTCTAATGCTTTTTTAGCCTCATCCAATTCACCACGGTCGATTTGCAGCCATCCCAGGTTGTTGAGCGTCATGGCGATGCCCTCAGACTGCCCCAGGCGAGTCTTGAGCTCAAAGCTGCGTGTCAGGTTGGACAGGGCGTTCGAGAATTCACCCATTTCAATTTCCAGCAGGCCCAGGTTATTAAAAGAAGTCGCCAGGCCGAGGACATCACCGATGGACTCACGAATTGCGATGCTTTTTCGCAAATAGCTGGCTGCCTGGTCCCAGTCTCCCTGGTTATAAGCCACGCCTCCCAGGCGATTGTAGATGGAAGCAATTGCATCATATGCATCCGAGGCTTCAACCAATCTCAAGGCTTCTTTTAGAAGCTCTTGCGCGTCTGAAAAATTACCCCTGCGAAACTGAATCCAACCGATATCGTTCAAAATTTGAGCGTGCTCGACGGGCAGGGGATCTGATGAATGAGAAAGTGATTCCTTTCCTTCCTTCAAGTGCACCAGCGCCTGATCGTAATCTCCCTGGCGTTCGTGAGTTTTGGCGATATCCCGGTGCAGCGCACAGCTTACGATCGCAGATTGTCCGTCTTTTTTCCTGGTAGCAATTTGGAGCGCATCCTGATAGTGCTGGCGCGCGCTGGGATAATCACCGAAAAAGACCAGCTCATCTCCCAATCCCATATGAGTATCGATTTCTTGTGCAGCCTGGTGATCCACCTGGGGCACCAATTCCAGGGCTGCCTCAAAGTGCTGTCTGGCCTGATCGTGATTATTGTTGCGAGCAGATTTCTGTCCAGCCAGTATCAGGTAATGCAAAGCCCGATCCAATTGGGGGCTCCAACGATAGTGGTTTGCCAGCAGCTCAATTTGGCTTTCCAGACGATCTGCATAGATCGTCTCGATGGCCTCGCCTACCTGCCCGTGGAGTTTGCTTCGTTCGCGGCGCAGCAAAGTGCCATAAATTGCATCCGACATCAGGATATGCCGGAATGTATACTCTTGCTCCTGTTCATTTGCCTTGGGCAAGATAAACTCGCGTTCCAGGAGCGATTCGATCAAAGCTTCAACCGGGAACCTTGAGTTTCGATTGATCACAGCGATCAGCACTTCCAGAGTAAAGTTTTTACCGATCACCGAGGCAATTTGGAGCACACGTCTTTGGTCAGACTCCAAACGATCGAAACGAGCCAGGATCAGTCCCTGGAGCGTATCAGGTACGCCAATATTGAGGATTTCGGCTTCGGGCGAGATTTGCCAGTGGTTGTCTTGACGTTGAATGGCGCCTTCATCGATGAGCATGCGCAGAATCTCCTCCATGTAGAAGGGGATGCCTGCAGAGCGGATCAAAATCTGTTCGTGCAGTTTTTTTGATAATGAGGGGATGGCTACTAACTGGCGTAGGAGTTTTTCGCTCTGGTCCCTGGAGAGATTTTGCAGCTCAATACTGTGGAAGTTGTCACCCAATTGCGATTTGGCCAAATCAACGATCTTGCTCAATGTTCCGGGGAGGATATTACGTGAAATAGCAAGGATGAAGATAGGCGCCTGTTTCAGCGTGTTGACCAGGAACTGCAACAGCTCCAATGATGCTTCGTCTGCCCAATGCAGGTCATCCAGGATGAGCAGAATTGGATTACGGTAGGATTCAACCAGCAGCAAATCGCGGATGGCCAGGAAAATTTGCTGGCGGAGCTGTCCTGCGTCCAGGTAACGGAGCCGTTCCGCTGCGCCCGGATCGGAATAGGGCAAGGAAAGCAGGTGTTCGAAAAAGGGCAGCATTTCTGCTGCCTGGCTCCCCATTGCCTGGTAAATGTTTTGAACCAGGCGTTCGCGAATTTGTAATTGTGGTGTGCTGGGAGGCAATCCAAGATAACTGAATAAAACATCCTGGAACATCCAATATGAAATAGAGCGTCGGTAAGCCTGGCTTTGCCCTTCCAGGACATTCAAGGGATATTGGCCGAGTGAAGCCCGAAACTCAGCAGTTAACCGACTTTTTCCCAGCCCGGCTTCGCCGGAAATCATTACGTATTGCCCGCGTTTGCGGGTGATCAATGTAATTACTGCTTGCTTTAGCAGCTCAAGCTCCGCATCGCGCCCGATCATCGGCGCACGCAGCCCCTCGATGCCTCTCACTGAGCCGGGCTTTGCTTGTTTTCCGATTACGCTGTAAGCCTGAACTGGATGGGCGATTCCCTTTGGATTCAAAATAGAGACCTGGCGAAAATCGAAGAGCACCTTTGTCTGGCGGTAGACACTCTCACTGACCAGGATATTACCCGGGGGCGCAGCTTCTTCGATCCGCCGGGCGAGATTAACCGTATCGCCGATGGCTGTGTAATCCATCAACATATTAGAACCGATTCCGCCAACGATTACGGAACCGGAATGCAAGCCGATATGCATACTTAATTCGATGCCTGACTGCTTATTCAGGGTGCGACTGAAATTCGAAACATCTGCTCGCATATCCAGGGCAGAGCGCACAGCTCTCTCGGCATTGTTCTCATGAGCAATCGGTGCTCCGAAAAGTGCCATCAGCCCATCGCCGGTGAGCTTATCGACGATGCCCTCATATTTGTATACATTATTGATCAGCAGGCGGATATACTCCTGAATAATCTCATAGATATCCTCGCCATCCATTCTTTCCGAGAGGGCGGTAAATCCAGTCATATCCGCGAAAAGAACGGTCACATTCCGGCGCTGTCCGGCAGCTTCAAATCCAGCGCTTTGCAAACGCTCCAATAGATTGGCGCCCATCATGACTCCCAATTGTTCGGGAGGTGGTGTGTTTTGCTGTCCTTCCTGAAGGAGGCCTGATAGGTTCTTGTGTTCTTCCGGCAGGCGCGAGCCACAATTCCCGCAGAATCGCATCCCCTCTGGATTGTTGAAACCACAGTTGGAACAGGTAATCGTCATGATTTACTTTTCTAAGGAAACTCCTGCCGGTGAGTCCAGGCGATTTGAGTTGCAGCGTTTTGTGACATCCTTGGCTCAGCGAGAAAGGGCTGCAGGACAACCGAATCTTACTATCTCTGGGGGAAATAGTGCTTGACATTTTTGTATAGTGAGCAATTTAGACTGAATTATCGTAAGAATTATATTTGTTTTGTCGGAATTGTGCCGGAATTTGTTGACATTCGTGTATATCCCCGTTATAATTCAACCCGCACTGCCCCGGCAGAATAATGCTGGGGCAAAATCTTGCATCCCCAACTTCCCCGCACATCGGCGCACATTGGGAGTTGAATGGGGGGATTGTTTGAAAAGCCTTCCCTCCTGCGAAACTTGTTGGCGCGGAGCGTGTGGCGAAGTGAAGCTTGGAGGAATACGAATGAAATACGCAATTGTGGAAGATGGCGGCAAACAATACAAAGCCGTCGAAGGTGGCACGATCGAGGTGGACCATTTCTCGTCCGAATTGGGCGAACAGGTTGACCTGGAGCGAGTTTTGATGCTGGTCGACGGCGAAAACGTTGACGTTGGTACCCCCCTGGTTGCTGGAGTAAAAGTTAAAGCTACGGTGGTCTCCCAGGTGAAAGGTCCGAAAGTCATCGTTTTCAAATACAAGCCGAAAAAGAGATATCGAGTAAAGACGGGGCACCGCCAAAAATATACCCGTTTGCAGATTGACTCCATTTCTGTGGAATAGAGAGGTTAGTATGGCACACAAAAAAGGTGGCGGCTCCAGCCGCAACGGTCGTGATAGTAAAGGACAACGCCTGGGCGTGAAGAAATATGGTGGCGAGCACGTGCTTTCCGGCAATATCCTGGTCCGCCAAAATGGGACGCGAATTAAACCCGGCCGCAATGTGGGTGTAGGCAGAGATGACACGCTGTTTGCTACAGCCGAGGGCTTTGTGGTCTATGAAACCCTGCGCGATAATCGCAAACGCGTTAGCGTGCAGCCGGTTGAGGAAAGTGAAGCAGCCTGAGACGACCGGGATCTTTACAGGTCTGTCGTTTTATTTGTGAGAGGAATTTGCTGAAATGAGAGAAAATATTCATCCAACCTATTATCCAGACGCACAGGTGATTTGCGCTTGCGGCAACACCTGGACGACTGGTTCCACCAAGAAGGTAATTCACACCGATGTATGCTCGAAATGCCATCCCTTCTTTACTGGTGAACAGCGCATCGTCGATACCGAGGGGCAGGTGGATCGTTTTTATAAGAAGCTACAAGCCCGCCAGCAGTACCTGGATGAAAGGGAAGCGCGCGAGGCTGCCCGGACATCATTGGATCGCACAGTGGAAGAGCTTGGTATGGGTACTCGCCCAACCGAATTATTGGTGACTGCCGGCTTAACCAATGTTGGGCAGGTGCTCGAGAAAATGTCCCAGGGTGAATCCACCCTTCTGGCTATCGATGGCTTTGGCCGTAAGTCGTTAGCCGATTTGAAGAAGAAACTGCGACAATTCGGTTACGAATTGCCTGAAGCTGCTGAAGAGATTACTGTTTAGTCTATTCAGTTTACTGACGGCTCAGTTCAGTTAACAGGCAGGCAGGTGCAGAAAACATCTGCCTGCTTTTTTTATCTGAAATTCTGAGCTCAATTCATGGCAGATCTTAAGCCGCCCTCGATTTGCCTTGTCGCTCTGGTCGCCCAGAGGGTAAAATAGATCGCGGAAACCCCATCTTGAGGAGGCCTATGAAACATCATAACGGTTCAATTGAAGTCATTACGGGCTCGATGTTCAGCGGGAAGACGGATGAATTAATCCGCCGCTTGCGCCGTGCTACGATCGCCCGTCAGAAGGTACAGGTCTTTAAACCCGCGATCGATAATCGCTACGTTGTAGAAAAAGTGACTTCCCATGCCGGCAATCATTATGACGCAGTTCCAATCGAGAAATCGGCCGACATTCTCTCTAATCTGGACTCGGGAACAACCGTCGTAGCAATCGATGAGGCGCAGTTCTTTGACAAGGAGATAATGGGAATCGCTCAGACTCTGGCGGACAAGGGGTTACGAGTTATCATCGCCGGATTGGATACCGATTTCCGTGGGGAACCGTTTGGGCCTATGCCGATCCTCATGGCGCAAGCTGAGAGGGTAGACAAGCTTCACGCGATCTGTATGGTATGTGGGGAGGATGCCAGCAGGACGCAGCGCTTGGTTAATGGGGAGCCCGCGAATTATGATGATCCGGTTGTGATTGTGGGGGCATCGGAATTATATGAAGCCCGCTGTCGCCGGCATCACGAGGTGCCTGGGAAAGGGGCTGCTAGGAGATAAGCATGCAAGACTACCACGAATATCTCGACGAAATTCTGGTAACTGAGGAAGCGCTGCAGTCCCGAATCGCCGAGTTGGGGGCGGAGATCAGTCGTGATTATAAAGGTGAGAACCTGCACCTGATCTGCATTTTGCGGGGAGGCGTATTGTTTCTGACCGATCTGATGCGTCGGATCAGCATCCCGAATACAATTGATTTCATGGCAGTCTCCTCATATGGTGTGGCCCGGCAGAGTACCGGTCAGGTACGGATCACCCTGGATTTGAAAGACGATATTCAAGATCGCCACGTTCTGCTGGTTGAAGATATCGTAGACAGCGGATATACGATCGCCTCCGTGCTGGAGTTCCTGGAAACCCGCCATCCCAAGACCTTGCGGGTATGTGCCTTGCTGGATAAACCCGAACGGCGAGAAGTGGATGTCCCGATTCATTACCGCGGTTTTCTCATTCCGAACAAGTTTGTCTTTGGTTATGGTCTGGATATGGATGAGTATTACCGTAATCTACCCTTCATCGCCACTGTGGATCTGGATCGTTACCAGCCTTCTCAATAAGCGATGCTGGACAGGCGGTTATTTACTTTCTCAAATCTCCTAGAACGCGTACGTTCGGAAATCCCAACTGATTTACAGATTTTCCTGGTAGGCGGTGCGGTGCGTGATGCTTTGCTATCTCGCCCGATGCATGATCTGGATTTTGTGCTCTCGGGGGATGTTCTAGGCTTCAGCCGGCGCCTGGCAAACCGGCTGGGTGCTGCATATTACCCCCTGGATGTCGAAAGAGGCACCGCCAGATTGATATTGATCCATCCGCAGGGCGCCAGGGAAGTGCTTGACTTCGCGTTGCTGCGCGGGCCGGATCTCGAGAGCGATCTGCGAGCACGTGATTTTACGATCAATGCGATCGCCCTATCGGTCCATGACCCTCAAACGTTATTGGATCCCCTGGACGGAGCCAGTGACTTGCGAGCCGGGCAGATCCGCGCCTGTTCTCCCTCCGCATTCCAGGATGATCCGGTGCGAATATTGCGAGCCATACGCCTGGCTGCAGCCTATAGATTCCAGGTTCTACCGGAAACTCGCGCACAGATGCGGCAGGCTGTCGCAGAGCTGCCACGAGTTTCGCCAGAACGTTTGAGAGACGAGATTTTTCGGATTCTGGAAGGGCCGAAACCGGCTACAGCAATCCGCGCCCTGGATTTGATGGGCGCATTGCCCTACATTCTGCCCGAGTTGCCCGCCTTAAAAGGGGTCAGGCAGTCTGCACCTCACCTCCTCGATGTGTGGGAACATACCCTGGATATTGCTCAGAAATTGGATCTCGTACTCGCCGGATTAGCTGTGCAGCATGATCCGGAAGCTGCCGAGAACCTGACCATGGGGCAGTTATCGCTGCGCCTGGGTCGTTACCGTCAGCAAATTCACGAACACCTGGCCGCCGGTCTCATTCCTGGTCGTGATCTGAGAGCAATACTCTTTCTGGCAGCGCTGTTTCATGATGCTGGGAAACCAGCCACCCAACAAGTTGACGAATCCGGCCGAATTCGTTTTTATGAGCACGAACAGGTCAGCGCCAGGATCGTCAGTCAAAGGGCTCGTTTTCTGAAGCTCAGCAACGATGAAATTGAACGCCTGAAAACGATTGTCCGTCATCACATGCGTCCGCTTCTATTAGCGCAAAGCGAGGGGCTCCCCTCCCGGCGCGCGATTTACCGGTTCTTTCGTGATACAGGCCCCGCCGGTGTCGATATCTGTTTGCTCTCCCTGGCGGACACCCTGGCAACTTATGGCCCTTCACTGCCACAAGACACTTGGGCGCATCATCTGGATGTTGTCCGCGCTTTGCTGGAGGCCTGGTGGGAGCGGTCTGAAGAAAATATCTCACCGCCCACCCTGGTGGATGGTCGCTTTCTAATCGAAACTTATAAATTGAAGCCGGGTCCGTTGATTGGTAAACTGCTCGATATAGTCCGGGAGGCTCAGGCGGCCGGGGAAATTTACGACCGTCAGGCTGCATTAGAAATGATTGAAGAGTTCTTAGAAAAGCAAGATGCTCCCTGAGCAGATGGGAAATTTAAACAGATATCCGGGGTGAATTTCTAAACTCACCCCGGATTTACATTTAAGGATAGATTTCGTTCAGGAAGGGTTCGTAAAAACAACGGCAGCCAAGCTGATGGGAACAACCTTCGGCTGGCAGACTTGGGACAGAGTCTTTTGGATAGGCTCCCTGCAATTCCCGGCAGGCTGGACAGCAGTCATTTGCGACGGCAACACGAATATATTGCACCCGTGGGTTATCAATGAATCGTTTAAGGGCCATTGCAGTGGTTGAAAATTCACTCAAGTCTGCCTGGCAGTTCACACAATGGGTCACCGAGTCAGGGGATTGTGTGTGGCACTTCGAACAGGTTTGCACTTCGCTCCTCCGGGGATAAGTTTTCTCTATTCTAATCCAGGTATATCCAACCTGAAAGAGATTTTGCATAAGGAGTCTGCTATCGTGAAAAAATCTGGGGATAGGAGCCTCTGTGCATTCCTATCCCCAGATTTGGGTGATCTAATCGGACCTGGAATTCCTACAGGTAATAATTTAGCTTCGCTTGAATAGCTTCTTGTTCAGCATGCGCACGACGAGTCAATTTCCTCAAATGGGCGATTAACACGCTGCTGGGCATTGGTTTCAATAAATAATCATCTGCGCCTTCATCAAGTGCGCGCGCAACCATTCCGGGTTTGCTGATTGCGGATAGGATCAGAATGGGTACCTGGCTAAATCTGCGAATTTCTTTACATACCTGCCAACCATCCATACCAGGCATCAATAAATCCAGTAAAATTACATCCGGGTCAATCCGGCGTGCTAAATCAACACCATCCTGGCCGGAATTGGCTGCAAACACTTCGAAAGTGTTCGGCTCCAGGATAATTTTTATTAGGTCAGTCATTTCAATGTCGTCATCAACGACCAATACTCTGGTCTGCACAGTGCCCTCCCCAGTTGGAAGAAATTAATAGTATGGGGTAAACTATTTGATTGTTGAACGGCATCCTTCCGCCTGGTAAATCCCCTATATGTGCTCACTATTATGCATCAAAAATCTTTTGCCTAACCTTACAAACACTTAACAAAGAAAAATGAATAAATTTGACTTGCATCCATAGCAAAGAAAGGATATGATATGATTACTCCAAATAATGGCGGAAAAAATGATCTCCGAAATTCACTGCCCTCGATGTGCCAAACCTATAGATCCGCAGGCTCGTTTTTGTAAGCATTGCGGCGTGGATTTGGCGCTGGCGGCTGTTTTGGTAGAGAGGGATGTTACAGCTCCACAAGAAGTTCAAACTGAAGGTCAAATCGCTCCTGAACTGCTCGTTCCACGTTTAGGCGATTATATGATAGAAAATGGTATCATCAAAGAGCAAGATTTGCAACAGGCATTAAACTTCCAGAAAGAGCGGGCAAACCAAGGTAAATCGATTCTGATCGGGCAAGCTTTGCTCGAATTGGGACTGATCGACCGGGAGATTCTGGATCAAGTAATCACCAAACAAATTTTACAATTACAATATGTCCTGAGTGAAACCAATCGCGGTTTGGAGAAACGCATCCAGGAACGTACTCGTGATTTACAGCAGGCATTGGACCGTCTGGCTGAGCTTAACCAACTTAAGTCGAATTTTCTCGCCAACATATCACACGAACTACGCACACCATTGACCCATATCAAAGGCTACGTAGACCTATTGATTGTTGGTGGCTTAGGCCCGTTAAGTGCCGAACAAATGGAGGGGCTGGATGTAATTCAAAGGGCAGAAACACGCCTGGAGCGCCTGATCGAAGATTTGATCCAGTTTTCCCTGGCAGCTCAGGGCGAATTAAGCATTATTTTGCAACCATTCGATCTGAACATGTTGATTGATCGGGTTGTAACCGCCATGAAACAAAAGGCCAGGATACGACAAATTTCCTTGATCACTCATCTTTCTCCGCATCTACCCGCAGTGCAGGCGGATGAAGAAAAAATCAATTGGGTTCTGATGCATCTACTCGATAATGCCCTGAAGTTTACCCAACAGGGTGGCGAAGTGCAGATCAATACACTTGTGGATGGAAACACTGCGCGTGTGGTAGTGGTCGACAATGGCATTGGTATCCCCAAGGAGCGCCTGATTGAAATTTTTGAGCCTTTTCACCAATTGGATAGCTCCTCCACCCGCAAATTCGGTGGAACGGGGCTCGGATTGGCAATGGTCCGTCGTATTCTTGATGGCCACCGCACTCAGATTGAGGCTCATTCCATTGTAGGAAAAGGCTCGCGGTTTGAGTTCAGTCTGCCATTCGCCACAAAGACTGTATTGGATGAAAATGGTGATCATGAAGATCGATCGTTGAATCAAACAAAATGGTGAACAACGATGTTTGAGAGAAAGCCAGATACCGGGTCATTGCGACCTCAGGAATTGGAAGCCGTTTATGCTATCAGCCGGGCAGTTGCCAGAGCCGCTGACACCGAAGCTGCGCTCGACGAAATCATCCGCCTGGCAAGGCCGGTTTTTATATTCGATAATATGGTGCTCTACTTGCAACATAAAGAGAAAGTTTTAGAGCCCACCTATGCGCGCGCAATTGGTCGAGGCCGTTTTCGAGAGGCAGACCTGGCCTGGGGAGACTATATTGCCAACGAAGCTTTCAATTCTATGCAGACGGTCATCCGTGTAGAAGAGCTTGCTGAAGGGCGGGACGACCGCACCGGGCTGCGCTATTTCCTTTCGATGCCTTTGTATCTTGGGAAAAGGGTTATCGGGGCCCTGGTGTTTATCCGTTTTGGCGGTCCACCTTATGCGCCGGGTCATATCCATCTGGCTGAATTTATCGCCGACCATGTGGCTCAACTTTTAGGACACCGGCAGTTAGTCGAAAGAGTCGCCTCACTTGAAGCAAAGCGTCGTTTGGATAGTTTGCAGGATGATTTCATCGCCACAGTTTCCCATGAGTTGTTAACGCCTCTGGGGTTCATCAAAGGTTATGCAACCACCTTACTGCGTGAAGATACGACCTGGGACGATGCCACACGCAAAGAATTCCTGACCATCATTGACGAGGAGGCTGACCGCTTGCGGGAGCTGATCGACAATTTAATGGACTCTTCTCGACTGCAGGCTGGCACATTGAGGATCAATTTCCAGCCAATTCGTTTGGAAGCTCTACTGCGGGATATCGCTCAACGTGCTGCTTCGCGTAGTGAAAAAACGGAGATAAACTTATCTTTGAATGCCCCAGGACTCCAAATTCAAGGCGATCCTACTCGTCTTGCCCAGGTATTCGAAAATTTATTGAGTAATGCAGGGAAATATGCCCCGGATTCCCCCATCACGATCTCGTTGGATATCGTTGATGATCAGGCCTGTATTTCAGTTGCAGACAAGGGCCCCGGGATTGCACCCGAACATCTGGATCAGATATTTAAACGCTTCTATCGAGTACCCGGCAACACGACTTCATTACGTGGTACCGGTTTAGGTCTTTATATTTGCCGGCAAATTATTCAGGCGCATCATGGAATTATTAAAGCCCAATCCACGTTGGGAGAAGGTACGACATTTATTATTTCCCTACCCTACGAACGGAGACAAGTCAACACGAGTTCACCTATTCAGGAGGCCCACCAATGAGCACTAGTATTTTGATTGTCGACGATGAACCGCGTTACTTAAGGTTGATGCAAGCCAACCTGGTCACCGAAGGTTATTCCGTTTTGGAAGCA
>Ga0315542_1002217_pt1 | contig 11893 bp, 6 predicted proteins | sample SalMarSW160120MG_FD_202541 | JGI IMG/M metagenome (GOLD analysis project Ga0315542, IMG submission 202541) | Salt marsh sediment microbial communities from the Plum Island Ecosystem LTER, Massachusetts, United States - Salt Marsh Sediment SW1601-20 ... | reverse complement strand
GAATCAGCCGCCGTAGCCGATACTGATTTTAACCTGACAGCCAGCCTGAATTCGACCTTGTCTTTGTACTATGATGGATCTTACCGGACCTACTGGCGGGTTTACCAGCAGTCGGGAAGCCAGGTTCTGCGCACCGATCGTTTTAATATCGATTTTTCCGTTCCCGTGCCCGGAGTGGGGCAGATTCATTATCGCTGGCGCAACGATAATGGCAATGAGTCCGCCGCCACCTGGCGGGAATCACAAGACGTGGGTGATCCCACTGATCCTACTACACCAATTGAAAAATTAGAGAATATAAGAATTAGGATAGAAACGGCCAACATCGGCGGAGGTGAGGCCACCGGCTATAAATACGGGTTGCAATATGCCACTTCCACCGGCAGTTGCACTTCCGGTATCGGTAATTGGACCGCCATACCTACGGATAATTCCCTCCATTGGCAGATGGCTTCATCCACCTATTTCATCGATGGCGCTTCCACGGCCGCGCGGCTCAGTAACAGCGAGGGTTATACTTTCGTGGCCGGCCGCATGACAGAAGACCCCTCTACCACCACTCAAGCCATTACTCTCGGTGAAAACCACTATACGGAAATCGAATACGTTATCCGAGCGACGAATCATGCCGCGGATGCCGGTACTTATTGTTTCCGGGTAACCAATAGCGGCGTTGCTCTGGATAATTATACGAAATACCCGATTTTGACTTTGGCCGGCAACGTCAATACCGCGCCGTATTTTACGGTTGATCCGGCCGACAGCGATTCGAGCGGCGCCTCCGCTTCCACTTCGCCGACCAACGAAGGCGAGGATGTTACTTTTAAGGCCACGGCGGATGATGACGACAGCCCGAATTATTATCTGGCGATTTGTAAAACGAACAGCATTACCGCGGGCAATGACGGACCACCCACCTGTACCGCCGGTAATTGGTGCATCTCAGATCTGACCGCCACTGCTACGGAAGCCAGTTGTTCCTATACCGCGGCGGCGGTTGCCGAATCGAATGTCTGGTACGCTTTCGTCTGCGATAAGCATTCCGGGTTTTCTATCGCCAAGTGTTCCGCCGCCTCCCAGGGAAGCGGCGACCCGGAATACGATTCGCCTTTCGTTATCAACCATCGTCCTGTTTTTACGAGCGTAACCACCTCAGTCAATAACCGGAATCCGGGCGGTACTTTTACCATTTCCTCAGTGTCTCACGATAATGATTCATCAGGAGGCGCGGATACTCTGTATCTCTATATCTGCCGCACTAATAGCGCCGCTTACGGCAGCGGCTGCGATTCGGCGGAGAATACGGTTTGTACGGCTCTGGCCACAAGTTCTCCCAATGCCAAGTGTTATTACCGGGATACGGCTCCGACTCCGGCCGGCGCCAATACCTATTATGCCTTCCTGTATGACAGTCACGGTCTGGCCGCGGCCGCTAACTCGCGCTCGAATACCTATACGGTCAATAACGTGGTGCCTACCATGGGTACTTTAACTTTGCATGGCGGCGCTGACATCACTTTGAATATCCGGGGCGCGGGAGATACGGCCGTTTCGACGGTTAATACCAATATTCAGGATATGAACGGTTGTGATGACCTGGACAGCGCCGTCGGTACTGTTTATATGTCGAATGCCACCGGAGGATATAATTGCACCGCTAATAATAATGATTGCTATAAAGCCGCTACCGCCAATTGCGTCAAGAGTGATTGCGCCAGTAGCACAGATACGATCGCCACTTTTACCTGTACCGTCGGCATGAAATATTATGCCGACCCTACCGATGATTTTTCCGCCAATAATCCGTGGAAAAACTACAACTGGATGTCGTATTTGCAGGTTTATGACGGCGTCAATTACGCCCTTGCCACTTCCACGGGCGTCGAACTTATTACCAGTGCCGCGCTTGAGGTGGTGGAGAATGAGATAGATTTCGGTTCCGGTTTTTCGGTCGGAGATGATACGGGCAATAATGACGCTACGACCACCATTTTGAATGGCGGCAACTCTCCCATCGATACGAATCTTTCCGGCACGGACATGAACGGTAATCCGAGCGGCATGATCGATTCCACCTATATTCAGTATAGTTTGAATAATTTTACCTATCCGGCAGGCGTGCAATTATTGAATACCGGGGTGGATGTCGATATTGACGCGCCCAAAGCGACCGGTGCCGATGTTGAAGATAAGATATATTGGGGTATAGGTATTCCCTGGGATGCCGACGCCAGTTTATATACGGGACTGAACACTTTCCAGGTGATTATCGATGAAGACAGCTGGTAACCGCGAGTGATTTTCAGTAAAATTGATTTTATGGTATAATATAGTTGCGAACCCACAAATCAACGAATTAACAAATCATAAAAAATGCGTTTTAATTTAGAATTCGTAGATTCGTTGAAGATTCGTAGATTTGTGGGTTGACAGAAAAAATATAATAAATTTTGTGGCAAGATTAAAGAAATATTTTTTTATCAATATAATAATTTTTCTCTTCATCCTGACGACGGTTTTCGGCGTGGGTTTTTTTATGATAGATAAAGCCGGAGAAACGCTGGCGGCGGAAGACAGTAGCGATGAAGACGCCACGCCGCCGGTTATTTCCAATATCGAGATTTCGAGCATCACCGCCACTTCATCAATCATTACCTGGCAGACGGATGAACAGTCCGATTCGTTGGTCAATTACGGGCTTGATCGGCGCTATGGCGTGGTGCGCGATCCCCGGCCGGATAAGATTGCGCATACGATCGTGCTCGACGATCTCGCGCCCGATACTCTTTATTATTATCGTATCACTTCCACGGACGCGTCCGGCAACCAGGGTATTTCGAGCGATTTTAGTTTTACCACCAAAACGCCGGTAGAACAGCCGCACGAGGGCTGGTCCGTAGAGGTGCCGGTGCAGGGACAGGGAGGAGTGAGCCAGGAGGGCGTGGATCAGATACTGCAAACCATCCAGAACGTCTCAAGTGAGCAAACGCTGCAAAAGATAGAGCAAGCGGTGCAACAACAGGCGCAGGAGGTAGTGAAGCCGCCGACCATCATTCTCGATCTGGCTAACGTGGAGGTAGGAGTGGATTACGCCGTTATTCCCTGGAAAACGGATAAATTATCGAATTCCATCGTGGCCTTAGCCAAGGAATCCGATTATAACGAGGGCGCCGACGACCCTTATGTCTGGAAAGAGGGAGAGCCGGACGAACTGGTGGAAGATCATGTAGTCAGGGTTAACGGCCTGGCTCCGGCCACGGTTTACCATTTTCAGGTGTCATCCCAGTCAGAAATCGGTCTGACCGGCAAAAGCGACGACCGCACGTTCAAGACCAAGTCGATCCTGCCGGAAATCGCCAATATCCAGATCGTCAAGATCCAGGAGGATTCCGCCACGATTGACTGGACTACCAATGTTCCCTGTACCTCCATCGTTAACTATACGAACCTCAATACCAATGACACGAAGTTGGAGGGCAATGCCTCGAATTATCTGACCATCCATTCGGTGAAATTGACGAATCTGATCTTCGATACGTATTATTCGGTGATTATCACGGTCGAGAGCGAGGCCGGAGAAAAAGCGGAAAGCGACGCCCTGACTTTTATCACTACCAAGGATGAATACCCGCCGGCGATCGCCAAGGTCAATACCGAATCTACGCTTTATCCCGGAGCCGACAACAAGATCCAGACCATCGTCAGCTGGGAGACGGATGAGCCCGGCAAGTGCCAGTTATTTTATCATCAGGGCCTGGTAGTGGTGGACGAGCCGGACACCCTGCCCGCGGAGGAGGATTATGGAGTAAAGCACGTCCACGTGGTTACCAATTTCCTGCCCTCGACCGTTTATAAATTTTGGATCGTGTGCGCGGATGAGGCCGACAACGAAGGAAAATCCGCCGATTATACTATGTTAACGCCCACCAAGGAAATGAGCATTATCGACATCATCCTCAAGAATTTCGAATCCACCTTCGGCTGGGTAAAGAATATCGGCGGCGGAGGCGGATAAAGCACGAAGCACGAAACACGTAGCATGTAACACGTAACAGATTATTTTTGTTTCATGCTTCATGTTCGATGTTCCATGTTTCATGATATGTGAATTATGCCTGAACCAATCATAAAATTAAAAGACCTCGAGATTACTTACAATCTCGGCAAGGTCAACGAATTCAAAGCGACACGCGGGGTCAGTATGGAAATTTACCCCGGCGAATTCGTGGCTTTTTTCGGGCCGTCCGGCTGCGGTAAATCCACTATTTTTTACAGTATCCTGGGAATACTCGAACCCTCCGGCGGACAGCTCCTGGTCAAGGGAGAGAATCCGTATTCGTTCTCGCCCGAAGAAATGGTCAGGTTTCAGACCAGGATCATCGGCATTATCTATCAGGCATTTTATCTGATCAATTCCATTTCCGTCATCGATAACGTGGTGTTGCCGCTGATTTTCCATGGCACCAGTCCTGATAAGCGGCGCCGAAGGGCGGAGCAGTTACTTAAAAGATTCGGCATGGAGGGCCAAGGAGACAAATATCCCGATAATTTGTCGGGCGGCCAGTCGCAAAGGGTCTCGGTGGCGCGTTCGATGGTGAATAATCCGAATATTCTTTTGGCCGATGAACCGACTGGCAACCTCGACTCGATTTCCACCAAGCAGGTGATGGACGCTTTGCAGGAAATCAATGAGGCGGACAAGAAGACAGTAGTGATGATTACCCACAACGCGGCGCAACTTTCTTATTGCCACCGCGTGTTTTATCTTAAAGACGGCAAACTGGAGAGAGTGGTGCCTAATCCGGAAAAGAAGCAGCTTGTCAAAGTGGACAAGCAGAAAATACTGGTAACGGAGATGGATCAGTTATCCAAGCTCTTCCCCTACGCCTCTCCGGTCGAGCTTAAGGTTAAGAGTTTAGTCAATTACCTTACCCAGAATCTTAATTTTTATCAGTTGCAGCGTCTGGAGTCGCTGGTACAGCTGGTGGTGGAAAGAAAGATCAGCAAAGACGAATTCCGCCGGGTGCTGCGTAAAGATTTTAAACACGGGGGCATCGATCTTGAACCTTCTCTGGCCGCGTTGATGGCGGAAAAGGTGGATAAGATTTTGGAAGAGTCGGAAGACGCTTTGCGGTTCAGGCGGCGGTTTCTGGCCAATAATTTTTATTCCCAGGAGCATGCCTTGGTAGAACGGCTGGCCGATTATGTGATAGCGGAATACGACGGCGAATTATCCCTGATACAGAAGACCAGGATCAAAGATTTGGTCTATAAGCGGATATCCGGTCTCGTTTCCCGCCGCGAATTCAAGGATGCTTTGCGCAGATCCCAGGAAAAAGGAGGAGTTGGCGTGAGTATCGCGGCTTCCCGGCGTTTAACGCGCTACTTCGAGAAAATACTGATCCAGGGCACGGAAACGAAAGGACATGGCCACTAGGATTTGAGATTGCAGATTTGAGATTTGAGACTGATTCGGTCATAATATTTAATAATCTATTTTTCGCATTCTAAAATCTTAAATTCTATGATGCGAGTAGGAGATTTAGTCAAATTAGCGACCAGAATGTTTAGGACCAGGCCGGCCAGGACTTGGCTGACGATTGCCGGCATCGGTGTCGGTATCGCCGCCGTGGTGGTTTTGGTGGGCCTTGGTTATGGGCTCCAGGGAATTTTGCTCGAAAAAATCGTTTTCGGCGATGCTTTGTTGAGCTTGGAAGTCATGACCCCTCCCTCGAGGGTGGTTGTGATCGACAAGAATGAGATTGAGATGATGTCGAAGATGGATAACGTCCAGGACGTGGCGCCGCTGGCAAGTTTCACTTCTTTGGTTACTTTTAACGGCTTGACCAGCAGCATAGTATTGAACGGCGTCGAGCCGAAATATTTCCGCTATGCCGGTATTATTGCCAGGGACGGCAAGTTATTCGCCGATGGAGAGCCGGACGGTATCGTACTTTCATCGGCAGCGCTGAAACTCTTCAATGTGGAGGTGGCGGATATCATAGGCAAATCCGTTAATTTTAAGGTTTTCGTGCCCAATACGGATAATAACGAAGTGCAGGAAGTGCCCTTAAACAAGGACTATAAAGTCGTGGGCATTATCGATGACGAGACGTCTATTTTCGCTTATATTCCCCTGGAACAGCTGTCATCGCAGTTCGTTGTTCCTTATTACGATAAGGCCAGGGTTAAAGTTACGGACAGGGCGTTTTTGGATGGCGCCGAACAGGAGATTTTGGGCATGGGCTTTGTCGTTAATTCGCTTTCCAAAACCGTGGACCAGGCCAATAAAATTTTTCAGGGCGTCCAGGTAACACTGGCGCTTTTCGGCGGCATCGCCCTGATCGTATCGGCCATCGGCATGTTCAATACCATGACCGTTACCCTGCTCGAGCGCACCAAAGAGATCGGTATTATGCGCACCATCGGCGGCTCGCCTTTCAACATCAAGGTGATGTTTTTGACCGAATCTGTTCTAATGGGTTTTTTGGGAGGACTCACCGGCATTGCCATGGGGGTCGGCGGGGGATTGTCGATAAATTTTCTTTTGAACCTATTGGCAAGATCCATGGGCGGCATGGCCATCGGTCTTTTCCGTTTTCCTATCCCGTTTCTCGCCTTTATCGCGGTTTTTTCCGGTATCATGGGCTACGTTACCGGTCTCTTTCCGTCCAGAAGAGCGGGTAAACTTAATCCTCTGGATGCTATACGGTATAGCTAGAATAGAAGATTTTTATTTAATATTAGTAAAAATTGTTTAAATATAAAATAATTTAATCATTGTTGAAAAAGTGCTTGTAATTGGTGGATAAGATATGTTATAATAGAGATATAATTGTGGATAACTATTATCCACCAATTTTAAAAAATCCCCATGAGTAAAAAGATAAAAAAGCATCTCAAGAGATCAATGCCGTGGCTTTTGATAACGAGTTTAATCATAAGCAGTATAGCCGTTGGTCTTGTTTTTAATTTGAATGTAAAGATTTATAAATTGGCGCAGGATAAAAACGTTAATTTGGGGTTATCCTTGTTTCGGGCGCAGGCGCAGACGAATGATTGGGCATCCACCACCGTAGAGGTGCGTAATGCCCCTCCCCAGTTCGAAGCGGGAGGCGAACCCGAGGAAAGCCCCACCACTTCTACGTCCACTACTCCTGTCAATATCGGCGGATCGATTTCATTCGCGGCCACAGGCGATGATCCGGAAGACAATGATTATTTTTTGCTGGTTTGCGGCGATGCCGTTGGCGCTACGGCCAATAGCCATGACGCCCCGACCTGTGACGGCGTAAGCTTATGCGTTTCCGCCAGCACTACCGATGAAACCCCATCTACCTGTACTTATAGTCCGGTTACCGATCCGCCCGGAGAAATCCAGGAATGGTATGCTTACGTTTGCGACGCTCATGATACCGATCCTTTTTGCGGTATTGTCAGCCAGGGATCCGGTTACGCCGCGGGCGCGGATGAGGCCAGTCCATTTTACGTCAATCATGCTCCGGCTATAGATCTGACCTTGGCCACGATAGATAATCTGGAAGCGGGCGGCGCTTTCGAATTTACCGCCACCTCCACCGATCAGGATACGATACGCGGGGGGGATATTCTGACTACATATTTTTGCGACAATGCCGGCTGGGCTAGCGGCGGATGTTTGGGCAGCACTTTTTGCGTGGCCACTTCCACCTCCGGCGGTACGGCCGTGGCTACTTCCTGCCCCTGGACGAGTTCGATTCCTACGCAGGATAATACTTATGATTTCTATGTCTATATCGAAGATCAGTTCGGCCTGCCCGCCGCCAATAACGGCACTTCGAGCACCTATACTATCATTAATTCCCGTCCGACTGTCTCAGGCAGCTTCATATTTCTTCAGCCGACCAGCGGCAACCATATCGTTTTGAACCTTAAAGGCAATACGACCGCGGTTACCGCCTCTACTACGAAAAATGAGGTTTACGACAAGAACGGCTGTACCGATATCGTGGGCGCCACCAGCACGATCTATTGGCAAAACGCCGCTGGCGGTTATGGCTGTGCGGCCAATGACGATGATTGTTACCAGATAGCGAATACGAGTTGTATCGTAGAGGACTGCGCGGGCGCAAGCGATTCGCTGGCTTCCGTTACCTGTACGACCACTATGGCCTTCCACGCCATTCCCACGGATGATTCGGCTAACGCTTCCACCACCACTTGGCTGGCCGCTATCTTCGCTTATGATGAAGAAGGCGCCGTCGCTACCTCTTCCTGGACAGGAACAGATGTGCAAACCAATCCGGCCATCGGAGTTACGGAGCCGTTAATCGATTATAATGTTCTTACTCCCGGAACCAACACCGGTACCAGTACCGCCACCACCACCATTACTGTTTTAGGAAACTGCCCGGTTGATACCTACCTTTACGGTACTGATATGCTACAAACGCCATATTCGATGGATATTTCGCAGCAGAAGCACGATTTATTATATAATTTCGATTATAGCACCCAAGGCACCAACGCCACCGACACCCCCAGCACTAACCTTGAGGATTTAACAGTGATTAAACCTACTACGGCAGCGCCGGACCAGATCGATTATGTTTATTGGGGTATCGGTATCCCGCTATCCCAGCATTCGGGTGTGTATGACGGCGCAAATACTTTCCAGGTGTGGATTGATGATGACGGAGCATGGTAAGTAATAACGAAGCGATAAATATATAATTTTATATTACGCGGGGACAGAATGATCTGCCCCTGTTTTTTATCCACAAATCAGGATTTTATTTTACACGCATAAAGCCACGGGGACTGGGGACAAATTGCGTACATATAGGTTTCGTAAACAATTTTCTCTGGAGCGGAAATTCAAAAAAGATGACAATAGATACATATTTTGCTTATATTAAATAATGTATTTGTTCAATAAAAAACCGGGTAATCTATTTTGAGTAAGGCAGTATCCACAGTTTTATGAGTGTATCTGCTTGAAATTTATTCCATAATATTGTATATTATAATAAGATAATGTAGAAACATTATCTTAAGGTTTCGGGGGCGATATTCCCCACTTTTTATAAGAAAAATAAAAACAGAAATAAAAATTATCGTTTATCCAGCTTATACCCATAGCTATTTTTATTTAAAATAGTTATTATTGCTATTTTATCGAAAAATTCTGTTTTAAATAGCAAAAATTTTAATGCAACTGAATACGAAAAAGTTATTACTTACAACCCTAATGCTCTCCGGGGGAATTTTTGTGTGGCAAAACAGCGCCAGCGCCGGTTTCGGTATTTCCCCTCCTTATGTCAGAACTAATAAAATTATCCCCGGCTCGCACTACGAACAAGTTGTTACTTTACTGCGGTCCTCGGCCGAAGACGATCTTCAGGCCGATGTCCAGGTCGTGGCGCCGGATATCGCTTCCTGGATATCTATCGACAAGGGCGAAACGTTCGATTTGCCGAAAGGTAAACTACAGGTGCCAATGATTGTCAAGGTCGACGTGCCGCCCGATACGGAAATAGGCAATTACAAGGGTTACTTGAATATCAGAGTCGCACCTAAGGGCGCGCAGGCGCAGGGAGGCGTGGCTATCGCTCTCGGCGCCAGGGTCGATATCGATTTGACCGTGACTAATGAAGCCTTTTACGACTTTTTGGTGCGCGCCGTTTCTATTCCCGACCTTGAGGAGCCGGGCTGGCCCTGGAACTGGCCGATCTTTTCCAGATTTTTTTATCGTGTCAATATGGTCATGAAAGTGGAGAATACCGGTAACGCCAAGGTGGCGCCCACGAAAGTTCATATCGACATTTACGATATCGGGGAGAAAAAGCTGCTCGAGTCGCATGACGATAAATCGGTGAAAAAGATCGAGCCGTACCAGACAACCGATATTACCGCTTCATTTCCGACTGAATTGACCCCCGGAGAATATTGGGGGAAAATAAAGATTTATAAGGATACCGAAGTGGTGAGAACCGACCAGGTGGCTTTTACCATCTATAAACCGGGCGCAGGCCCCGCCGGTATCGTGAAGATCGGCAAATGGCAATGGATTTTACTTTTCGGCTATATTTTCATAATTTTGGCCTTTATTTTCACCTTGATAAAGATAAAGATTTGGCGTTATATTTTCAAACTTCTCTATCTTTTAAGCTGGCCCATAAGATTTTTGGCGAAAAAATCGATTGAGTTATGGCAGAAGACAAAACTGAAATTCTGGCGCTGGCTTCATAAAAAATCCGCCAAATATCAGGATTTAGGGTTTTTTGAAAATACTAACATCGATTCCCGGCGAAACGACCGGGCAGACGCGCCGGGAACCGGTTCAAATAGAAATCAGACAGATAGTGGCGGTAAAGACGACGATAATCAAACGTAACACGAGAAGATAATATGCCCCCATGCTTAAGCAAACGCATTTTTGCCGTATTTTTCGTTATTGCCGGAATTTTTTCGTTTTATTTTTGCCCGGAAGGAATAGCGGCCGATCCATTCGTGCCCACTACCGTGGAGATCAAGCTGATGTGCGGCGACGGATATGCCGAACATTCGAGCGGCGAGGTCTGCGATCCGGGCAGTCCGCCGAAAATTATGCCCGATGTCGGTACTTCCACCTGTCAGGATTTCAACGATATTTTCGGGAATCCGTTCGCGAGCGGCGACCTGACCTGCCGCAGTGATTGCGCTTATTACGCTACCTCTACCTGCTACACTTGCGGCAATACCTATAAGGAGGAGCCGGAAGAATGCGACCATAATGATTTCGGCAACTTTACTTGCATTACTTTAGGTTTCGTCAGCGGGTCCTTGCTTTGTACGCCTGACTGCCGGATTAATTCCGTTAATTGCGTGCCCATGGAAAATCCGGCGGGAACACCGGGGCATGGCTCGGGCGGCGGGTCTGCCGGCGGACCCACGGGGTTTTCTCCCGGGGCCGAAACGGAGCAGGAGACGAAAGTGATCATTCAGGGAAAATCATATCCCCATGCCGACGTGCACGTGCTGGTTGATGGTAAGGTTATCGGCATTGTCGAAACCGACGCCAAAGCGGATTTTTATTTCGAAACGAACGATATCGCGCCGGGCGTAGCCAGCTTCGGTTTTTGGTCGGAAGATAAGGACGGACTGAAGTCGACCCTTCTGACCCTTACTTTCCGGGTAATTTCCCGCGCCGTAACGACTATCACCGGCGTTTATATCTCTCCGACGATAGAGGTCGACAAGCAATCGGTTACCCAGGGAGATGATATTACCATTTACGGCCAGACCGTACCGCAAACGGAAGTGCACATTCATATCAATTCGGACGCGGAGATCGTGGAAAAAACCGACAGCAAGGATAGCGGCGATTGGCGGCTGACCTTTAATACTTCCCCTCTGGAGAATGATTTTCATACCGCCAAGGCCATGTTCCAGGTGGCGGCCGGGGATAATATCATCCAGAGCGGCTTTTCCCGGTCAGTAAGTTTTTATGTCGGTAAGATCGGCGGAGAGGCGGCTTGTCCGAATGCCGATCTTAATCATGACGGTCGTGTCAATATAACTGATTTTTCTATCCTGCTTTATTATTGGGGTACGGATAACGCCTGTGCCGACCAGAACCAGAACGGCGTCGTCGACCTCATCGATTTTTCGATTATGATGTTTTATTGGACCGGATAGGGAATTTAAGATTTAAGAATGAAGATTTAAGATTTAAGAATAAATATGGCCAGATTTATCAAGAGAATTATCTTAATGTGCGGGTTGTTTGTTTTGTGCTGGCCATCCGTTAGCAAGGCGGCGACGATTTATTTCGATCCGGCGGAGGGGAACTTCGGGCCGGGTGACAGTTTTTTCGCGGACGTGAAGATCGACCCGGATGAGTATTGCGTCAATACCGTGGATATCAGCGTCA
>Ga0315542_1002216_pt1 | contig 11893 bp, 9 predicted proteins | sample SalMarSW160120MG_FD_202541 | JGI IMG/M metagenome (GOLD analysis project Ga0315542, IMG submission 202541) | Salt marsh sediment microbial communities from the Plum Island Ecosystem LTER, Massachusetts, United States - Salt Marsh Sediment SW1601-20 ... | reverse complement strand
GCCGGGGTGGGATCCTCGTCCCGGATCCGCAGTGGTATGTCCGTCGCGAACGTCCGCGTCGTGGATGAGAGCGCTGCCCTCGCCGAGACCGGCCTCGCGCTGCGAGGACGCGTCGTGACGCCCTCGGAGGCTCATGTCGCACGGAGGTTTCCGTTTCGGCCCTGTCCACGGACGCTGCCGTCGCGCCCTCTGCTCGCCCCGGGGCGGTCGACCCGGTCACGGCGACGCTCGAGCTTGCTACGGTCCCCGCCGACGGACCTCGGGCGCACCTCGCGGAGCTGGTTCAGATCTTGCTCGGGTCATGAAGGACAGGACCTCTGTGGGTCCTGGCGAGGAGGGTGATGGTGCACGAGGCGGCGATCGATGTTGACCCGGAATCGAGTCCGCGTAGTGGTGCCGGGGTCGAGGGCGCCGGACGATACTCGTTCTACGTCGAACCCTACGATGAGCGTAACCGGGTCCGGCGGTTCCTCTCGGTGATGGCGGCCGTCGTCCGTCACAGCGCCTACGGATACTGGCTCGATCTGTACTCGCGCGTCACCACCAAGTGCTCCCGCTGTGCCGACGTCTGCCCGGTGTACGACACCAGTGGGGACCCTCGGGACATTCCCTGCTATCGAACCGAGCTCATTCTCAGGATCTACCGCCGATACTTCACCGTCTCCGGCATGCTCCGCGCCCGTCTCGGCACGGCGTGGGAGCTCACCGACTCATACCTCGACGAGATGGCGGAGTCGGTCTACCGATGCACCGCGTGCCGCCGCTGCACCATGGAGTGTCCGCTGGGCATCGACCACGGCCTGATGACCCACCTGATGCGCCACATCCTGTCGGAGATCGGGCTGGCGCCCAAGGCGCTGGTGGTGGCGGTGCGTGAGCAGCTGGAGGGCAGGACCCACAACACCTCTGCGATCCCCGTGGCGGCCATGGCCGACACCTGCGAGTTCCTCGAGGAGGAGCTGGAGGAGCAGCTCGGCTTCGACCAGGTCAGGTTTCCGATCGACGTCGGGGAGGCCGAGTATCTCTTCGTGCCGGCGGTCAGCGACTTCCTGCTGGAGGCCGACACCCTGATGGGCAACGCGGCGGTGTTCTACGCGACGGGCTGCTCGTGGACCATCGGTTCCGGCGACTTCGACGGCATCAACTACGGGTTGTTCATCAACGACCGTTACCTGCGCCGCATCATCCGGCAGCTCACCGCGGAGGTCCGACGTCTGCGGTGCTCCAAGATCATGGTCGGCGAGTGCGGCCACGCCTCTCGTTCGGCCAAGGACTACGTTCCGGTGTTCGGCGGGGCGGATCCACCGGAGGTGGTGAGCTGCGTCGAGTGGACGCACCGGATGCTGGAGGAGGGCAGGCTGACCCTCAACCCGGACATCGTCACCGACGTGGTGACCTATCACGACCCCTGCAACGTGGCCCGCAAGGGGTGGATCATCGATCAGCCGCGCGAGATCCTGCGCTCGTTCTGCGCGAACTACGTCGAGATGGACCCTTGCGGCAGCGACAACTACTGCTGCGGCGGCGGCGGGGGCACCGTTTCCATCGATGAGATTCGCAGCTTCCGCACCGGCGTCGGCGGCAAGCGCAAGGCGGACCAGATCCGTGCCTCCGGCGCCCGGTACGTGGTTGCCCCCTGCGCCAACTGCAAGAAGCAGCTCCGCGAGCTCGTCGAGGATCACGAGCTGGGGGAGGTCGAGGTCGTGGGTCTCCACGACCTGATCCTGAAGGCGATCGAGATCCCTGGTGCGAGGCCCGCCGCCGAGCGTCGCGTCGAGGATCCGACCGCCATCTGAGGGAGGGAGAGCAGGAGCAATGGATGAGTGGCTGGCATTCGCGCGTGGCCCGTTCTTCCGTTTCACGTTCGCCGTCATGGTGCTGGGGCTGGCGCGCAGCGTGATCGTGACACTGTGGAGTGTCGCCCGAGCCCGTCGGCTCACCGAGCACAAGGACGTCTCCTGGGGCCGCGTCGCCGCCCAGACTGTGGACTGGATCGTTCCCCTGCGCCACCTGCGCCAACACCGGCTCTTCTCGGGACTTTCGGTCCTGTTCCACATCGGAGTGATCCTCACGCCGATCCTCCTGTGGGCTCACATTCAGCTGATCGACGCCAACCTCGGCCTCTCGTGGTGGGCGTTGCCCGGGGGCGTCGCGGACGTGCTGACCCTGGTGACGGTGGGGGCTGCGTTGGCGCTGCTGCTCTCGCGGTTGGCCGGACGTGCATCCAGGGTCATCAGCAGGGCCCAGGACTGGACCCTGCCCGCGTTGCTGACGGTCCCGTTCCTGTCCGGATTTCTGGCCGCCCACCCCGGCGTCAACCCGTTTCCCTACGACCCCACCATGCTCGTGCACGTCCTGAGCGGCGGCGTCTGCTTCCTGGTCATTCCCTTCACCAAGCTCGCCCACATGGCGTTGCTGCCGTTGACCAGGTTGCCGTCCGAGCTGGCGTGGCGCTTCCCCGACAGCTACCCCGAGGCGGTTGCTCGCCAGGTCGGCAAGGAGGGTCAGCCCATATGAGCTTCGCCATCCTCACCGACACCACCAGGTGCACCGGTTGTGAGCGCTGCGTGGACGCGTGCGTCGAGATCAACCACCTCTCATCGGACATGCGCTACCGGTGGCGGGAGCCCGACGGGCTCAACGGCGCCCGCTACACCTCGGTTGTGCACGAACCGGGTGATCACTACGTACGCCTGCAGTGCCGACACTGCCTGGAGCCGGCCTGCGCCGCCGTCTGCCCGGTCGGCGCCCTGCACAAGACCGCGGACGGCCCCGTGGTCTACGATCGCGAGATCTGCATGGGCTGTCGCTACTGCATGATGGCCTGCCCGTACGAGATCCCCCGCTACATGTGGGAGAAGAACTTCCCCTACATCAGCAAGTGCACCATGTGCTACGAGGCCATGCGCCGGGGCGACATCGATCAGCCTGCCTGTACCAAGGCCTGCCCGGAGGAGGCCACGGTGTTCTTCACGAGCCGCGAGGAGGCCCTCGATGAGGCGCGGCGACGCATCGCCGACAACCCTGGGGTCTACTTCTCCAACCGGATCTGGGGCGAGCACCAGGTCGGCGGCACCTCGGTCCTCTACCTCTCCGAGGTCAATCTGGACGACGTCTTCGGCCCCCGGTATGGCTCGCTGGGCGACGAGCCCTATCCCCACGCCACCGAGCGCATCCTGTCGACGGTGCCCGCTACCTTCGTCAGCGCGTGCGCCGTGATGGCCGGGACCTATCTTTTCCTCAGGCGCCGCGATCGGGTCATGGAGGAGGAGGGGAGAGGAAAGGTGCCACCGAGCTCTTCACAGCGCTCCGAGCCGGAGGATGGGGGGGAGGCATGAGAGTCCGGGTGGTCAAGACGATCCTGTGGGCGGTCGTCGGCGCTGCGCTGGTGGCGCTCGCCGCCCGTTTTGCCACCGGCCTCGGCGCCACCACCAATCTCAGCGATGTGACGCCGTGGGGGCTGTGGATCGGGCTCAAGCTGGCTGGCGTCGCGTTCGCCGCCGGTGGCTTCACGATCGCGGCGGTGGTCTACATCTTCAGGCTGGAGCCGTACCATCTGCTGGCCCGGCGGGCGGTGCTGCTCGGCTTCCTCGGCTACACCTTCTTCGTGGTCAGCCTCATCGTCGACCTCGGGATCCCGTGGAACATCTGGCGGCCCGTGGTCTTCTGGAACCTCCACTCACCGCTCTTCGAGGTCGCCTGGTGCGTCATGCTCTACCTCACGGTGCTGGCGCTGGAGTTCGCGCCGGTGGTCCTCGAGAAGCACCGCGAGCAGTCCCGGCTGTGCGATCTCTGCTTGGGCTTTCTCAGACGCGTGGCCATCCCCCTGGTGGTGTTCGGCATCGCACTGTCGGTGCTCCACCAGTCTTCCCTGGGCACCCTGTTCGCCATCATGCCGCATCGGCTGCACCCCCTGTTCTACACGCCGATCATCAACGTCCAGTTCTTCGTCTCCTGCGTGGCCATGGGCCTGGCGGCGGTCATCGTCGAGTCGTACATCGCGAACTTCCTGTATCGCAGGAAAGTCAACGACCGCCAGCTGCAGCACCTCGGCCGCTTCCTGGCCCTGGTGGTGTGGCTGTTCATGGCGATCCGCCTGGTCGATCTCGTTGTCCGGGGAGACGTTGCCTACCTGATCGAGCGGAGCTGGAGCGGCGCCCTGTTCTGGTTCGAGATGGTGCCGCTGCTCCTGGTGCCGTCGCTGCTGCTGCAGTGGCGCCGGGTCCGGGAGAACCGGACCCTGCTCGGGTTGGTGGCGCTCGCTGTGGTGGTCGGGTTCGTCCTCAACCGGGTGAGCGTTGCCGGGCTGGCGACGATCGCCCCCACCGGAACGACCTACTTCCCGTCGGCCCTGGAGCTGCTGATGAGCCTGGGCCTCGTCCCGGGGATCGCCGTGCTGATGTGGATGTTTCTCGTGGAGCACTATGAGGTGTGGCAGCCCGAACCCGAGCTCGATGACCGGGACACGAGGTTCTCGCCTCCAGAGCGGGACAGAGTCTCCGGCGTGTTTCGGGACGGCTCCGTGCTCGGCGGCTTCAAGCGCTACTCGCTGGCCTTCGTCTTCGGCGCGGCGGTCGCCTTCGGGCTGCTACCCCGGGCCGCCCTGTTCGGCGCCTCCGCCGTCCCCGAGGCGGTCAGTCGGCCGCGCGGCCGTGACGTTCTCCTGATCGACGGTGACCGGGCCGGCGAGGTTGTCCGCTTCCCTCACCGCAAGCACGAGGACAAGCTGGGGGGCGAGGAGTCGTGCCGGGTCTGTCACCACATGGCGCTGCCGCTCGACGAGGACACACCGTGCTGGAGCTGTCACCGGGACATGTGGTCGCCCACGAGCATCTTCGACCACGATGGTCACGTCCGCACGATCGAGGAGCGTGAGCACCGCAAACCGTGTGTGGTCTGTCACCCGCCCCAGGCGGGACCGAGGAGTGCGGAGACGACCGTGGGCTGCACGGCCGAAGGCTGCCATCGCCACGAGCTCGCCATCAACCGTGAAGGGTCGAGGATCGAGCCCGAGGATCCGGAGCGCTATCGGGCGGCCGCCGGATACATGGACGCCATGCACAATCTGTGCATCCCATGCCACAAGGAGCGCGCCGCGGAGCTGGAGCGGCCGCACCACGGTGACTGCGCCACGTGCCATCACGAAGCCGGCAAGGTCCAGATGGCGATTCTCGCTCGCCAGCGGCAGAGCCACGAGCTGGCCACCCGAGGTGGCGGATGAAGGGGAAGCGAGATGAGAGCGGCGCAGGCCCCCTGTCGGTGATCATCATCGACGACGAACCCGACGTGGCGGCCTATCTGGCGGCGGTGCTGGAGAGGCGCGGCCACCGGGCCTACACCGCGGCCAGCGCCGCTGAAGGGTTCGAGCTGATCAAGCGGGTGCACCCGGACGTCGCGTGCATCGACATCGTGATGCCCGAGGAGAGCGGAACCGCCCTGCTACGGAGAATCCGCGCCGACGAGGAGATCGACCAGACGCCGGTGGTCTTCATCAGCGCCCTCAAGCCGCACATCACCTTCCCGCCGGACGAACCGATCGACGAGCCGGTCGCCGGTCCGTACGAGTACATCGAGAAGCCTCCCAACGCCGACGCCTTCGTGGCAACCGTGGAGATGGCGGCGCGCTCGCGGAGGGCAACGACATGATCGACTCCTGGATCCAGTCGCACCTCTTCGAGGAGGTCCCGCAGATCCTCGGCGTGCTCGACCGTGAGTACCGCATCGTCAAGGCGAACCGGCGGCTCGCCAGCGTCTTCGGGGAGTGGGAGAACCGGCGATGCTACGACGTCCTCCGCGGTTGCAGCACCCGCTGCGAAGGGTGTGAGGCAGCTCGGGTCTTCGCGGACGGACGGAGCCGCACCACGACCGAGGTCTGGGTCGACAAGGCGGGCCGGCACGGGCACTACGTCGTCCACTGCGTTCCGGTGCCCGGGGAGGAAGGCCGTGTGGCCTACGTCCTCACCATGGCCACCGACGTCACCCAGAGCAAGCACCTCGAGCGCGAGCACCAGATCCTGTTCGAGCGGGTTCCATGCTACGTCGCCGTGCTCGATCGCCGGCTGCGCATCGTACGCACCAACGAGCTGCTGCGCACGACGTTTGGCGACCAGGTGGGCAAGCTCTGCCACGAGGCGTACAAGAACACCGATGAGCGCTGCCCGGGCTGCCCCGCGCTGCGCAGCCTCGAGGACGGAGGGGTCCACAGCGCCCGCTCCGTCGCACGTCGGAAGGACGGACAGCAGGCGTCCTACGTAGTGACCACCGCGCCCCTGGCCCGCAAGGGAGAGCCGATCGAGTACATCATCGAGATCCTGCACGATGTCACCGACGTCGAGGTCCTCGAGGCGGCGCTGGAGCGGGAGCGGCAGTTTTTGGCCAGCACCATCGATCAGTCGTTCGACGCCATCGTCGCCACCGATGCCGAGAGGCGAATCACCGTGCTCAACCCTGCGGCCGAGGCCCTGCTCGGCGTCACCGCGGATGAGATGCGGGGGAGTACCGAGCTGGAGCGCGTCTACCCGGCGGAGTTCCTGGCTGTGCTGGGTGACGGGGGAAGCAGCTCGATCCTGCGCGAGACCACGATACGAGCCGGGAACGTCGAGATTCCCGTTCGCTTTGCCGGCGTGGTGGTCCGTCGCGGTGACCGGACGCTCGGCACCGCGGGCTTCCTGCAGGACCTGCGGGACGTCAAGAGGCTCGAGCGGGAGAAGCTGGATGCGGAGCGGCTGGCGGCCGTCGGCCAGACCGTGGCCGGGCTCGCCCACGGGGTCAAGAACATCCTGACCGGGCTGGAGGGTGGGATGTTCCTGGTGCGCTGGGGGATCGAGGAGGACCGGCGAGACAAGCTCCAGCAGGGCTGGGAGATGCTCGATCGGAACTTCCACAAGATCACGACCTTCGTACGCGAGTTTCTGAGCTTCGCGAAGGGCCGCGAGGCGAAGGTCGCACCCACCGATCCGAATGCCCTCGTGAAGGACGTGGTGGCTCTGTTCGAGGAGGCGGCGCGCGAGAAGGGCGTGGTGATCTCCAGCGAGCTCCAGGAGGGGATCCGGGCCGCGAACCTGGACGCCGACGGCATTCACCGTTGTCTGGCCAACCTGATCTCGAACGCGATCGACGCCTGCCTCGTGAGCGACCGCGATGGAGGCCGAGTCGTGGTTCGAACCCGAGATCGACGCGGGTGTCTCGAGTTCGAGGTCGAGGACAACGGCTGCGGCATGGACGCCGAGATCACGCGCAAGGTGTTCACCAGCTTCTTCACGACCAAGGGAACCGCCGGCACCGGCCTCGGTCTGCTGGTGACCAAGAAGACGGTCACCGAGCACGGAGGCAACGTAGACATCGAGTCGACGCCCGGCGTTGGCTCGACGGTTCGCCTCCTCTTTCCGCGTCACCGTCTCCCCGCGCTGACCGCGCACGGTGATCGCCCCAAGCAAGGAGGGAGAGAGCAATGACCCGTCCCGAGGACAAGACGATCCTGATCGTGGACGACGAGCCCGACGTCATCGCGTACTTCTCCGGCATCCTCGAGCGCGCCGGCTTCAACGTGATGACCGCCTCGGACGGCAACGAGGCGCTGCAGGCGGTCAAGGAGAGGAGGCCGGACTTCATCTCCCTCGACTTGGTCATGCCCGGTAAGTCCGGGATCAGGTTCTTGTACGAGCTGCGCAAGAATCGGGACTGGGCCAGGATCCCGATCATGATCGTCACGGCCCACGCGAGAGACGACCTGGGCAAGGACGACTTCGACGAGATCTTCTCGAGCAAGATCATGGCCGGCCCCCTCACCTATCTCGAGAAGCCGGTCAGTCCGGAGAGGTTCCTCAACAACGTCAGGAAGATCCTCGGTCTCGCCCCCCTCGATCAGGAGGCAGGGATGGACGAACCGGATCGCCTCCGATCGGACATCTCCACCCGCCTCGGCGATGCCGATATCGCGACCCTCAAGAGAATCCAGGAAGCCCTCGAGAAGGAGCGAGGAGCTTCATAGAGACTCGGGGTCGCGAGACCTTCCGGGTCCGGCTACGCCACGACCCCGCCGGCGGCCCTCTCGACCGCGGCGATGAACTCGTCCGGGTCGATCGGCTTGTCGAAGACGGCGAACGGCTCCCGCACCGCCAGGTGACGTCCCGCGATTCCGCTGACCACGATCACCGGGATGTCCGCCAGCTCGTGGTGGTTGTGGAGCCTGCGGTAGAACTGGGTCCCGGTCTGATTGGGCATCTGGAGATCGAGGATGATCACCGCCGGCCTCTCCTGCTCGACGAGGTCGAAGGCCTCCTCACCGTCAGCGGCCACCGCCGTCCGATACCCCGCTCGCTCCAGGACGCCGCTGAGGAAGGTCCGCACATCGTCCTCGTCATCCACCACCAGGATCATGTGTGCCATGGTCGCCTCCCGGCGTTCGTTGGGCCAGTCTGCAAGTCCTGTTCCCTCGCGGTTGCCCGACTATGGCCACGCCGGTGGTGCGGCGGAGATGCGTTTTGCGAGGTTACGGGACCACCATCTCTGCAGGATACAGCAGCACGGGTGTTCGTGGCCCCGCGGGCGCACCGCATTCCTCGGCACTGCGATCTGCCCTCACGCTCCCCGCAGGAGGGCGTCCACCGCATCGCGGCCGGCGTGGACAGCATCGAAGATCTGTCGGGGCTCATGAGCATCGCCGATGACCGTCACGGTGACGCCGGCCGATCGGAGCTCCTCGGACAGAGGATCGTGCGAGCGGTGGCCGATCGCGACCAGCAGGGAGTCGAAGCGACCGATGGATCTCTCGTCACCGCCACCTGCGCTACGTGTGAACGCTTCGCCGTCCGAGGAGCGGACGAGCCGCGTGGACGTGAAGATCTCCACCGGCAGAGACTCCAGCCGTTTCAGCGTCATCTTGCGGGTGATCGCCTCCATGTCCCGGGCGACGTCGTCGAGGAGTTCGACGACCACCACCTCGTGGCCGGCCCGGGCCAGGTGCTCCGCCATCTCGATTCCCACCAGACCGCCGCCCAGGATGAGCACGCGGTGGCCCGGCTCGCGGACACCGGTGAGCACCTCCTCGGCCGTGAGCGGGTCGTCGAGACCGGGGATGGGCGGGATCATCGGACGCGAGCCGGTGCCGACGATGACGTGGGAAGGACCGAGCTCGAGAACCTCCGCTGCCGTTGCTTCCACCCCGGTGCGGATCTCCACGCCGGATCGCTCCACCGCGGTGATCAGGGACCGCAGCGGCCGCTCCATGGCCTCCTTGCCGGTGGTCAGCGGGGCGAGCGTGAACTGTCCGCCGAGCGATCCGCGCCGCTCGAGGAGGGTGACGCTGTACCCCGCCAGCTGCGCCGTCAGCGCCGCCTCCATTCCCGCCGGACCTCCACCGATCACCACGAGGCGCTCGCCGACGGCCGCGGCCGGCAGGGGCCACTCGGCCTCGTGGCCGATCTCGGGGTTGACGATGCAGCCGATGGGCCCGCCCCCCTTGACCCTGGCCAGGCATCCCTGGAGGCACGCCCCGCACGACATGATGTCCTCGTCGCGGCCCTCCCGCATCTTGCGGGGCAGATCCGGATCGGCCACGAGCGGCCGGCCCAGGGCGACCACATCCGCCATGCCCTTTCCGAGGATGTCGCGGATGCGCGCGGGCACGCCGAGCCTGCCGGCCACCATCACCGGGATCGATGCCGAGCCGCGGATCCGGGCGGCGAGCTCCTCGTTGACGCGCGGAGGAAGGGCCATGTGCTGGTAGTACCAGGGCGGGCTGTCGCACGCCGATCCGGTCACCACGTGCACCCCGTGGAGGCCCCACGCGGCGAGGCGCTCCACCAGCTGCACGGCGTCGTCGAGCCCCAGCCCGCCCTCGCACCTCTCGTCGGCGGAGATGCGGGCGGTCAGGGCCATGTGGGACCCGACGGCCTGCCGGACGATGCGGACCAGCTCCTCGACGAAGCGCCAGCGGCTGTCTCCCACACCGCCGTACTCATCCCCGCGGTGGTTCGTCCTGGGCGACATGAACTGCGCCGGCAGGTAACCGAGCCCGAGCTGCAGCTCGACACCGTCGAACCCGGCCTCCCTCGACCTGCGCGCGGCGTCACCATAGGACTCGAGGACGGAGAGGATCCTCGCGGCATCCATCGGCTCCGGCGTCGCGCCGGTGGACGGGCAGGGTACCGCCGACGGAGCCTCCGACGGCCCTCCGATCGCCTTCGGGTTGGCGGCGCGGCCGGCATGGTTGAGGTGAGCGAAGGCGATCGTGCCGTGCGCGTGGATCGCCTCCACCACTGCATGCAGGCCGACGACCACGTCGTCGGTGTGCGCGCCGAGCTGCTTGGGGTGCTCCCGCCCCCGAGGGTCCACGAACAGCGGCTCGACGATGATCAGTCCGGCGCCGCCCTCCGCCCGCCTCCGGTAGTAGGACACGTGCTGAGGGCACACCAGGCCCCCCGGCATGCCGAATGCGGTCTTGACCGGCGCCATGGCCAACCGGTTGGGCAGCTCCACCGGACCGACCCTCAGCTCAGAAAATGGTGTGCTGGTCATCCTCACACCTCCTCGTCGTCATCTCTCACGGTCTCGGCCGAGCAAGCTCGGTCGCCTCGTGGTCGTACGCCTGATCCAGTGAGAGCAAGATCAGTGCCGCGATCCTCGAAACGAGGTTCGGCCGAGTCGGACGGGGTGTGCAGCCCGTTCGAGAGAGGCTGCCACCTGGAGCGTTCCTCCCATCGGCGTGCATTTCGCTCGCGCATCTCGAACCGGTCATGAGCAAAATGCGAGTCTTGCTTCCCAGGTCTGGAGGTCCCGGAGGCGGTTCATCGAAGCATCGAGAGCTTCCGGGTCCTTGCTCGGGCCTCATGTCCCGTCGTTGCTCCTCACCGTCTCATGCTCTCCGCGGGGTTGGCAGCTCGGTTGCATGCCTTGCACTGGAGGGCGAAACCCTGGCGTCAGAGACATGGCGCCCGAGGAGGAATGGATCGCCGCTCGCGTCCGCGTGTCGCTCTGGTGGGGCTCGGGAAAGGTGACAGAGTCAGGAAGAAGGTCGGACATGGCGGGAAAGCCGGGTCAGGCGCATTCCAACACGGATCGGGCCGCCAGAGAGGTTGCCGACCAGGCCCTTCGGGAGCGGATGGAGCGGATCGACCGCAAGATTCTCGTGCTCTCCGGCAAGGGGGGAGTCGGCAAGAGCACGGTGGCCGCCGGCCTCGCGCTTGCTCTGGCGGCTGCGGGCAAGGCCGTGGGGCTGCTGGACGTCGACATTCACGGGCCGAGCATCCCGAAGCTCATGGGCCTGGAAGGCCAGCAGGTCATCGGCGATGACGAGCGCCTCCTCCCGGTGACTGCGGCCGCCGGGATCAAGGTGATGTCCATCGGCTTTCTCTTGCCCAGCGACAACGATGCAGTGGTCTGGAGGGGGCCCCGTAAGTACATGATCATTCGCCAGTTCCTGCAGCAGGTGGAGTGGGGGGCCCTCGATTTTCTCATCATCGACGCCCCGCCCGGGACCGGCGACGAGCCCCTCGCCGTGGCAGAGCTCGTCCGACCCAGGGTGTCGGCCGTGCTTGTCACGACGCCGCAGGACCTGGCGGTGGCCGACGTCCGACGATCGCTCAGCTTCTGCCGTGAGGTGTCGCTGCCGGTGGAAGGCATTCTCGAGAACATGAGCGGCCTGATCTGTCCGACGTGCGGCCACCACATCGACCTCTTCAAGGCGGGGGGCGGTGAGAGGCTGGCCGAGGCTACGGGGGTGCGATTTCTCGGCAGAGTCCCGATCGACCCGCAGATCGTGACCCGCGGCGACGCTGGAAGGCTGCTTGCCGCCGATGACACGCCGAGCCCGGCGATGGCAGTGATCGCCAACGCCATCGTCGCGATCATGGGTAGGGAGGGCCACCTGGGAGCCCCGACACCGGCTGGGGGG
>Ga0315542_1002215_pt1 | contig 11896 bp, 14 predicted proteins | sample SalMarSW160120MG_FD_202541 | JGI IMG/M metagenome (GOLD analysis project Ga0315542, IMG submission 202541) | Salt marsh sediment microbial communities from the Plum Island Ecosystem LTER, Massachusetts, United States - Salt Marsh Sediment SW1601-20 ... | reverse complement strand
CATTGAGCTTACAACTGGCTCTCTTCGTGTGCTCTTCAATAGGCGCTGACTCGAGGCAATCGTAGAATGCTTCCTAACGGAAGTTGTTGAATTAATTTTGGGCGATTTATGCTGGGACAAAGTACACGTCTGTGGGTTTTAGTTTACTGTTGCGCAGGAATTTCGGGCGAACGGGCATCCCTATCCACTCCAGAGAAGCCTGTTGTGGGTCGACACCCATCAAGCGGGTCAGCAGCAATGTATCTGCCCCTTCGAATTCGATCAGTGCTAATACGAAGGGTGTCTCGGGCAGAAATTCCTCAGACCCGAAGTGACATACTGTAAAGGCATGTACGTTCGCCGGTCGTTCGGTGATGTCGACCCATTCAGTTTCGAGACCTGAATACATGTCGTGCCCGCGAGGAGTGGGATAAGTGGTCCCGTATTCAGGATCCCGGCTGGCAATTAACCGCTTATTGCTCAATGCCGCGAACCATGGACTGTCCTGAGCGTAGGAATGCAGGTAGGTGATTTTGTACTCTTGCTCGATCTGGATCGGGGTGAGTTTCTTTAGAAACGCCATGGAATCGGGGTCGCTGTCGACCGGGAAGGGAAGACCGTGTACGATATAACCACCCAGGGTCTCATCACGCCGTGAGGGAAGTTTAGACATGGTAGACTCCTTCATCACAATTCAGATGTGAATTTGTTGATCCTATCATTTGTACCTGTGTTCAATCAACGCGTTCCAGGATAGAAATGGTCACGTAGGTGCCTGTTCCGGCGTGGCTGTGAATGGCTCCTCGGCGGGCATTGCTGACCTGTAGGGTTTTATCCTGGAAATGTTTGCCGATCGCACCTTGCAGTTGCCAGATTGCGAAAACCCCTTGCATCAACCCGGTTGCTCCGACAGGATGTCCGCAGGCAATCAGGCCGCCGGATGGGTTCACTGCGCATTGCGGGGCCTCAGGCAGGTCAAGACCGTAATCGATACCTGGCATGAAGGCCTTTCCGGAAACTGCAAAAGGTCCGCCCTCCCCGTAACGGCATAAGCCCATATCTTCATAGGTCTGGATCTCACTGGAAGTGTAGGCATCGTGCAGTTCGATGAAATCTAAATCATTCAAAGGGTCGCTCAGCCCTGCCATTTTATAAGCCATATTACCTGCAGTTCTGCCTGCCCGGAAGGAATGCACCCCTGGGTAGCGAGTTCCGCGCTCCCACAGGCGTTTGTAGTAGGCACGCGTTTCATCGGAATCGCGTTCGCCCTGCGTGGCATAATTTTGCATAAAGAAATCATAATCCAGGTGCGGCCGGTCAGCCATACGCATGGCGTCCGTGCCGCGACCGATGCCCGTCACCTGTACCAGCGGCCGAGGGATGCTTGCCCCAGCGGCCTCCAATTTTCTCAGCCCCTCCTCGGATGCCAGGATCGTAACGGCTGCACCATCGGACATCACGCAAATATCCAGGCGGGTTAGCGGCCAGGCGACCATTGGAGCACTGCGTACGTCCTCGATTGTATAGCGATTGCGTTTCTGGGCATATGGATTGTGATATGCATTGATATGGTTTTTGACACTTACTGCGGCTAATTGTTCAACCGTCGTTCCAAATTCCTTCATATGGCGGGTGACCATCATGGCATAATATCCGGAATAAAACCCGCCGACAGGATAATCGAACGAGACATCGGAGGCCAGGGCAATAAATTCATTGCCCTTCCAGGTTTCTACGTGGCTCATCGTTTCAAAACCGTAAGCCACACACACATCCATGTGACCACTGGCGATTGATTTCCAGGCCTCCTGGAAGCAAATTCCACCGGTAGCGCCACCACCTTCAACCCTGTGGCCTGGTTTGGGGACCAGGCCGAGATAATCTTGAGCCATGATGCCCGCCATCAACTGGCGGGTGAAATGATCGGAAAAATAGGACGCCACCGAACCATCCACAACTTGCGTGAAGGTGGGGAAATCCAGCCCGAGGTCTGTAATGGCGTAATCATAGGCTTCTTTGACGATGGCTTGAAAATTCTTATCGGGGCGAGCTTTAGCGAATTTTGAGACACCCCCTGAAACAGCGTAAACAGGTCTCATAGCAGCCTTCCTCCTCTCAAGCAGCCAATATTATTTATGATCTTCTCAATTATCAAGGTTTGAACCCCACGCAGGCTCAAACCTTACCGGCGGCATGTGCACGTTCTAAAATTCGTTCAGCGGCCTTTACGATCGGGGCATCGATCATTTTTCCATCCAATGCGAATGCTCCTCTTCCGGCTGATTGGTGTTCCGCGAATGCCCTGGTGACACGCAGCGCGTGCTCGATAGCTTCGTCACTGGGAGTAAAAGTCTCCTGTACCGGACCTACCTGTTTAGGGTGGATAATTTGTTTGCCAGAAAAGCCCATCTGCGCGCCCTGTAAACATTCTCTCCGCAGCGCATCGATGTCTTGGAAGTCAATTTTAACCATGTCAATGGCTTGTAAGCCAAATGCAGCGGCGTGAGTAACCAGGGCGCTGCGTGCGTAAAAAACTTCCCAGCTTTCTGACGTTCGCAAGGCGCCAATGTTACCAACGAAATCTTCAGCGCCGAAAACCATCGCCTCCAAGCGAGGGTCAGCGGCTGATATTTCATGCAGATTGACGATTCCCAGGGCGGTTTCGACAATTGCGATCAGGTGAATGCTTCCTGGTGGCCAGTCATATTCGCGTTCGGCAGTGGCTATTCTTGTACTGACCGAGTGGATTTGTTTGCCAGTATCTACTTTGGGGATAACGACCCCATCCGGACGGGCTGGCAGCACGCTGTTTAAATCCTCTTCCTCCAGACCCGAGCCAATTGCATTGATGCGCACCAGGCGTTCTGAACGGCCAAAATCGAGGCTCTGCAATGCCTCTGCGATTGACCGGCGCGCTTCTGCTTTGCGGTTGGTAGCCACACCGTCTTCCATGTCCATACAAACACAATCTACCCCCAGTGTGATAGCCTTTTGGATTTTATGCATATCATCGCCAGGCATGTACAAAAGAGCCCGTCGAGCGCGCATGGTTGCCTCCCAATTCCCCGAGTTTAAACAGGGCGTTTAAAAAACATCACGGCCCTTTCGACTTCAATGACGATCGTTCCATCCGGTTTTTTGCCGGTGTGCTTGAGACGGACAATGCCACAATCAGATCTGGAGCGCGATTCGCGCTTTTCTAATATTTCGCTCTCAACATAAATCGTATCCCCGTGAAAAACCGGGTTCGGGTGAACGATTTTCTCATACCCCAGGTTTGCAAGAATTGTGCCTTCAGTCAATTCGTTAACACTCAAACCAACCACCAGCCCTAACGTATAAATACCATTGACAATCCGTTGCCCGAAATCGGTTCGAGCAGCGAAATCCTCATTCAAGTGCAGGGGCTGCGTGTTCATGGTCAAAGTGGTAAATAGCACGTTGTCCATCTCTGTCACCGTGCGTCCCTGAGTATGCAAGATGTGATCGCCAACTTGTAAGTCTTCGTAATATTTGCCAGCCATGTTTACTCCCAGAAAATAGTTGAATCACCTGGCACGATCAATAGAATGATTATTCCTGGTCGATATCTTCAATTTCGACCAGCAGTTGGTTCCGTTCGACGGATTGTCCTTCGTGAGCTTGCAGCTTTACGATACGCCCTTTTTGAGGAGATGTCAGGCGAATCTCCATTTTCATGGCTTCTAACAGGAGTAGAGTCTGACCTTTTTCAACTTGTTCACCTTCGGACACATTGACCGCCTGAACCTGTGCTGGCATCGGCGCTCGCAGGCTGGCGCCATTCTGTCTCTCACCCGGCCCAGAGCCTCTGCGTGAGGCAGGCTTTTCTAATAAATAAGTACATCCATCCAGCGAGACCCACTTGCCACTGCTATCGGCGGCCCAGTAAAGTGTTACCGGTCGTCCATCGAACAACAGGCTGATCTCGCCAGGCGCTGAATCCAGAATCGCTACCTCGTGAGTCTGCTCCCCCAACTCAACTCGGTAAGCTGCTCCCTGTCGTTCAAGGTTGACCGTGTAAACCTGTCCACGAGATTGGTAACGATAGCGCATCGTAAATGCTCCTGTGATCGATGAACTTTATTCGCTGAGACGGAACGCGTTGGCGACCCGCCAGGGGCTGTAAGGATCCTTGCTTGTTTCACCGGCATGGCCACTACGATCTGAACTACCCGGTGTTTGGAATTGGGTTAATGCAGCCGCAATCAGTACTTCAGGGGGTAGCTCGCATTCAGGTGGCTGCCAGCCTTCGAAATTATCTTCAGCCCAGGTCGTATACACCTGACCAGTGCCAAAGTCGGGATCGGCGAGCACATCTTGCAGGAACTGCCAGTTGGTTGTGAGGCCCAGCAGGACGGTTTCTTTCAAAGTCGACTGCATCTTGCGAATCGCCGCCGTGCGGGTTTCAGCAAAGGTGATCACCTTGGCGATCAACGGATCGTAATGGATAGAGATTTCGTCCCCGCTGGTGTAACCCGAATCCACGCGTACACCGGGGCCTTTGGGTTCATGGAAGCGCAACAAGGGACCGGTAGCGGGCAAGAAATTATTGGAGGGGTCCTCGGCATACAGGCGGCATTCGATGGCATGGCCTCGCTGGCGCAGCTCGTTCTGCGTCATCGGCAGATGTTCGCCGGCCGCGATGCGGATTTGCCATTGTACGATATCCAACCCGCTGACCATTTCCGTGATGGGGTGTTCAACCTGCAAGCGAGTGTTCATTTCAAGAAAGTAGAACTCATTTCTTTCTGGATCAACGATGAATTCGATCGTTCCGGCATTCTGATAGCCAACCGCCTGCGCAGCGGCGATCGCTGCCGCCCCCATTTTGGTTCGCATTCCATCATCGAGCAGAGGAGAGGGAGTCTCTTCAATAATTTTTTGGTGACGGCGCTGGACAGAACATTCTCGTTCGAACAGGTGTAAGGTTCTGCCATACAGATCTGCCAGAATTTGAAACTCTATATGTCGCGCCCTGGGGATATAACATTCGAGGATCAGGTGACCATCACCGAAAGAGTGCAGCGCTTCTCTGCGGGCAGCAGCGACAGCCTCTTCTAACTCATCTGCTGCCCATACAACGCGCATCCCTTTACCCCCCCCTCCTGCAGACGCTTTCACGAGCACCGGAAAACCTACCACTTCCGCTTCATGGCGCAAGTTTTCGAGTGCATCGTCTCCCTGGTATCCGGGCACAACGGGCACGTTTGCGCTTTGCATGCGTCTACGGGCTTCGGCTTTATCCCCCATGGCATGAATCGCTTGTGTTGGCGGGCCAATGAATGTCAGACCGGCATCCCTGACTGCCTGGGAAAAAGTTGCATTTTCGGACAGGAAGCCATAGCCCGGATGAACTGCTTGAGCGCCGGTCTCTTTCGCGGCCTGGATGATATTAGCGATGGAGAGATAGGATTGGCTGGCCGGAGCAGGTCCGATAAAAACCGCCTCATCTGCAAGGCGGACGTGCAAAGCTTGCTGGTCAACCTCGGAATACACAGCAACAGTGGCTATGCCCATCTCCCGGCAGGCCCGGATAATGCGGACCGCAATTTCCCCACGATTGGCGATCAGAATTTTGGTGAACATGCTTTTATCTCGAACCCATATGCGGGTCATTCGGCTTGTGAATGAGCCCCACTATTCGCGAGTTTATTTTAGCATTACATCCGGAAAACACCAAAACCACCCTGCTCTCGAGGTGCATTGAGAACCACGGACAGAGCCAACCCCAGAATCAGGCGTGTTTCGGTAGGGTCGATGATGCCATCATCCCATAACCTGGCACTCGAGTAATAGGGACTGCCTTCGCGGTCGTATTTCTCCAGGATCGGGCTCTGAAATGCCTCAATTTCTTCTTCAGTCATGGCTGGTTTGCCTTCGCGCTCCAGTTGATCCTGTTTTACCGTCAGGAGCACGTTGGCTGCCTGCTCACCTCCCATCACACTGATGCGAGCGTTTGGCCACATCCATAGAAATCGCGAGTTATATGCCCTTCCGGCCATACCATAATTTCCTGCCCCGAACGAGCCACCAATGATCACGGTGAGCTTCGGGACAGTAGCATTTGCAACCGCGTGCACCATCTTGGCACCATCTTTGGCGATGCCTCCGGCTTCATATTCTTTACCTACCATGAAGCCGGTGATGTTTTGAAGAAAGAGCAAAGGGATGCCGCGCTGTTCACACAGCTCGATGAAGTGAGCGCCTTTAAGAGCACTTTCTGAAAATAAAACACCGTTGTTACCCAGAATTCCCAGCGGGTAACCATGGATCCGAGCGAAACCGCATATCAATGTTGTCCCATAACGCGCTTTGAATTCACGGAATTCACTGCTGTCAACCAAACGAGCAATCACTTCACGCACATCATAGGCTTCACGAAATGTTCGCGGCAAGATACCGTAAATCTCTTCTGTGTTATAAAGCGGTTCCTCCGGTGGGGTCAGCTCGAATTGATCCAGCATGGGTGTTGAATGGGCGGCTCTTATCGGAGGCAGTGTTTCTATAATGTTCCGACATATCTCCAAAGCATGGTCGTCATCTTCGGCGAAGTGATCCGCAACCCCGGAAAGCCGGGTGTGAATATCTGCGCCACCTAATTCTTCGGCGCTGACGTCCTCGCCGGTGGCAGCCTTGACCAGCGGTGGTCCACCCAAGAAGATCGTACCTGTGCCTTTTACGATGATCGCTTCGTCGCTCATGGCAGGGACATATGCACCTCCGGCTGTGCAAGACCCCATCACGACCGCAATTTGTGCAATCCCTTTGGCGCTCATGCGCGCCTGATTATAGAATATTCTTCCGAAATGGTCGGCGTCCGGAAAGACCTCATCTTGTAAAGGCAGGTAAGCACCTCCCGAATCCACCAAATAAATACAGGGCAAATAATTTTGTTCAGCAATTTCCTGGGCGCGGAGATGTTTCTTGACTGTAAGCGGGTAATAGGATCCGCCTTTTACTGTCGCATCATTGGCGATAATCATCACCAATCGATCCATTACGCTTCCGATGCCAGTCACGATCCCGGCACCTGAAGCTTTGCCGCCATACATTTCCCAGGCCGCCAGCGGAGAGAGCTCGAGAAATGGCGAGCCAGCGTCCAGTAAACGCTCGATGCGTTCACGCACAAATAATTTGCCTTGTTTTTCATGGTGCAAGCGATACTTGCTGCCTCCCCCTTGCCGTACCTGGCGAATCCTTTGACGCAGTTCATCCGCAAGCCCGCGATGGTAATTTGCATTGGCCTCAAATTGTAGCCCGGAACTATCTACGGCGGAGCGGATGACATCCATATGTTCCCAGTTTATATCTCGGCCTGTGCTCTACCGCGCTGGGCCAGGTAAGCCAGTCCGATGCTTAGGAAGTAAAGTAAGATCATCGGGCCCATGACGAGTGCCATGTTAACCGGATCCACAGTAGGTGTAATTGCGGCTGCCAGAATCGCTATCGCCACAACGGCCAGGCGCCACTGCTGAGCCAGAGCCCGAGCTTTGATCAGCCCGATCTCTGCTAACACAAAGATCACCAGGGGAAACTCGAAAGCGACCCCAATCCAAAATAACAGGCCGGTCGTGAAACTGATGTATGAGGAAGGCCTTGGCACTGTGGACATTCCCAGGAAACCCAACAAGAATGGCAGCGCCTGTGGCAGCATAACGAAGAATGCGAATGCCATTCCGGCAGCGAAAAATACGACTACTGCCGGGATAGCCAGCAGGCCGGAGATACGTGACCGCCGGCTGAGCCCTGGAGCGGCGAACATCCATAATTCAAAAGCAATATAGGGCAGCGCCAAAGAGAAGCCTGATAACAATGCCACGCGCATGAAAACACCGATCGGTTCGGTAACATCGATCGCCTGCAGCTTATCAATCCCACCAATCGGTTCCGCTAAAAGGTCAATTAATTGGCGTGCGAAGATAAACGAAATCGCCGTTGTGATCGCCAGAAAGAGAACAGCGCGTAAAAGATGCCGGCGCAACGCATTCACGTGTTCTAACAATCCCATAGGATTTTCTATTGTTTTTGCAAAAGCATCGGGGAGAGGCGCATCTTCTGGTTCTTCTGTAAAGAACTCGCGGATATTTGTCGCTGTTGCGCTGAACCATCGAGCAATCCCTCGCGGGAGCCAGAAGATGAATCGAAATGGGGCGAGGAGAATGCGCAGCAAGGCGCGAAAAAACTTACGCATAATCAATTATTTTTGGACTCTTTGGTGGTTTCTATTTGGGTCCCTTGGGTTGCCTTGTTTCCATCGGGGCTGGAGGTTAATTCTTCTGTTGTTTCTTGATTTGATGATTCCAGCGGCCCGGGTGGCGTTCCAATAGTTGGCGACGGCGTGGTCGTCCAGTCCGAGAAATCCTTTTGCATGGATTTCATATCCTTATTTAAATCATCCAGGCCCATATCTCTACTGAGATCACTTGTTTTCGGAAGGCTCTCTTTCAATTCTTCCATACCTGCTTCGCGCATTAATTTATTTGGAAGATAGCGAAATTCGCGCGACGTTTGCTGGATCATTCGCCAGGTAGGCGAGGTCACAATACTTCGCATCAGGCGCCCGAGTGTTCGTCCGGCTTTGACCATGTCGTTAGGACCGAGGACAATCAAGGCAATGATCAATATAAAGAATAACTCTAATGGTCCAATCCCGAGAATTTCCATAACGTTATGTTAGCGAATTTCTTTGTATCAAAAACTAATGCATCGATTATTGATTAGACAATCGCTTGAAAGCTTGCTGGATTTCATTCTGACGGTTTGCCAGGCTACCTAAAACACCGTTGACAAATCGAGGAGTACTATCTGATCCATATGCTTTCGCAAGTTCAACAGCTTCGTTGATGGCCACTTTTATGGGTGTTTTACAAAAAACTGCAAATTCCCATAACGCGATTCGTAAAATATTCCGGTCCACAATCGCTACTTGATCCAGGGGCCATTCGGGAGCATGTTCGGCAATAAATTGATCAAGGGCAGCGACCATGGGCCAAACACCGAACACGATCTGGCGGACAAATTCCGATAGCGTAGCATCCAGATCCGCCTCGGCAAGCCGTTCTGATAGAACGACTTCTACCGGGTGATTTACCAGATCAATTTCGTAAAGTGCCTGCAGGGCAGCACTCCTTGCCCTGGTGCGAGGTTTCATTTATTCAGGCCTCAGGCTCCATGGGATAGTCAATATCCTCGATATGCACGTTAACTCGTCCAACTTGCATACCAACCATTTCTGAGATAGCACGCGCTACTTTATGTTGGATTTCCCTGCTTACATCGCGAATATTGACATCTTTTTGCAGAATGACAAACAAATCTGCGAAGACCGTATCATCTTCTCTGATATCGATACGAACACCTTCGCTAATACCACGATTGAAAAGCCGGTTGACTCCTCCGGGTACGGGGCTCATCCTGCTCACCCCGGCGATATCCAGCGTTGTCAACCTGGCGATTGTCAGCAATACTTCCGGGGCGATAGTGGTTTTCCCTACCGCCTCTGGATCATCTTTCAACTTCTCTTTGGTATCCAGGTTTTCGAGATCTTTCATGCTGCCTCTGGTTACATCATTGCCATACCGCCATCAACACCCAGTATTTGACCGGTAATGTAGGCGGCCTGATCGGAAGCCAGGAATGCGACGGCGAAGGCAATTTCTTCCGGCTCTCCCTTGCGTCCCAAGGGGATGATTGAAAGGGCTGCCTGGCGAGCTTCATCGGGAACTCCTGCCCAAATGTCGGTCTCTATATACCCGGCAGCGATGGCGTTTACCGTAATATTGCGGGCAGCAACTTCACGAGCCAAAGCCTTGGTAAAGCCAATTTGGCCGGCTTTCGAGGCTGCATAATTAGTTTGGCCTGCGTTTCCCATTTGCCCAGCAACAGAAGTAATATTGATGATCCGACCAAAACGCTTTCGCATCATGTGGCGAACAGCAGCCTTGGAACAATTGAAAGTGCTTTTTAAGTTTGTGGTCAGAACATTATCCCAATCCGCCTCGCTCATCATCATAATCAGGGTATCACGCGTAATGCCGGCGTTGTTCACCAGGATATCCAGGCCGTTGAAAGTGTCGATAGCGGCCTTGATCAAGCTTTGAGCTTCCTTGAAATCAGAAACATCAGCTTGATAAGGGTGCGCCTGTCCACCTTCGGACTGGATTTGACCCACAACTTCCTCAGCGCCCCGTAAAGAATTTCTATAATTTACCAGGATGGCTGCGCCTCGGCGAGCCAGTTCCAGGCTGATTGCCCGGCCAATTCCACGTGAACCACCGGTCACGATAGCCACGCGTCCTTCCAGCGATAGGCTGGTAGATGAGGACATGAGGTACTCCTAGAACCATGTTATTTGCAAAGGATGAATATCAGTCCAAATACGGGGGTAATTATACCCCAATCAAAGAACGGTCCTTTCAAGGCTAAACTGGCTTTTAGATTCTTTTCATTTGAAACTGCTTCGTCAGACTGGCCTTTGTATATTACAAGGAGAATTTTTCAAAATCAACCGGGGCTCCAAGCGGGATGCCCTTTACTTGGCGGTCGATACGCTTCAACAAACCGGTCAGCACCGAGCCACTTCCCAGTTCGATGAATGTGCTTACTCCCTGGCTGACCATAGTCTGGATCGATTCGGTCCAGCGGACGCGCGAGTTCAACTGCGCTTGAAGATCACCACGAATTTCCTCGGCTGTAATCAGTGGTGCAGCGTTCACATTACCAACCAACTGTACTTTGGCGTCTGCGATTGGGACTGCGCCGACTGCCTTGTTGAAATCCGCTTGAGCATGCTGCATCAATGGCGAATGGGCGGCAATACTGACTGCCAGTCGAACGGCACGCCGCGCGCCAGCCTTTTGTGCTAATTCAAGGGCGCGCTCAAGCGCAGGTGCTGCACCTGAGATCACCACCTGCCCGGGGCAATTATCATTCGCTACCTGAACGATTTCGCGATTTCCAACGCCTTGCGTGGCTTCTTCACAGATCTGCTCCAGGGTGGGAATATCCAGCCCGATAATAGCCGCCATTCCTCCGGGTGAAACCTCCCCGGCCTGTTTCATCAGCTCTCCTCTTCTGCGAACCAATTGCAGAGTCTCCGGAAAGGGCAGACTATCTGCGGCTACCAGCGCACTCAACTCACCCATAGAATGACCAGCCACGAAATCGGGTTGGAAGCCTGGATGGGTCTCTCGCAGCACCTGCAGCACCGCCACGGAATGGACGAGCAGCGCTGGCTGTGTGTTGATTGTGTCATTCAACTCGTCCTCAGGGCCATCCCAGGCGAGTTTAGATAAGGAAAAACCGAGCAGATCATCGGCTTGTTGGAAAATCTGCATGGCTGTCGGGTAGGTTGCAGCCAGTTCCCGGCCCATTCCGACGACCTGTGAGCCCTGCCCGGGAAAAAGAAAAGCGGTTTTAGTTTCGCTGGCAGAATCCATAATCGCTCATCCTTATACTAAAACCAACACGGGCCGTGGATTTCACGGCCCGCTGGTTTATTTTCGATCTTCCATGCTGATCACTTCGCGACCTTTATAGTGGCCGCAGTTCGGGCATACAGCGTGTGGTAAGCGCATTTCGCCACAATTGCTGCACTGCACCAGATTGCGCGCTTTGAGCGCATCATGGGCGCGGCGTCGATCGCGGCGGCCCTTAGATAATTTTCTTTTCGGTTGTGGGGCCATGGTCCTACTCCTGTTTTTGATTCGGGGGGGAAGAACCCAGCCTGGTCTTCGCTCCCGGAAAGACGAATTCTATTCAAAGAATGCTGTCAGCAGATATCCATAATAACGCCTGCCCTCAGGGCAGGCAAGCAGGTGGATTATACGTTTTTGTGTTCTGCCTGTCAAGTAAATTTTCCCGACTGAAATTTATTGGCTCTTTGGGAATATCCGTG
>Ga0315542_1002213_pt1 | contig 11898 bp, 8 predicted proteins | sample SalMarSW160120MG_FD_202541 | JGI IMG/M metagenome (GOLD analysis project Ga0315542, IMG submission 202541) | Salt marsh sediment microbial communities from the Plum Island Ecosystem LTER, Massachusetts, United States - Salt Marsh Sediment SW1601-20 ... | reverse complement strand
CTTGCTCCTCGAGCCGACCGTTGAGCGTCTGCAGCTGCCCCTGCAGGTCCTGCACCTTCTGGTTCTGCTGCTGGATCTGCTGCTGGAGCTGGTCCTTCTGCTCGCTCAGGAGCTGGTTCTGCTGCACGAAGCGGGTGTTCTCCTGCGACAGATTCTGGTTCTGCGTCTGCAGACCCGCGTTCTGCTGCTTCAGCGTAGCGGCTTGCGCCTGGAGCTGCATCTGCTGCTGCTGCAGATCCGAAACCTCGCTCTGGAGCTGACCGACCTGTGAGGTGAGCTGCTTGGTCTGTTGCTGCAGTGCAGTGGCCTGTTGCTGCGCCTGATCGCGTTGCTTCAGCGCCTGGTCGCGCGCGGCCGCGGCCTGCACCTGCGCGTCCTGCGCCTTCTTGAGGCCGGCCTGGGCTGCCTGGAGCTGACTGTCGGCCGTCGCCAGCCGCTTCTCGGTGTCCGACAGTTTCCCCTGCAGGGTATCGAGGTGCTGGTTCGCGTCGTCGAGCTGCTTCCGCGCGGATGCGACCTCCGTCTGCAGGCGCTGCGCGTCCTGTTTCGCCTGCGCCGCGTCGGACTGGGCCTGGTCGCGCGCCTTGACCGCCTCCGCCTGCGCGAGCTGCGCCCCCTGCAGATCGGACTGGGCGCTCTGGAGCTTGGCCTGCGCCTGCTGGAGCTGCGCGTTGACGTCGCCGACCTGCTTGGTCAGCTGATCGACCTGGTCCTGGAGCTGGGTGCGCTGCGCCTGCAGCTTGTCGCGCTCCTGGCGTGCCTGGTCCAGCTCCTGCAGGGCCGCGTCACGCTGTGTCTGGGCGTCCTGGATGGTCTGCTGGGCTTGGGCGAGCTCGTCCTTCAAGCTCGTGAGCTGATGGTTGAGCTCGTTGACCTTGTCCTGTTGCACCTTCTCCTGAGCGCGCAAGCCCTGCAGCTCGTCGGCGGTGCGCTGCGCGTTCACCAGCGTCTGCGTCGCGTTCTGGAACGCGAGCGACAGCACCGCGAGCGTCGTCAGCATGATCACGATCCCGACGACGACACCGACGATCTGTCCGGTCCGTCGCGGTCGGGCACCGAACAGGCTGAGCCGGCGCCGCCCGACGAAGGTCCCCAGCCGGTCGCCCAGGAAGGCGATGATGCCGGCCAGAGCAGCCAGCAACAGCACGAGGCCCAGCAGGTAGACCATTCACTCGCTCCGGGGGCGGCCGATGCCGTGCGAACGAAGCAGCATCGTCACCCGGGCCTCAGATCTGGAAGTCGGTTCCGAGATAGTAGGTGCGCACGTCGGCATCGTTCGCGAAGTCCTGTGGCGTGCCGTCGAAGCGCACCCGGCCGTCGAACATCAGGTACACGCGGTCGGCGATGGCCAGCGTCTCCCGTACGCTGTGATCGGTGAGCAGCACGCCCAGCCCGCGCCGTTCGCGGAGCTCCGCGATCAACACCTGGATCTCGCGGATCGACTTTGGATCGACTCCCGTGAAGGGCTCGTCGAGCAGGATGAAATCGGGCTCGATGGTGAGGCTGCGAGCGATCTCCAAGCGGCGCCGCTCGCCCCCGGACAGCGTGTTGGCTCGCCTTCGGGCCAGGGGCCGCAGGTGGAACTCGTCCATGAGCTCACGGGCTCGGCGCTCCTGCTCGGCCCGGCTCAGCCCCTGGAACTCGAGGATGGCGAGCAGGTTGTCCTCGACGCTCAGCTTCCGGAAGGCGCTCGGTTCCTGCGCCAGGTAGCCCAGCCCCTGCCGGGCGCGCCGATGCATCGGCCAGTGCGTCACGTCGTGCTCGCCCAAGCGGATGGTGCCCGCGTTGGGTCGCACGAACCCGACCATCATGTAGAAGCTCGTCGTCTTGCCGGCTCCGTTCGGACCCAGCAACGCCACGATCTCGCCGCGTTGGAGACGGATGTCGACACCATCGACGACCTTGCGGCCGCCGTAGCGTTTGGTGAGGCCCAGCGCCCGGAGCTCAGGTCCATCGGCGCTCGCACGCACGGCCTGCGGAGCACCCATCACAGCCGACATACCGCGCCATCGTACCACGCGGTGTGATGAGAGTCCGTTGAACTTTTCGCGCCGCAGACGGCACTCGGCGCGATCCGAGGCCGCCTGCGACCGTAAGGAGCGAAGGGGCTCCGGGCTCAACCCTCCAGGGCCATCAGGAACGGCTCCTCGATGGCGGTACAGATCCAGCGCAGGAACCGCGCGGCGGCAGCCCCGTCGATGAGCCGGTGGTCGTAGGTCACCGAGAGCGGCATCATCAGCCGCGCGTCGAACTGCCCCGTCTCTGCGTTGTAGACGGGCTCGTGGCCGGACCGGGACACGCCCAGAATGGCGACCTCCGGCGGGTTCACGATGGGCGTGAATCCGGTGCCCCCGATGCCGCCCAGATTGGAGACGCTGAAGTTACCGCCTTGCATGTCGTCGGGCGAAAGCTTCCGGTTGCGCGCCTTCTCGGCGAGATCGCCCAGTTCCTTGGCCAGCTCCAGCACGTTCTTCCGATCGGCGTCCTTGATGACCGGCACCAGCAGGCCCGCCTCGGTGTCCACCGCGACGCCCACGTTGACGTAGCGCTTGTAGACGATCTCCTGGTTCGCGATGTCGAGGCTGGCGTTGAAGTCCGGGAAGCGCTTGAGGGCGGCGGCCACCACCTTGAGGAGCATGGCCGTGGGCGTGAGCTTCGCACCGATCGCTTCGGCCTGGGGCTTGTAGCGCTGACGCAGCCGCTCGAACTCGGTGATATCCGCCTTGTCGAACTGCGTGACCATGGGGACCGTCGTCCACGCGTTCGCCATGGTCCGAACCGTGGCCTTGCGCACACCGTTCATGGTCTTGCGCTCGACCTCGCCCCAGCGGCTGAAGTCGGGCAAGGGCACGGGCGCGGCGGCCGCTGCCGGCGTTGTGGGAACGCCTTCGGCCGCGGTGCGGACGTCGCCCGCCGAGACGCGCCCTAGGATGCCGCTGCCCTGTACCTGACGGATGTCGACGCCGAGCTCGCGGGCCAGCCGCCGCACCGATGGCGCCGCCGGCACGAGGCCGCCACCGTCTCCGCGAGGAGCATCGGCCACGGGCGGCCGCTGCGGCCGGCTGGCCGGCTGCTTCGGCTCGGGAGCCTCGCTGGCGGTCCCCGCCTCGCCGGCAGCCTCCGCCGCCTCGGGCTCAACGGGCTTCTCGGCGGCGGGCTCCGTCTTCGCCGCCGGTCGGGCCGCGCCGGCGGCGTCCAGCGTGACGATGACCTGCCCGACCTTGGCCTCTTCGTTCTCCTTGACGTTGATGGCCTGCACCACGCCCTCGGCCGACGACGGCACTTCCACCACGGCCTTGTCGGTCTCGAGCTCGATCAACGGCTGGTCCAGCGTGACCTGGTCACCCACCTTGACCAGCACCCCGACGACGGTGCCGGACTCGATGCCTTCTCCCACCTCGGGTAGTTTGACTTCGGTTGCCACGCGCGCTTCCTTTCCAGATCCTCAGTCGACGTAGGGGTTCGGCTTGTCCGGATCGATGCCCAGGTCGGCGCGCGCCTTGGCGACCACCGAGGGCTCGAGCTCGCCTTCGCGGGCGAGGGCCTGCAACGTGGCCAGGACGATATGCCGGGCATCCACTTCGAAGAAGTCCCGTAGCTCGTCACGCGCCTCGCTGCGACCGAAGCCGTCCGTACCGAGCGAGACCATCGGCCTGGGCAGGTGTCGTGCGAGCGCGTCCGGAAGGATCTTCATGTAGTCGGACGCAGCCACGAAGACGCCCTTGGCATCCTCGAGCTGCTGCCGGACGAACGGAACGCGCGGCTCCTCATCGGGATGCAGACGGTTGAAACGATCGACCTCGAGCGCGTCGACGTGCAGAGCCTTGTACGAGGTCACGCTCCAGACGTCCGTGGCGACCTTGTAGTCGCTCTCCAGCATGCGTTGCGCCTCGAGCGCCTCGTTCATGATCGAGCCGCTCCCGAAGAGCTGTGCGTGCAGCTTGCTGCGCTTGCGGCTTGCGGGCCGGAAGAGGTACAGCCCCTTGATGACGCCCTCCTCGAGCGCCTCCCGCTCGAGGTGCTCCGGCGCCGCCGGTTGCGCGTAGTTCTCGTTGCCGACGGTGAGGTAGTAGAAGACGTCGTCCTGTTGCTGGTACATGCGCCTCAGGCCTTCGCGCACGATGATGGCGATCTCGTAGGCGAAGCTCGGGTCGTAGGCAAGCAGGTTCGGCACGGGGTAGGCCAGGACGTGGGAGTGCCCGTCCTGGTGCTGGAGGCCCTCACCCGCCAGGGTGGTGCGCCCGGCCGTCCCGCCGACCAGGAAGCCCCGTGCGCGGCTGTCACCAGCAGCCCAGACGAAGTCGCCGATGCGCTGGAATCCGAACATCGAGTAGTAGATGAAGAACGGCACGGCGTTGACCCCGTAGTTCGCATACGCCGTTCCGGCCGCCAGGAACGAGGCCATGGAGCCAGCTTCCGTGATGCCCTCCTCCAGGATCTGGCCGTCACGCGACTCCTTGTAGTACAGCAGGTTCTCGCGGTCGACCGGCTCGTAGAGCTGGCCAACATTGGAGTAGATGCCGATCTGCCGGAACAACGCCTCCATGCCGAAGGTGCGCGCCTCGTCCGGGACGATCGGGACCACCAGCTTGCCCCACGCCTCGTCGCGCAAGAGCTTCCGCAGGATGCTGACGAAGGCCATCGTCGTGGACACCTCGCGGCCCTCGGTGCCTTGCATGAACTCCTCGAACGTCTCGCGTTCGGGAGGCTCGAGCGGCTCCGACTTCGGATGACGGGCCGGTAGGAACCCACCGAGCTCCTCGCGACGCCCCAGCATGTAGCGGAGCTCGGGGCTGTCGTCCTCCGGTCGGAAGAACGGGTACTGGGTGATCTCGTCGTCGCTGACCGGTAGCTCGAAGCGATCGCGGAACGCCTTCATCTGGTCGATATCGAGCTTCTTCTGCTGGTGGGTGACGTTCTTCGCCTCGCCGGCCTCGCCCATGCCATAGCCCTTGACGGTGCGGAACAGGATGGCCGTCGGGGAACCGCGGTGCTGAACCGCCCGCTGGAACGCGGCGTAGATCTTGACCGGGTCGTGTCCGCCGCGATTGAGCTGCGCGATGTCGTCGTCGGACCAGTCCTCGATCAGCTTCTTGAGCTCCGGCGTGTTGAAGAACCGGTCCCGCAGCTCCGGAGCCCCGAAGGCCGCGTAGCGCTGCGACTCGCCGTCGACCATCTCCTCGAAGCGGCGAGCCAGCACGCCGTCGTGATCGCGCGCCAGCAGCTCGTCCCACTTGCTGCCCCAGGCGACCTTGATGACGTTCCATCCTGCGCCTCGGAAGATGCCCTCGAGCTCCTGGATGATCTTGCCGTTGCCGTAGACCGGGCCGTCCAGTCGCTGCAGGTTGCAGTTGACCACCCAGATCAGGTTGTCGAGCTTGTTGCGCGCCGCGACGCGGATGCCGCCGAGCGTCTCCACCTCGTCGGTCTCCCCGTCACCGACGAACGCCCATACCTTGCCCCGACCCGACGGGTAGAGCCCGCGGTCCTCGAGGTAACGGCGGAAGCGCGCCTGGTAGATCGACATCAGCGGCCCCAGCCCCATGGACACGGTGGGGAAGGTCCAGTACTCGGGCATCAGCCACGGGTGGGGGTACGACGACAGGCCGGGCTCCTTCTGGAGCTCGCGCCGGAAGTTCCGCATCGCTTCCACGGGGAAGCGGCCCTCCAGGTACGAACGGGCGTAGAAGCCCGGGCTGGCATGGCCCTGGAAGAACACGAGATCGGCATCCGGGCCCGCCTGGGGGCCGCGGAAGAAGTGGTTGAACCCCACCTCGTAGAGCGTCGCCGCGGAGGCGTAGGTGGCGATGTGCCCGCCGATGCCGTCGGAGTACTTGTTGGCGCGTACCACCATGGCCATGGCGTTCCACCGGATGAGGTTGGTGATCCGCTCCTCCAGCTCGAGGTCGCCGGGGTACTCCGGCTGATCCTCGACGGCGATGGTGTTGATGTAGGGGGTGGTCGCGTTGTAGGGGATCGGCACGCCGTGCTTGTAGGCGTGCTGCTCGAGCTTCTGGAGGATGTCCTTGACACGCTCCCCGCCGCCGCTCGCCAGCACGTAGTCCAGCGACTCGAGCCACTCGCGCAGCTCGGTCTCGTTGAGCTCTCGCAGCTCCTCGGGCTCGAGTTGCGACCGATCTAGATTCAAGAGTTCGTCCAATACGTCCGTCATGGTCGTGGTGTCCTCTCTCGAGGGGGCGCCCAGCGCATGGCGCCATGATCCGTTGGGACCGATCCGTTGGGACCGTTCTCTCGCGGGGCCCGCCGCCAGCGGCCGACCCCTGCTTCGGGGTCCCATTGTACGCCCCCACCACACCGCCGCCCGACGCGGCATGCTACGCCTGGCGCATCTGCATGCTGCCAGGAACGATCTCATCTACGGCAGGCGCCGCAGCAGCCAGGCCAGAACGTTGAGCGCGACGCTGCCCAGCACGCTCACGACAAGCATCGATGCCAGCGGCACGAAGACGAAGCCGTGCTTCGTCTCGATGCGAACGTCGCCCGGAAGGTGACCGAACCATCCGAAGGCCCTCGGCCACCAGGCCCACAGCACGCCCACGACGATCAGAACGATTCCGAGAGCGATCAGGAGTCTGGACATCGGAACGCGCCTTCCGGCGCCGGCGGGCGCGGGGCCCAGTCTACGTCCTCGGCAGCCGCCTGAGGATGCCCCGGACCACCTGTTTGGCACGAGCGGCCGCCAGCGGCGTGAAGGTGCGGAAGTCCACCTCGGCACTCTGGTCGGCGGTGTCGCTGATGCTGCGGATGATCACGTAGGGTACCCCCCACTTGGCGCAGACCTGGGCTGCGGCCGCTCCCTCCATCTCGGCGCAGTCGGCCTCGAAGACGTCGCGCAGCCGCTCCACGTGGAGCGGGTCGGCGATGAACTGGTCGCCCGACGCCACCCGCCCCAGCACCGCGGTCACGCCTTCGAGCTCGGCCGCCGCCTCCAGCGCCAGCCTCGTCAGCTGAGGATCGGCCGGCCAGCTCCAGGCCTCGCCCGGGACCTCGCCCAGGCGGTAACCCAGGGCGGTCGCGTCCAGATCGTGCTGGAGGGCGTCACGCGAAACGATCAGGTCTCCGACCCGGAGGCCCGGGCGCAGCGCCCCTGCCACACCCGTGAAGACCACGCGATCGGCCCCCAGCGCGAGCATGGCCTGGGTGAGCGCTGCGGCGTTGACCTTGCCGACGCCGCAGCGAGCCAGCGCCACCGAGCGCCCCTCGAGTCGGCCGCGATGAACGGTGAACGGGCCGTAGCGGTCGCTGCTCCGCCCTTCGAGGTCAGCGAGCAAGGCCTCGAGCTCCTCGTCCATGGCCCCGATGACGGCAGTCACGCGCTCGGCCGGGGTGTCCGTCATGGAGCTAGGCCGGGCTGTTGTTGAACACCAGGCGGCCGAGGTAGGCGCCTGCAACGACCCCCGGCACCGCCAGGCCCGTCATGAGCCAGTCGATGGCCAGGGTCGGTTCGAGGTATCGTGCCACGGTCACGCCGATCACCAGCACCGCACCCGAGATGAGCGTCACGATCAGCGCGCGATCGGTCCCGCGCCGCGCCAGGTACAGCAACGAGAAGTAACCGAAGAGCACGAAGAAGCCGGCACCCGTCACGCTGTTGAGGGTGTTGGCCTGCTTCGCGGGCACCGCTGCCTGCAACACGATGAAGAACACCGTGGCGATCATCAGCACGCCGGAGAAGCGGCCGGGTGCCCGGCTGCCACGCCCGCCGGACGGCCTCTGCGAGCTGCCACTCGAACTCGACGTCTTGCTCTCCCCCGTGCGTCGGCGATTGCTCTGGACTCGAGCACGGCGCGCGGCCCGCTTGCGTTGCCGTTCCTTCTGGACCCTCTTGTCCTGCTTGGCCTGCTCGCGCCGGATCTGTCTATTCATGAAGCACAGCATAGCCGGCCGCGCCGGCACGATCTCGCCGGGGACCGACGCCCGCACCAGGGCCGTGCTAGCCTCGGCGGGACCCTATGGACGACGGCCTCCTCCGCACCATCGCCGAGCGGTACGGGACCCCCACCTACGTGTACGACCTCGGACTGGTGCGCCGCCGCCTCGCCGAGCTGCGCCGGGCCTTCGGCGATGCCTCCGTCCTGTACGCGGTGAAGGCCAACCCGAACGGCGCCGTGCTACGCACCCTGGCCGCCGAGGGAGCGGGGGCCGAGGTCATCACGCTCGGCGAGCTGGAGCGCACCATCCGCGCCGGCTTCGCGCCGCGTTCGATCCTCGTCGGCGGCCCCGGCCAGGCTCTCGGCCTGGTGCGCCGCGCCGCCGATCTCCAGGTCGGCCTCGCGAGCCTCGACTCGGTCGGGACGTGGCGCGCCTGGAGCGCCCGCACTCCGGAGGCGACGCGCTACCTGGTCCGAGTGAACCCCGGGCTCGACCCTGCGACGCACGAGCACCTGGCCACCGGCGCGGCGGGCTCGAAGTTCGGACTTCCGCCTTCGGAGGCGCTGGCGCTGGCGCGCGAGGTCGGCGCCTCGGGGCGGCTGGCCGGCTTCCACGTTCACGCCGGCTCGATGATCCGTGATGCCGCTGTCTACAACGCGATCGGTGAGGTACTAGGGCCCCTGTACGGGGCCCTTCCGGGACTGGACCGGCTCGATCTCGGGGGCGGCTTCGCGGTTCCCGACCTCGCGCTCGAGCCGTTCGCACGGCGCGCCCGGGCGCTCGCCGCGCGGCTGGGCGTTCACCTCGTGCTGGAGCCGGGTCGCTTCCTCGTGGCCGAGGCCGGCACGCTCTTGACGCGCGCCCTCCACGTCAAGCCCCGCACGTCGCCCCCGCATCTGATCGTGGACGCAGGGATGGCCGACCTCCTTCGGCCCGCTCTCTACGCTGCAGAGCACCCCATCCGCGTGATCGCGAGGCACGAGGACGCTGCCACCGCGCCCGCCGGAGACGCCCTCGACGACCGGCCCACCGATGTCGACGGCCCGCTGTGCGAGAACGCCGACCGGCTGGGCCGCAGCCGCGTGCTGTCCGGCGTCTCGGCCGGGACTCTGCTCGCCGTCGAGCAGGCAGGGGCGTACGGCTTCGCCATGGCCTCGAACTACGCGTCCAACCTGCGGCCGGCGGAGGTCCGGGTCGATGGATCGGACGTTCGGCTGGTCCGGCGTCGCGAGCGGCCCGAAGACCTGTGGCGCCTGGAGGACGACGTCACGGGTTGAGCCGCACGGCCCCGCAGCCGGGTGGGCTGCGAGACTGTGGCCGAGCGCCAAGCGCCGGGCTCGTCGCGACCCTAGGCTCGAAGGCGTGAACAAACGCGTGATCGTCATCGGCGCCGGCATCGGCGGGCTGGCAGCGGCCGCGAGGCTGGCCGCCTCGGGCCACCAGGTCACCGTCCTGGAACGACGTGACCGCCTCGGCGGTCGTGCCTACGTCTACCAGCAGGACGGCTTCACCTTCGACGGCGGCCCGACCATCATCACGGCGCCGCAGCTCATCGATGCGATCTTCGAGAAGGCTGGGCGCCGACGCGAGGACTACGTGCGCTTCGTGCGGTGTGATCCGTTCTATCGCATCTTCGACGCCAACGGCCGGGCCTTCGACTACAACGGCAACGAGGCGTTCGTGCTGTCCGAGATCGACAAGGTGGCGCCGGGCGACAAGGCGGGCTATCAGGCGTTCGTGAAGAGCGCGGAGGCGATCTACCGCAAGGGCTTCGAGGAGCTCGCCGACAAACCGTTCGATACCGTCTGGGACATGCTCAAGGTCGCGCCCGATCTGGTGCGACTGCAGTCGTACAAGAGCGTCTACCGCTACGTGTCCCAGTTCGTGCAGGACCCCTTCCTGCGCCAGGTGTTCAGCTTCCACCCCCTGCTGGTCGGCGGCAACCCCTTCGATGCGCCCTCGATCTACGCCATGATCCACTACCTCGAGCGTGCCGGCGGCGTGTGGTACGCGATGGGCGGTACCGGGGCGCTGGTGGACGCCCTCGCGAGGCTGATCGAAGAGCTCGGAGGGACGATCCACACCGACGCCGACGTCGAGGAGATCGTGGTGCGGCCGGGACCGCGGGGCCCGCACGCGCACGGCGTCCGGCTCGCCGACGGCCGGGTGCTCGAGGCCGACGCCGTAGTCAGCAACGCCGACGTGGCGTTCACCTACATGAAGCTGGTGGACCCGCGCTACCGCCGCAAGTACACCGACCGCCGGCTACGTCGGATGCGCTACGCCATGGGCCTGTTCGTCCTCTACTTCGGCACCGACCGTCGCTACGACGACGGAACCCTGCAGCACCACAACATCATCCTCGGCGAGCGTTACCGTGGCCTGCTCGACGACATCTTCCATAACGACGGGCGCCTGCCGAGCGACTTCAGCCTGTACCTTCACGTCCCGACGCTCACCGACGCGTCTCTGGCCCCGCCCGGCCACGAGGCTTTCTACGTCCTCTCCCCCGTCCCCAACCTGGCCTCGGGCATCGACTGGCGCGAGCAAGCTCGCCCCTACCGCAACACGATCGTTCGCTTCCTCGAGGATCGCTACCTGCCGGGGCTCTCGCAGCACCTGGTGACCGAGCGCTGGATCGATCCGCTGCACTTCCAGGGCACGCTCAACAGCCATCTCGGATCGGCCTTCAGCCTGGAGCCGATCCTCACCCAGTCGGCATGGTTCCGGCCGCACAACCGTAGCGAGGACGTTGACGGCCTGTACTTCGTCGGCGCAGGGACGCACCCGGGCGCCGGCATCCCCGGAGTGCTCTCGAGCGCCAAGATCGTCGACGACCTCATCGCCGGCGCGCCCGCAACCCGGGCGGCCGCCTGGCCGAGCGTGGCACCCGCGTGAGGCCGGCTCCCCAGCGGCCGCGCGCGATCGTGCCGTCCCAGGCACCGTTGGCGCCGGCGGCCCGTTGCTAGACTGACCCATGGACCCGCTTCACAACGTAGAACGACGCTTCCTCACCGACGCCTGGCACGCCACGGGCACGACCTATACCGTGACCAACCCCGCGACCGGGGAGGCGTTGGCGGAGGTCGCCGACTGCGGCGCGGATGAGGGCCGCGCCGCGGCGCAGGTCGCCTGGGACGCCTTCCAGAGCTGGAAGCAGGTGAGCGCCTTCGAGCGCTCGGATGTCCTCATGCGCTGGTACGAGGCCATGATGGCAGACCAGGAACGCCTGGCGCGCACGATGAGCCGCGAGATGGGCAAGCCCTTGAGGGAGGCGCGCGGGGAGGTCGCGTACGCCGCCGGCTTCGTGCGCTGGTACGCCGAGGAGGCCAAGCGCGTCTACGGCGAGACGTTCCCGTCGCACGTGGCGAACAAGCGCCTGCTGGCCATCCGGCAACCGGTCGGCCCGGTGTTCGGGGTGACGCCGTGGAACTTCCCGCTGGCCATGGTGACGCGCAAGGCGGCGCCCGCCCTGGCGGCGGGGTGCACCTTCGTGCTCAAGCCGGCCGAGCAGACGCCGTTGTCGGCGTTGCTGCTGGGCGAGCTGTGGGAGCAGGTGGGCGGTCCGGCCGGCACCCTGCAGGTGCTGCCCGCCAACGATCCCGTGCCGGTGTCGGACGCGCTGATGGAGGACCCTCGCATCCGCAAGGTGACCTTCACCGGCTCCACCGAGGTGGGGCGCATCCTCTACGGCAAGTCCGCGCAGACCATCAAGAAGATCTCGCTGGAGCTCGGCGGTCACGCGCCCTACCTGGTGTTCGACGACGCCGACCTGGACCGGGCGGTGGAGCAGGTGATCGCCTGCAAGTACCGCAACGCCGGCCAGACGTGCGTGTGCACCAACCGCATCTACGTCCAGAAGAGCATCCAGGACGCCTTCGTGGAGCGCTACGTCGAGGCCACCAACAAGCTGGTGGTGGGCGACCCGCTGCAGGAAAGCACCGACATCGGGCCGCTGGTCGACGCCGCGGGACTGAGCAAGGTGCAGCAGCACGTGCAGGACGC